>Ga0306920_100001154_pt1 | contig 32627 bp, 25 predicted proteins | sample flu12Cox44000170_FD_204666 | JGI IMG/M metagenome (GOLD analysis project Ga0306920, IMG submission 204666) | Lab enrichment of tropical soil microbial communities from Luquillo Experimental Forest, Puerto Rico - flux4day.12C.oxic.44.000.170 (v2)... | ecosystem: Environmental > Terrestrial >...
AAAGTCCGGATGATACCCCGTCAAAGCGAACACCTGCTTTGCCGGCAGCAGCCTCGCCGACCTTCCATTCTCCACCAATACCCCATCCCGCTCGAATTCTTTTACCTTGCAATGAAAAATCGCCTGGATCTGCCCCGCCTTGATCCGGTTTTCAATATCCGGCTTCACCCAATACTTGACGGATTTTCCCAGCTCCGCGCCGCGCACCAGCAGCGTTACCCTCGCGCCATTCCGGTATAAATCCAGCGCCGCTTCCACCGCCGAATTCTTCCCGCCAATCACCACCACATCCTCTTTCCAGTACGGATGCGGCTCCGCGTAGTAGTGCGAAACATGCGGCAAATGCTCCCCCGACACCCCCATCTCGTTCGGCAAATCGTAATAACCCGTCGACACCACCACCTTCTTGCATTCGTACCTTTGCTCACCACCCGATTCCGACTGCGTCACTACCGCGAATTTCCCGTCGTGCCCGTCCACTCGCAATACGCGCTCGTACAACCGCACTTCCAGCTCGTAATGCTCCGTTCCCTTGCGGTAATACTTTAGCGCCTCTGTCCGAGTCGGCTTTTCTCCGCCGCACACCATCGGCAAATCACCAATCTCCAGCAGCTCCGGCGTCGTAAAAAACACCATGTTCACCGGGTAGTTGTAAATCGAGTTGCACAGGCAGCCTTTATCAATCACCAGCGCCCGCATCCCCGCCCGTTTTGCTTCCATCGCGCAAGCTAACCCCGTCGGTCCCGCCCCAATACACACAATGTCGTATATAGTCATATCCACCGCACCGCCATCTTGAACTCCGCCCTCCTCTTGCCCTTCTATTGCCCTTCTTGGGTTTCTTCTCTTGCACTTAAAACTAAATCACTCAAAACTTACAACTTTCCTTCACCGCCTCCCCGCCATCTCCAAAATCCCCACTAACTCCGCGCGAAATGTCTCTAACTCCCTCAACCGCTCTGGCGTCGCCGCCACTTCCTTCTTCTTCCACACGAACACATCCCCTGCCGGTTTCTTCAGCCACACACTTAGATTTCCCTCCACCAGCACCGTCACCGGCGCCAACAATCGCAATCCTCCATTTTCCACCGGGGCCAGCAACGCTGCGCACTCGCCCCGATGCACGCACAACGCATTCTCATAGGGGGGAATCGTGATCGGCCGCAACCCCGCCATAAACAGTCGTTCCACCGTCTCCATCTGCAACTGGGTCAATTCTGGCATGGCGTCCGAATTATACACGCCTCGAAACAGGGAGCACGCCGCCAACGGGTTTGTGGCCCTGTTCAGGCTCCGCAGCAACTGCTCCCAGGTTTCTCCGCTCCGCAATTTCGAAAATTTGTCATCCTGAGACGATCCGCTGCGGATCGGCGAAGGACCTCAATCATCGTGTCTTGCCTCCAAACTCTCCGCTCAACATCGTTCGGCGTCCCCCAAATAAGAACGGCGCGACATTAGCCGCGCCGCCCGTGTTTCCTGGACATCGGATCACAGATATCCGATAACTTCCATACTACGCCGCCGTCGAGTCCGCCTCCGCACCTTCCAATTGCGCCAGAATCTCCCTCAGCGTCCGTATCAACTCATCCCTCGATACCGTGCTCTTCTTAAATTGCAGCCGGAACTTAAACGCCTCATCCTCCGGCTCAAAGTGAAAGATAAACGGTTGCGGCCTCTGTGGCGCCACCACGTCATCCTGGCGATCCTTCCGCGCTGCGTCTCGCGTCATCCCACCCTGCAGCACCTTCGCGAACATCTCCAGCATCTTCTTCTCGGTCGGCTGACGCGCAATTTGCAACAGCACCGACTTGCTAATCACGCCGTGCTCCACGCATTTCTTCCGCAACGCCTCCGGAATATCCAGCAGCGTAAGCGTCTCGGACACCGACGAACGCGACCGCCCCATCTTCTTCGCCATGTCCTCGTGCGTATACTCAAACTGTTCCGCCAGCCGGGACAATCCTTCCGCCTCTTCAAACGGCGTCAAATCCTTCCGCTGGACATTTTCAATCAGCGCGATTTCCAGCGTTTCCGCGTCGTCCGCCGTCTTCTCGATGCACGGCACTTCGCGCAGCCCCGTCGCCCGCGCTGCGTGATACCGACGCTCGCCGGAAATAATGTGGAAGCAATCCTCGCGCGGCACAAACCGCACCAGGAGCGGTTCCAAGACGCCCTTCTCCCGGATGGAGTCCGCGAGTTCGCGCAAATCGCCGAGCGCCTTGCGCGGTTGGTCTGGATTCGGCCGGATCTGATCCACGGGGATCATTCGTCCGACCGCCGCCCCGCTATAGCTTGTTATTGATTCTACGTAGTGCGCGTCATGCCGCATCTTCAGCGTGACGGGCAACCCGACTCTCTTCGACACGTTGGACGACCTCCGCTGCTAGCTTTTTGTATTCCACCGCCCCGGGCGACTTGGGCGCAAATGTCAAAATGGTTTCTTTGTATGCCGGGCTCTCTTCCAGCCGCACATTCTTGCTGATTTTTGTTTTGAACAGCACTTCGCCGAACACCGCGCGGATTTGCCCGTGTGTGTCCTTCGCGATATTCGTCCGCTTGTCGTATAGCGTGATCACCACTCCCAGCATCTTCAATTGCGGATTAGGCCGCGCCCGGATCCGCTCATACGTCTCCAGCAAATCGTCCGTGCCCTCGATCGCGAAATACGCCGCCTGAATCGGCACCAGCAAATGCGTCGAAGCCACCAGCGCATTCACCGTCAAAATTCCCAGCGATGGCGGCGTGTCCAGCACAATGTAATCGTAGTCCTTTAGGACCGGCGCCAGCGCGTCCTTCAACCGGTACGGGGCATCAAACTGCCCCGCCAGCACCGTTTCCAGTTTCGCCAGTGCCAGCCGTCCCGGTCCCACGGAGAGCATCGGATCCTTGCTCACCTTCACCACATTCGCCATCGGCGTGTGCGCATCGCTCAGCACGTCAAACATCGACGACGTCACTTCACCCATATTAAAAAAGGCGATCGTCGAGTTGGCCTGCGGGTCCAGGTCGATCAGCAGCGTCCTTCTTCCCTTGGATGCAATCGCCGCGGATAGATTGATCGCCGTGGTCGTCTTTCCGACCCCACCCTTCTGGTTCGCGACCGTAATAATGGCAGTCATCAGTACTCTGCCTTCACTTGCGCACTCTTTCTCTCTAGAGGCACCTGCACATCCTGAATTTTTTGTATTGTTATGCTGGCAGAAGAGCCCCAGGGCATACCGAAAGAGTACGTTTCCCACCCTTCCCAGCGCAAGGAAAAAGTGCCACTTTCCTGCACCCCCGGTGGAAAACTCCCCATCCGACCCTCGGGTTCTGTCTTCGACGCTCTTGTAGCGGCCGCTTTCTGAGGCGGTCCGCTCTTAGGCTTCCCTTCCCATCCCACCACTGCCAAACCCGTCATCCCGAGCGGAGCGACCCGGCTTTTTCTTCCGCGCCGCCGTCTGGCGCGCCGCGTCGCGGAGTCGAGGGATCCCTCTTCGCGGTCTTGAGTTCCAACAAATCATGAACTCGTCCAAGTCTTCTTGCTGCCCCTTGCGTTTCTTGTGGTGAACTCCTTAACGTTTTTCCGCCTTCTCGTCATACACTTTCCTATTCCCCTCATGCTCTCTTTCTCCACATTCCGTTCCGAACTCCGGCCTACTCTTCACCTCGCCCTTCCTCTCGTCCTCGCCGAGCTAGGCTGGATGAGCATGATCATCGTGGACACCATGATGGTCGGCCGCCTCCCCAACAGCGCCGAAGCCATCGGTGCTGTCAGCATCAGTTCCAGCATCTTCATCGTTTTCGCATTCTTCGGCGAAGGCCTTATGATCGGCCTGGACACGCTCGTCTCCCAAGCTTTCGGTGCCGGCCGCCGCGAAGACTGCCACCGCTCGCTCATCAACGGCATCTATCTCAGTTTTGCGGCTACGCCTTTCCTCATCGCACCCGTCTGGTTCATCGCCCCGCGTTTCCAGCGCATCGGTGTGGATCACAATGTCGCCGTCCTCGCCGCTCCCTACATGGGCACCCTCGCCGTTGGCCTTCTCCCTCTTCTTCTCTATTTTGCCGTGCGCCGTACCCTTCAAGGCATGAACATGGTGCGCCCCATCGCTTTCGCGCTCGTCTCCGCCAATCTCATCAACCTTCTCGGCAACTACATTTTTATCTTTGGCAAGTTCGGCTTCCCCGCCCTCGGCGTCACCGGCTCCGGCTGGGCCACCGCCTTTTCCCGCAGCTATCTCGCGCTCGTTCTCGTCGGCTATCTTCTCTGGTACGACCACCGCCATCGCACCGATCTCCTGAAAACTCCGACACAGCCCGACCTCCAGCGTATCCGCCGCCTTATTGCCCTCGGTCTTCCCGCCGCTCTGCAACTCACCGCCGAAGTCAGCGTCTTCGCCCTCGTCGCCTCTCTCATCGCCAGGCTCGGCGCCGTGCCTCTCGCCAGCCACCAGATTGCGCTCAATACAGTGGCTTTCACTTACATGGTTCCTCTCGGCGTCTCTTCCGCCGCCGCTGTCCGCGTGGGCCAGGCCATTGGACGCCGCGATCCGGCCGCCGCACGTGACGCCGGCAACACGGCCATCCTGCTCGGCGCGGGCTTCATGTTCTGCATGAGCATCGTCTTGCTCGTCTTCCCCCGCATCATCGCGCGCATCTATACACACGACGAAATCGTGATTCGCAGCGCGATCTCTCTCCTCGCCGCTGGCGCCGCCTTCCAACTCTTCGACGGCATCCAGACTGTCGCCACCGGCGCCTTGCGCGGCTCCGGAGACACCCGCACGCCCATGCTTTGCCATTTCACCACTTACTGGTTGATTGGTCTTCCACTGGGTGCCTGGCTCTGCTTCCAACGCCACTGGGGCGCCCTCGGTCTTTGGGTGGGCCTCAGCCTCTCCCTCATCCTCATTGGCATCCTTCTTCTCTACTTCTGGAGCCGCCGCATTCGCTCGCTCCTCCCGACTCCTTCTGCAGTACCCCCGCCCACCACCACATCTCCCCTCTTATAGGGCGGCCTTACGCCGCCTTCTTGGATTTGTCTTGTGAACCTCTTCTCAGCTTGCCTGGTGGCACAAACCCCCGTGCTCTTGCGTTGTAGGGTCGCCTTCTGAGGCGGTCCGCCGTTGGGTTTCTCTTGCCCTCGGCACGGACTCTCCATCCTGCGCCGCCGCGCTCTCTCCGCCTCACTCGTGCCTGTGCTCTTTCTTCCGTCTCTCGTCTTTGCGTTAGAGTTCTCCCCTCACTATTTCTTCTCTACGCTCTCTGTGTTCTTCCCTCTGTGATCTCTGCGTTATCGTCCCTCCCTTCTCTCCCTCAGAAAACAAAAACGGCGCGATGAGAGTCGCGCCGTCTATTGAACTCTTGAAATTCCTGAACTCTTCGGCCTCTGTCCTCTGCGTGCTCCTGTGGCCAACTCTCTACATCTTGTATCTGCCAAGGTCCTCGTCCGACAATCCCTCCAAATAATTCCGCAACTGCTCGTTCGTATTCCGCTCCGCCAGCGCGCTTGTCACCTTCGAACTCTTCAATACCGTCTCATCCACAAAAATCGGGCAATCCATCCGCAAGGCCAGCGCCAGCGCATCGCTCGGCCGCGAATCAATGCTCATCAATTCGCCTTCATGCTCCACCCAGATCAGCGCAAAAAACGTGTCGTCCTTGAGGTCGTTCACGACGATCTTCTGCACGCGCACATCCAGCCCGAGAAATACGTTTTTCAGCAGGTCGTGCGTCATCGGCCGCGGCGTCTGCACTTTCTCGATCTCTAGCGCAATCGCATTCGCTTCGTACGCGCCCACCCAGATTGGCAGGATTGCCTGCCCCTGCACATCCTTCAGCACCACAATCGGCATCTGGGTCACAGGATCCATCATCAGGCCGCGTATCTTCATTTCGACTTCCATCGCGCCCTCCTCGTTTCTGCCGACCTTTCCCACTTACTGCTTAAACGCAACAAAGCCACCGGGGGGTCGGAGCTTCAGGTCGGACATCTACATGCTTGGCACGAACCGGGCTTTAGCCCCTGAAGAATTGCTTTCATGTTCGAACGCCACAGTCTCCGCTCTTTTCTCTTCTCCGCGACCTCTGCGGTAATCTTTTCTCTTTCTGCCCTACTTCTTCTCTGTCCCCGCTGTGTCTCCGTGGCAAATCATCTCCCCCACCAAACTATTCGGGCTCGCTCCCGTCACTTTCACCTGCACGTAGTGTCCCAGAAGTTCCTTCTCCGGTGAAGTGAAATTCATCACCCGGTTCGCCGACGTGTGACCCGACCACTGGTTCTCCCTCTTTGACTTCCCTTCCACCAGCACCTCAAGCGTCTCCCCCACCAGCCGCTCGTTCTTCGCCCGTTGAATCTCTCTCTGCTTCTCCAGGAGAATCGCCAGCCGCCGCGACTTCTCTTCTTCCGGAATCGCGTCTTCCATCTTCAAGGACGGCGTATTCGGCCTCGGCGAATACTTGAAGGAAAACGCCCCGTCATACTGCACCGCATCCAGCAGGCTCAAAGTCTCCTCGAAATCCCTCTCCGTCTCTCCAGGGAATCCCACAATAATGTCCGTCGTAATACTGATCGGCCGTTTCGCTCGGTGCATAAGCGCAATCTTTTCCAGGTACTCTTTCCGGGTGTACGTCCGCGCCATGGCCCGCAACACCGTCGACGACCCGCTCTGCACCGGCAGGTGTACGTGGTCGCAAATCCCCGGCACCGCCTCGATCGCTTCCACAATGTCTTTCCCGAAATCCCTTGGGTGCGAAGTTGTGAATCGCACGCGCCGTATCCCCGGCACCTCTGCCACGGCTACCAGCAACTCCGAAAATCGCATCTTCCTCGCGCTGGGGTCCGCGTAGGAATTAACCGTCTGCCCCAGCAACTGCACTTCGCTGTAGCCCACGTCCGCCAGTTGCCGCACTTCTTGCAACACCGACGCGCTCGCCCGGCTCCGCTCCGGCCCTCGTGTGAACGGCACCACGCAATACGAACAAGCCTTGTTGCACCCCTCGATAATGGTCAGGTACGCGCGCCACGGATTGTCTCGTCGCGTGATCTCCGTCTCAAACGTTTCGTCCGTGTCCGTAGCGAGTCCGGTGAGGCGCTTCCCGCCTGCCTCCAGTTGCGCCAGCAATTCCGGCAATTTCCGATAACTGGCAGATCCGCACACCAAATCCACCCACGGCGCGCGCTCGAAAATGTCTTCGCCTTCCTGCTGCGCCACGCAACCCAGAACGCCGATCACTTGTCCTTCCTTGCGCGTCGTCCGATATTCTCCCAGCCTCGAAAAAACCTTTTGCGCCGCCTTCTCGCGTATGCTGCACGTGTTATACAAAATCACACCGGCCGCATCCGTCGTCTCCACCTGCCGGTATCCCCGCGCCAGCAGCACTCCCGCCACCTTCTCCGAGTCGTGCTCGTTCATCTGGCACCCAAACGTTTCCAGAAAAAACGTTCCCGCTTGCCCCTCTTTGCCTATGTAGTGGCCGCCTTCCGAAGCAGTCCGCTCTTGGGTTCCTCCGCCCACACCCCTCCCCGTCAATCTCTCCAAACCAATATCAAACGCCTTCCCCATATCTTCCGAGTCTACCACACGCTCTCTAGCAGACTTCTCACGCTGCCTTTCTAAACTTCACCTTCGCCGTATACCCCAACGCATACAACACCCTCAACAATAGATCCGTCGAAACATCCTTCGTGTTGCGATTCAAAATGGCCGTTACACGCGTCCGAGATGTCCGTGCCAGTTTCGCTACTTCTGCGTGCGTCAGTCCCTCTCGGGCGACGACTTCTGCGATTTTCGAATTCAAATCGCTGCGCAGCTCGATTTCCGCCCTATCCGCCGGCCTAAGCCCTAGCGCTCTGGCAAGCTCACCCGCATTCCGCACCACAAAAGCCTTAGTCTTTTTCATGGAGCAGCTCCTTCAGTCGTTTCTTTCCCATCGCCAGTTCGCGCTTCGGCGTGGTCCGGCTTTTTTCGTGAACGAAAAACCAGCACGCCCCGACCAAGTTTCGGTCAATTCCCGCGCGATCTAGAATCCTCAACTCTTCGGCCCCAACAGCAATCGAAGTCATGGGCCTCGAAAGAGGCATGGTTAGAATCTATCCCCGCTGCAGATCAAAAATGGTTTTCCCTATTTCCTTCCTTACTTCCACGGGAAACGCCCGGATCGCTTCCATGGCCGCAGGATGAAAGATCGCTGCCTTCACTCTTGTAATGTCTCATATCTGGGACATAGGTTCGATAGTCCGCTTCGTTGCCTGCGCGAGCCTTCTCCTTGTTACCACTCCCATTTCGTCTTATATTGCTCGTTCACTACCAATTTCCGGGGGCCGCCCATGAAATCTTTTCAGCGTTTTTTCTCTGTTATCTTCCTTCTTCTTAGTTCTCTTCCCTGTGCCTTCGCGCAACAATCCGAGCCTCCCAAACCCAAAACCCTTGCCGAGCGCCTCGGCTACCCCGCCAACTCCCGCCTCCTCATCATTCATGCCGACGATTTCGGCATGATGCACACCGTCAACACCGCCACCATCGAAGCCCTCGAAAAGCACTGGATCACTTCCGCCAGCATTCTCGTTCCCTGTCCGTGGTTCCCCGAAGTCGCACAATGGGCCAAAGCTCACCCCGACGCCGACCTCGGCATCCATCTCGCGCTTAACGCGGACTGGAGCAGCTACCGTTGGCCCGCCGTCTCGCCTCAACCGAAAGACTCAAGCCTTCTCGATCCCGATGGCTATCTCCCGCTCACCACCGAATACGTGGACGCCCACGCCAAAATGTCCGACGTCGAAGTCGAAACCCATGCCCAGGTGGACAAAGCCAAAGCCGCCGGCATCCACCTCTCTCATCTTGACACCCACATGGGCACTATCGTCAGCACTCCGGATCTCACCAAGGTTTACCTGGCCACGGGACAAGCCTACAAACTGCCCGTGCTTCTCCTGCATAACGCCGACGGACGTCCCATCGATCTTTCTACCTTCCACCTCGATCCGAACATCATCATTCTCGATGGCATGGTGGAAATCCTCCCTGGCGTGCCGAAATCCCAGTGGTTCAATACCTACAAAAAATTACTGCAGCCCCTCCCTCCCGGCACCTATCAACTCATCGTTCACCTCGCCCACAACGACGCTGAAATCCAGGGCGCCACTTTCGATCATCCCGACTGGGGCGCCGAGTGGCGCCAGAATGATCTCGACCTCGTCAGCAGCCCCGAATTCCACAAATTTCTCAAAGAACAGGGCTTCATCCTCATCTCCTGGAAAGACCTAGCCAAAGCCCAACCCGCCCAATAAATCCCGCGCCCATTGCGAACCCGACTCCTCGAATTGTCATCCTGAGCCCGCGTTCTTCCGGGCGAAGGACCTCAACCGATCCCCATCACCGCGTACGATCGAACGTCACAATCTTCCGCTCCCCAGGCCTGCTCCGCGAATTTCTTCTCTTCTCTATGCCCTCCATCTCTCCGTGGCAAACTCTTCCCACACACCCGCATCTCAATTCTTTTGACCATGTTCCACCCGTGTGCTACGTTTCCTTCGTTAGTTAAATTTTCGTTTCTCTGAGGGGTTGAAATCATTTTCCTGTTCTCCGCCATCTTCATCGGCAATATTTTTGAAATCATCGCGCAAACCGGTTGGGTCGCCCGTATCGTTCTCGCCCTTCTTCTTCTGTTTTCCTTGATTTCCTGGGCCATCATTTTCCAGAAGCTTGGCATTTTTGGCCGCATCCAGCGGGAAAGCAGCCAGTTCCTGAAGATCTTCCGCGCAACCAAGGGCATTGCCAATCCCCAAGGACTCATCTCCGCGGGCTCGCCTTTTTCCAACGTCTACGCCGCCGGCTACCGCGAACTCCAGAGCCAGGTCACCGGTACCGGCAATCCCACACCGCAGAAACTCAAGTCTCTGCAAGCCGTCACCGTCAGCATGCAACTCGCCGCCACCGAAGAAGTCCGCCGCGTCGAAAAGGGAATGTCCTGGCTGGCCACCACCGCCGGCGTCGCTCCGTTCATCGGCCTCTTTGGCACCGTCTGGGGCATCATTGACGCCTTTTCCGGACTCAGCACCGCAGGTGGCGCCAGCCTTCGCGCCGTCGCTCCGGGCATTGCCGAAGCCCTGGTCACCACGGCCGCCGGACTCTTCGCCGCCATCCCCGCTCTCATTGCTTACAACCACTTCCTTCAAAACATTCGCGATCTAGCGCAGCGCCTCGACACCTTCGCCCTCGAATTCGCTGCCCAGATCGAAAAGACCTTTACCTGATATGCGTACTGAACATTACAGCCCTTCCCGTCATTCCGAGCGCAATCTTCGCAGCGAGGAATCGCTTTTCGTTTTCCGCCTTGTCTCGCACCTCTCCGCGCGCTCTGCGTTAAGTCTTCCCTTCCCCTGGCTCGCCACTCGTCAATTCTGAGGACCGACCATGCCTCAACTCTTCAAATCCACGCAAACCTCCCTCTCGGACATCAACATGGTGCCGTTCATTGACGTCGTCCTCGTCCTTCTCATCATCTTCATGATCACCGCTCCCATCCTGCAATCCGGCATCGAGGTGGATCTCCCCAAAACTCACACCGTCAAGGAAATCACCGAGCAGCGCCTGGTCGTCACCATTGATAAATCCCAGCGCATCTACCTCGGCAACGATCCCGTCAACATCCACCAGCTCCCCGACAAAATCAAAAAGCAGCTCAAGCATCCTGGCGATGCCGTCTTCCTCCGCTGCGACGAGACGGTTCCCTTTGGCGCTTTCGCCACTGTCGTCGATTCCCTGCGGGTCTCCGGCATCTCCAACGTCAGCATCGTCACGGAACCGATCTCCGAGCGAGCACGCGCCCGGTAAACTTATGCAACACGTCGCCTACAACACGGACGACCTGAGCTTCAATCGCTTCCTCGGTTACTCAGCCTGGTTCCACATCGGCATCACCGCCGCTCTCCTCGTCGGCATTTGGCTTCAGCGCAGCGGCGATGCCTGGGGAGGTGTGGGCGGCAGTGATTCTGGCGTGAAGGTAAGCCTCGTCAGTAGTGCAGGCATTCCTATGCCGCAGCCCACCGTCACTTCTCCGGAAAGCAACACCGTCGATCCCACCAAGGGCCTCAACAAGGAAGAACAGAGGCCGAAACCGCCCGAGCCCAAAACCGACGCCGCCGAAATCCCGAAATTCGAAAAAGAAAAACCTCCCCCCGTTTCCAAGCCTTCCAAAACTTTCGAGAGCAAAACAGCCCCACCCGATAACGCGGTTCCTTACGGCAAGGGCGGCCAGATGAATCTCCCCTCGGGCTACTCTTCCGTCCCTGGCGCTCCCTCCAGCGGCGTAGCCGTCCAGGGCCAGGGCGGCGGCGATTTCGCCAGCCGCTACGGCTGGTACATTGAAGCCGTCAAACGCGCTATCAACCAGAACTGGATCCAGACCACCATTGATCCTTCCGTCCGCGCCGCGCGCCGCGCTCACGCCGTCGTGAATTTCACCATCAACCGCGATGGCACGATTAAAAATATTCGCCTCGCGCAATCCAGTGGTAATCTTTCCTTTGATAATTCTGCCCAGCGCGCATTGCTCAGCATTGACAGGCTCCCAGCCCTTCCCAGCGATTATTCCGGCTCTTACGTCGACGTCATTTTCGACTTCGACCTGGGCCTGTCCAAATGACGTGGCGCAAACTCTCTTGTGGCACAGACACTCTTGTCTGTGCTCTTTGGGTTCGTTGTTGGGCCAGCCTTTCGGCTCGGTCCGCTCTTGGGTTGTCCCTGTACCGAGGCGATAGGCCCGTGAAAACAGTTTCTCGTTCACCAACTTGGAGGCACTCTTGTCCGTGACGAATCGATATTCAACCTCTTCTCTCTTCTCTTTGTTCTCCGTGTCCTCTGTGGCGAAAATATTCTTCTCCTTCCTTTCTCTCCTTTTTTTCTCCTCTCCCGCCTCCTCCCAGGACTGGTTCCGCGCCGGCACCGGCCTCGGCATCGAAAAACCCCGCATCGCCGTTGCCGATTTCGCACCGCGCTCCGATTCCGCAAAACCCCACTCCTCCCTCTTCACCCAGGTCGTTCGCGACGACCTCTCCTTCTCCGGCATCCTCGAACTCATTTCGCCCAGCTTCTACCCCGCTCAGGTTCCGTCGCAGCCCGGCGAACTGCGCAACCTCACCTGGACCGACCAGCCCCTCAACGCCAACTTCGTCGCCTTCGGCAATCTCACCGAATCCTCTACCGAAGTCGGCATCTCCGCGTGGATGTACGACGTCCGCAGCACCTCATCCCAATCCGTCGTAGGAAAGGTCTACCGCGGCGCTCCCACCGACGATCAGGTCCGCAAATTCGCGCATCAATTCGCCGACGAGATCGTCAATAAGCTCTCGGGCGGCCTCCCCAGTATCGCTTCCACGCAAATAGCCTTCATCAGCTCCCGCACCGGCACGAAAGAGCTCTGGGCCATGGATTATGACGGCGCCAACCAGCACCCACTCACCACCTTAAAATCCATCTCGCTCACCCCGCGCTGGTCGCCAGACGCTTCCCGCATCGCCTTCACCTGCTTCGCCCCGGCCAATTCTGTCGTCAGTGCGCAAATCTGCATGTATTCGCTGGACACCAACAAACTCGTTTCCTTTTCCCGTTTCCGCGGAACCAACACCTCTCCCACCTGGTCGCCCGACGGCTCGCAGGTCATGTTTTCTTCTTCCATGCAGGGCAATCCCGATCTCTACGTCACCGATTCCAGCGGCAATCGCCCCAAGCGCATCACCTATTCCGGCTCTAACGCCGCGAACACTTCTCCAGCGTGGAATCCCAAGACCGGCAACTCCGTGGCCTTCGTCAGCGACCGTGGCGGCGTTCCGCAGCTCTATCTCATGAATGCCGATGGCACCGACGCCCAAAAACTCGATCTCCCGGACATGGGTTACGTTATCGATCCCGCCTGGTCGCCCAATGGCCAGCTTCTCGCTTTTAGTTGGCGCCGCCCTAGCGGCAATTACGATCTCTATGTCATGGACGTCGCCTCGCGCCGCATTATCGAACTCACGCGCGACGCCGCGCGCAACGAGCGCCCCAGTTGGGCACCCGATGGCCGGCACATCGTCTTCGAGTCCACGCGCGGTGGCTCCCGCCAGATCTGGACCATGCTCGCCGACGGCTCCCAGCCCCATCAGCTCACCCTCACCGGCCACAACGAATCCCCCAACTGGTCCACAAAATGACCAGATCATTTGATCTTGAACGTGGGGCCTGTCTTCTCCGGTGTAACGCCGCTTCGCCTCTGAACTTGAGGGTGCCCCATCCTTCGCGCCTTTTGCGAAGGGTGGGCTCTTACGATCGAGCGTCTCAGTTTCTCCGCTCCGGGTTTTATCTCTGTCATCCTGAGCCCGCGTTTTTCGCGGTCGAAGGACATCACCGGACCCCCATCACCGCGCACAATCGAACATCGCGACCTCTCCGATCGCCGATAACTGATTACCCACACGCATCTCCCCCAACTTCCCCGGTTTCAACTACAATATATCGTGTTACGACATATTCCCCGAACCCGGCTTTCCGGTGTTACCATTTCTCTGGTCGGTTAGCCCAGCACGGGACACTTCACCGTCCAGGAGGACTCGCATGACTCAGGCGTACCGCCCGTTCTTTCGCGTTCTGTTCTTCTTCATTTGTGGTGCTGCTTTCTCGATTGCCGGCTGCTCCAAGAAGCCCCCCGCGAAGACTACCGGCACTTTCACACCTCCTCCCTCCACGGTAAAGCCCACCGTCACGATCGCGGCCGACAAGACTTCCGTCAATAAAGGCGAATCCGCGCGCCTCACCTGGACTTCCACCGACGCGCAAAACGTTTCCATCGCCCCAGAAGTTGGCGCCGTCACGCCCCAAGGCTCCACAAGCGTTACGCCCCCTGAATCCACCACCTATTCGATTACGGCTTCCGGTCCCGGTGGCAATGCCGATGCCAGCGTGCGCATCTCCGTCAACGCGCCTGCCGCCGTAGTCACCGAGGCCCCGAGAAACACTTCTCTCGACCAGCTCTTTCTCGAAGAAGTTCGGGACGCCTACTTCGATTACGACTCCGCCGAGATTCGCCCCGATGCCCGCGAAGCCCTTCGCAAAACCGCTGACTTCCTCAAAAAATACCCGAACATGCGCATCACCATCGAAGGTCACTGCGACGAACGCGGCTCCACCGAATACAACCTCGCCCTCGGCGTCCGCCGCGCCAATGCTGTCCGGGAATATCTCGTCAGCTTGGGCATCCCATCGGATCGCCTGAATCCCACAAGCTTCGGCAAGGAAAAGCCCTTTTGCATGCAATCCACCGAAGCCTGCTACGCCCAAAACCGTCGCGGCCACTTCGTCCAAACCAAGTAGCTCTGTGACTCAAGGCGCCGTCCTCCTGGCATCGGGCTGGACCGAGCTTCGGGTCCGGCCCGCTTGCTCTGTTGCCGCTGTAGGGTGGCTTTACGCCGCCCTCTGGGGCTTCGCTGCACGGACCCTGCCGGGTGCCCACCCTTGTTTTGTGAGGGTGGGCTCTTGGGGTGCGCTCACAGCCCGCAAGGGCTGGGGAACCAAACACAAGGTAAGGAGCGCCGCAGGTGCTACATTCCCCACGGAGAACTCCTGCAAATTTTCCCTCTGTGCTCTGCGGCATTCCTTTCTTCCACACAACCCCTTGCCCCTGCGCTCATCTCCCAGTAAATTGGAATGTTGTCATGCAATTCTCTTTTCGCTCTTAACCTTGCCGGAGCCGTGGAGGCACCATCATGCGCACGCGTAATCTGATTTTCTTTGGGAGCGCCATGTTTCTCAGCGCGCTGGCTGGCAGTCTCATCGGCCCGCGGCCCGCTCTCGCGGTCGCTCGCGAAATCATCGAGTTGCAGCGCGACGTCACCGCTCTCCTTCAGGGTCAAAAAGATCTCCAAACCCAAATGACCCAGGAGCACACTGTCCAGAAAACCCTCATCGAGCAGTCCTCGGACGGCGTCAACAAGCTCAACTCCACCATGAGCTCGCTCGAAAAATCCGTTCAGGACGTTCAGGCTACCTCGGGCACGCGCCTCGACACCATGTCCACGCAGGTCCAGGGCCTCTCCGACAATCTCGAGGAAATCAAATCCCGCATGGGCAAACTCAATCAGCAGCTCGTGGATCTCCAGAACTCCGTGCAGAACATTGACGCGCGCCTCGCCGGAGGCGTCCCTGCGGGCGCTCCTGCTCCCTCGACGGGCTCTCCGTCTCCCACAGGTGCGGCATCAAGCACGTACGGTGCAGGATCGTCTTCTCAACCGGTTTCGGCTGCTCCTCTTTCCGGCCCGTCTGGCCCTTCCGGCTCCGCTCCCTCCGCCGACACGCTCTATTCCAACGGCCTCCGCGACATCACCAGTGGCAAATACGATCTTGCACGCTCCGAATTCCGCGATTATCTCCAGTATTACGGCGACACCGACCTCGCCTCCAACGCCCAGTTCTATCTCGGCGAGATCGCCTACTCCCAGCATCAATACGAGCAAGCCGTCGCCGAATACGACAAGGTCCTCAACAATTATCCGAAAAGCTTCAAGCTCGCTCCCGCGCGCCTTAAGAAAGGCATGGCACTCCTCGAACTCAACCAGAAGAACGCCGGCATCAAGGAACTTCGCGAGGTCGTTAAACGCTATCCCGGCACCGAAGAAGAACGCCGCGCGCGCGCCAAGCTCAAAGAACTCAACGTCTCCGTCACCACCCCTCACTAATTCGTGGCACGGCTTCCCCGGATCCCTCGAAGGACACTCCTGCTCACCTTGAGCCACTCAACGAAGGGTCTTTAGTTCTTGGGTTTTCTTGATCCTGGGTTTTGTAGTGGCCGGTCTTCACGCCGGTTCTTGTGGCACTGGCATCCCTGTCGGTGCTCCTGGCGCGTCGCGGCCTCGCTTCGCTTTTCTCTTCCCCTCATGTTATCTTTCCTCCTTAACAAAGCGGCGATCCGGCAAAGGATCGTCGTCCTGAGGAGCAACGCGACGAAGGATCTCGCTCTCTCAGCCTCAGTGTTTAGGAGAAAATCGAATGTCCGTCAATAAAGTTATCCTCGTCGGCCGTCTCGGCCGCGATCCTGAGACCCGCTTCACCAGCGGCGGCCAGGCCGTCGCCAATTTCTCCGTCGCCACCGACGAATCCTACAAGGACCGCAACGGCGAGCGTCAGAAGCGTACCGAGTGGCACAAGATTGTGGTTTGGGGCAAGCAAGCCGAAATCGCTCAACAGTATCTGAAGAAAGGCTCTCTCGTCTTTATCGAGGGGCGCATACAATCCCGCGAGTGGCAAGACAAAGAAGGCCAGAAGCGCACCAGCTTTGAAATCGTCGCCAACAATTTTCGCATGCTCGGCGGACGCGGTGACGGCGTGGCCGCTGGCGCAGGCGCTTCCGTGGGCGGTGGCCGCTCCGAAGACTTCGATCAAGCCGGCCACTCCGACGATGCCTTCTCCAGCGGCGCCACCTCCGGCCCCGAAATCTCCGACGAAGACATCCCCTTCTGACGTTCCTTGGTTTTGTAGGGCCAGCCCTTCAGGCTGGTTCCCGCAGACCAGGCTTGTCCTTGAGCCTCTTCTCCGCTAAGCAGTTCTCTTCTCTGTGTCCCTGTGGCTCTCTGCCTCTCAGTGCTCTCTGCGTTAATCTTTCTCCCACCTACGGAATAAACCAAAACTTCACCGTCACCGTTACGTGCGCCGCACTCCGCCGCGTATACCCTGCTTTATCCACCGTTTAGACGCTTAACTATTCCGAATGCAGCATCATGAGCGCCACCGCGAGTAAGGAATAGAGGAATTGTCTTCCCCATTGCCACGCAAGCAGTTCATCAGAGTCGCCTGGGGGAGGACCTAACAATGATCTCACGGGTGGACTTTGCCCTAATCTTTGGATGCAGCGCTGCCACTTTGATATCGATAAGTTCGACCAGGCATAGGAAAGGCAGAACAAGATCAAGGCGACTAATTCCGGTATCGCTGAATGGCCTGTCCCGGCGAACCAGAGTGTAAGCGGTATGACGAAGCTGCCCGCCAGTAAAATGGCTAGCAACGTGGAGGCCCTGATGGAGAGGCCTAGGACCTTTGGAACACCATGTTCTGGCTGACTATCCATGTTGGACGCTCCAATCTTGGATGGTCTTTTCCCCGCTATTTTACGGATTAAACCAAAACTTGACCGTCACCGTGACGTGCGCCGCCACTGGCTTTCCGCCCTGCGTCGCAGGAGCATACTCATACTGCCGCAACGCATCCATCGCCGCATCCCGCAATGGCGCCGGCCCCGTCAGAATCTTCATCGCTCCGATACTCCCGTTCGGCTCGACAACCGCGTCCACCTTCACGTCGCCCGTGATGTAATTCCGCATCGCATCAGGCGGATACACGGGAGTCGCGGCCTTGAGCAACTTCGGCGGCGCCAAAGCCCCGTCGACAGCCGAAGTTTCCGCCGCGACGGCCAGCTCGGGAGCCGCGCTCGAATCCTCATGCGAACGCTTCTTCGTACCAGCGACATTCTTCTGCGCGCCACCAGCCCGCTTCGCCACAGACACAACCTTGGAAGCCTTCGCCGCCACGCCCGCATTTTCAGCGGGCAGCTCCTTGGGCGTGACCTCCGGTGCCGCTGCTGCTACCGTTCCCGAAGCACCGGAATCCGTCGCCGCTGCAGGCGCATGTTCGACGGCCGCAACTCCTGTCGCGCCATCCAATGCCGTCTCTTTCGGCGTCGGGCTGACCGTCTGAGCAGTCGTGGTATCCCCAGTCTTCTTCCCGGCGCTTGCCTCGATCGCCGGCTGACTCTTCGGCACGTTACCGATTGACGCCACTCCGCCAGGCACCGGGATTTTCAACCAATCCATTTTCCAGGCGAACACCCCAAACGCCGTCGAGAACAGCACCAATACCAGAACGAACTGCAGCCACCTCCCAAGCACCGCTCCTCGCTTCGGAATGATCCGCGTATCCATCGTGCCCCAGACCGAGCGCTTCCCCGGGGCATCCGCCACTGAAAAATCCAGTGCAGGCTTGGGCAAGAAATCATCCAGGGGATCGACTGTTGTCGCGGCCGGTTCTTCGCCCTTTCGCGTCGGCAGAGACATCGCGATTACGGGCGCAGTAGCCGGCAGCTCCGTTTGCTGTGGCGGGGTCTCTGCTGGCCCGGTTTTCTTTTCGGGCAAAACGGTGGCCTCAGATCCGCTCTTTGCCTGCACCAGATTGCCCGGAGGAGCCGCCACCGTGGCCGCCCCGGCTCCATTCTGCAACAGCGTCTTCAACTGATTCTTCAGCGCCTCGACTTCGCTTTTCAGTTGCAGTACTTCCAGCCCGCTGACCGGTCCTGGTTGTTGTGCTTCCTCATCCGTCGCAAGCTCCGCCGACTCCACCATTTGCACGGCTTCCTCGACCGCAGCCGTAGCAGGCGCAGTCGCTGGCTCCGTGTTCGGAAACTCGAGGCCCCAGAAATCGGGGACGGGTTCGGTGAACTCCAATTCCACGTAACAGATTGTCGGCCGGAAATTCCTCTTCCGCACGACCTGGCACACCACTTCTCGATTATTTTTCTTTTCGGTTAGGAACAGCAGTTGCCCCGTCACTACCGCTGCCGACAACCGGATCACCGCGCCGTTTTCCGAAACCAGCGTCGTTGCCGTTTCTTCGGAAAAAAGATCGCGCTGCCCTTTCACTTCGGAAGGGCGCGCGCCCGTAGCGGTAACGGCGACTTCCCTCGCCACAAAACCCGGGGCTACGTTGGTTGGCATCTCACCCGTCCCGGATGGTTCTTCCGGTTCCGGAATGATATTGACTGCGGATTCCAAGGATTGTCCTTGCGGTCAGGCCGCAGGAGTCGCGCCTCTCCAGTAAAAACGAGTGGCACAGAAACTCTTTATCCTGAGCGATTTCCGCACAGGGGTCTGTGCTCCTGGAAGGTGCGTCCGCCCTCAAGCCAGCCCACACCCTTCAATTTTTTCAACCCAACCGTCCCAGCGCCATAGTACCCCCGTACTTCCTCGCGCAAGTTGCCCAAAGAATATCACCCTACATTGTGCTGGCTTCTTTCTCTGGGTTTGTAGTGGCCGGCCTTCAGGCCTGTTGGGATGCTCAACGTACAAGGCCACAACCGCGCCAAAAAACGATCCACAGCGATGCACATTTTTCCACAGAATTGCCACTTACAGGTTCACCTTCACTATTCGTAGAATCATCCCGGTTTTGCTTCTTTGGGAGGACACCGATGCTGTTTGCTACCGTGTCTCGCGGCAGGAATCTCGGAACCCGTTTACTGCCGCACCGATTCAAAGATAATCGGTACCACGTCCGTCTGGGAAAGGAAGGGCCTTATATTCCGATCACCGATCACCGCGATATCCCTTCCTACCTTGCCAATGGCTATTCCCTTCAGATGAGCAACCGGGCCGAGAGCCACAATCCCAGTTTAATCAAACCCGAGTCCATCCATGGATGGAGCGCCGGCTAGCCCCCAGCCGCGAGGGCAAATTTCTCCAGGCATCCGTTTGTTTGCGGCTTGCGGCTGAATCTACGATGACGAGATTCTGTTGCGTGAAGGGATGAAATTGTTTGCGTTGCAAGATGCGTCGTGCGGCGTTCTGCTAGCGGTCTTCCTCACGAAAAATTCGCATCACTCTGTCCGCTGTTTCTTCTTCGGCTCGGGTCCAGAACACCACAGGCGTATCCAATAAACTTGCCCTTTTCGGCTTATCCTCAACGTCACTCGCCACCATTCGTCGCTGGTTCAATTCACCGAGATGTTTCTGTAATGCAGTGCGAATCAAGGCGGAGACGCTTACTTTCTGTCGCTTCGCTTCGTTTCGGGTCTCATCCAACAACTCGGGCGTCAAACCCAATCGAAGGAACTTGGTGATTTTCGCCATGTTGCCCCTCGCACGGCAAGATCATACATACATTCTTGACGCGTGGAGCGCTGGAAATGAAGCAATAGGGTGGCGCTAAAGCCCGATATCAAGCTTTTTCCACTCAAAGCTTATGACTAAGAACTTATAAACTCCCTCCCGCTCACCCCAACTTCGCATACTCCGCCTTCGCCTCTACCAACACCGGCACATCCGGATCCGCATCCTTCCACATCGCGAAAAAATCCTGATAAGCCGTCCGAGCCTTCGCCTTATCCCCTTGCAGGGCATACGCGCGCCCCACATTCAATTGCGCTAACGGGATCAACTCGCTGGTCGAGGCTCTTCCCCGGAATTCCAGAATGTTCTGGAACTCCGCCAACGCTTTGTCCGGTTCCTTCAACCGCAGATAAGCCAGTCCACGGACATAGAAAACCAGATAGGGAGGGCTTGCGCGGGTCCCCTTTTCATACGGGCGGCTTTTCTCGAGGCTCGCTACTGCTTCTGCCGCCTTTCCCCGTTGCAAACGATCCAGCGACTCGACCACAGGGATATACACGGACTGGATAACGGAATCATCGGGGTGGGCCTTGCCTTCTTGCGTAATGAGCCGATTCGCCGTGGCCGCATCTCCGCACACGGCCAGCGCAACAGCCGCAGTCTGGCGGCTATATCCCTCCGGCTCCTCCGCCAAAGAAGCGGCTACTCTCTCGCGTGCGGCGACACAATTCCCATTTTGCGCGTGCCGGACCGCTTCTGTACCCTTCATGAGCGCGGCAAACTCTTTCATTTGATTCCGGACAGCCGACGCCGCCGCCTGGCGATAAGATTCCTGCGCGAGTTTCATTTTTGCCACGGCCGCCTCGGCATTCGCCTTATAGTAGAGCAGGAACGACTCATCCTCCGTCCCCTTCGCCAGGTCGAGCTCCTTGACCATCCCCGCCTGATCTTTCCGGAGAAACGCCAGGTTAAACAGCACCAGATGGGTCCCAAAGGAATCCTGCTTCTTCGCCGCCGCTTCGTCGCAAATCGCCTGGGCTTCATCGAAGCGATTCAATGCCAGGTAGGCGTTTCCCAGGCGTTCATAAGCATAAGTGTCTTTCGGGTCCAGGCGCACGGCCTCACTGGCCACGGCAACCGCTTTCTCGTACTCTCCCAGGGTGAAATACGCCAGCGCCAGATTATCCAGCGGCGTCGTATCACGTGGGTACGTCTGCCTCCACTGCTCGTACACTTCGATGGCCTTTTCGGTTTCGCCCAAAGCCGAATCGTAAAGATGCGCGGAAATGTAAAACCTTTCCGGCTCGGTGGCGCGGTCTTTCAGCGCAAACGCTTTCTTCAAATTCTCCGCGGCTGCCTTCTCCTCAAAATTGTTGGACTGCGCTACCCCCAGCGTCGCGTAGGCCAGTGCAAAGTTCGGGTCGAGCTCCGTCGCGCGCTTTAGATGCGGGACCGCCGCCGTGTCGTTTTGCCGAAGATGCTCCGCCTCGCCCAGGCTGTACTCCTTGAGCGCTTCCAGCGACGAAGTCGTCGCCTGTTCCAACGGCTTGGCGAACTGCTGCACCGAAGCCAGCGATTCGCCCAGCTTCTGCCGAAGGCTCGAAGCCGCGCGGTCCAGCGATTTCAACACCTGTTCCTTGCTTTCGGCTTCCGCTTGCTCGCTTGCCAGCGTATCGCCGGACTGCGCATTCACCGCGCTCAGCGCAATCACGTAGTGGCTGCCCAGGCTCGAAATCGATCCCGTCAACATCGCTTTCACGCCCTCGCGCTGGCAGATCTCCCTTCCCACCTCGCTGGTGATCCTCTCGCCCGGCGGCTTCCCCATATACTTGAGGGCATCCTGAATTCGCGATTGCGGCACGATATTCAGATACGGAGACTGCTCCAACTGCACCGCCAGCGCTTGTTTCAACGTGCCATCGAACACGCCATCGCCTGTCGTGTTCACAAATTCCGTCAGCAGGATCGAATCTTTTTCCGTCAGAGCCTTCGCTCGCCGGCTGAAAAAGAATCCGCCGATCGCCAACACCACAATCCCTGCCACTACGGACAGCCAAACAATCTTGCCGCGTCCCGGCGTCGAGGCGACTACATTCGTTGTCGGCCCGGAACCCGCCGTTGCGGACGCCCCAGCCGCGACAGCCACCTCTGCCGATCCCGACCCGCTTGCCGCCGCCGGCGCGGCGGAAATCGCAGCCGAACTTCTTCCAGAGTCCAGCTCCCTCTTCAGCCGCTTTAAATCTCCGCGAAACTCTGCCGCCACCTGGTATCGCATCTCGCGGTCCTTCTCCAGAGCCTTGTAAATGATATGTTCGAGCTCCGCCGGCAATTGGGGATTTAGCCGCGCAGGCGCGATTGGCGCGCGATTCAAGATCGCATCAAAAATCACCGCCGTGGTGTTTCCCGCGAACGGTTGCTTTCCCGTGGCCATTTCGTAAAGCACCGCGCCAAAGGAAAATAGATCCGTCCGTGCATCCAGTTCTTCCCCGCGCGCCTGCTCCGGAGACATGTATGCCGTCGTTCCCATGGTGCTTCCGGGACTCGTCAAGTGTGCCGGATCAATCGTCAGTGTCGGCGAAGACGCGGCCTCCGGCAAATGAGGGAACAACCCCGCTGCGACTTTCGCCAATCCGAAATCCAGCACCTTCACTTGGCCGCGTTTCGTCACGAACAGGTTGGCCGGTTTGATGTCTCGGTGCACGATCCCGGCCGTATGCGCCACATCCAGCGCATCCGCAATGTGCACCGCGTAATCCAGCAATTGTTCGAGAGACAAGGGACGGCCCTCGATGCGGTGCTTCAGCGTCATCCCATCGAGAAATTCCATGACGATGAACGAATGCCCTTGTTCTTCTCCAATGTCGTAGATCGTGCAGATGTTGGGATGATTCAACGCTGAGGCCGCACGTGCTTCTCGCCGGAACCGTTCGAGCGCTTGCGCATCCTGGGACAATTCGCTGGGCAGAAATTTCAGTGCCACGCGCCGGCCGAGGCGCAGATCCTCCGCCTCATACACCACGCCCATCCCGCCGCCGCCCAGCTTTTGCGTAATCTTGTAGTGGGAAATCGTTTGGCCGATCACCTGGTAGGTGTACCCCCGTGGGCGCTCATGTTAGGTTCCCACGCAACCCTAAGTCAACGCTTGTGACGCACTTTTCGGTCTTCTCCGAAACTTACTTAAAACTAAAAACTTCCACTTACAACTTCCCTCTACCCCACCGCCCATGCCGAATTCTCTTCCCCTAAATACACATCCAGAAATCCTTCCGCCGGCAACACATCAATCGGCAGCCCGCCATGCCACAGCGCCACGCCCAGCGACAATTTCCCTACTCCTTGCAACTCCAAAGCTTCTTTCTGCACGGCTAACTCCAGCGTCCGGTCAAACGCCACTTCTACAATCTTCGCCGGGTTCAGCAAACACACTCGCCCCTTCTCCACCGAAAACTCTTTCAACCGCCCGCGCTCCAGGCTCACCACGATTGTCACTTCCAGCCCCGCGCCGATCACGATCCGGAATTCGGGGTCTTCCACTTCCGCTAGCGCGTCCGGAAAACAATCCACCCGCACCACAAACCGCTCCTCTTCAAATCCATACCGCAGCTCGCGCAGATGATACGTTCTCCCATGCATCGCTCCGCCGCGCCGCTCCGGCGAAAATACCCCCGCCCCCAGCCACTCAAAGTAACTCGTGTCCCGCCCATCCACTTTGACCTTGAGAAACGTGGACGGCGGCAACTGATACGCCCGCTCTGGCTTTCGCTTGATCGGCTTCGCCAGTTCTTCCGGCGCCACCTGCCCCAGCGCCAGGTAAATCCCCGTCAGATGCTTTCGGTAAAGCGCGTCGAATTCCGCGTCGTTCGCCGTGCTATGCTCCGGCCCGTACCACCAGCACCAGTCGCTCCCCTCCGCTGCCAGCAGAGATTCCTGCGCTTCCGCCAGCGAAGTGTCACTCACCGCATTCGGCCGCCCTTTTGCCCTCGCGTCCACTGCCCGCGCGTAAGCCTCCCGCGCCTCCCACAGGTAATCCCACGCTTGCACATCTTCCTGGTGCCCGATCCACACGTCGAAATTCGCGTTGATCCAGGAAGCCGGAAAAATTCCCGCCGTCGTCGGCACGTTCCCCGCTGCTGCAATCGTTTCGCTCGCCGTCAGCGCCTTGAAGTCGGGATCGTCGCTGATGCGCTTGTAAAATTCCCGCAAAAATTCCCGGCCATTCCCCGGATAGTATTCCCACGCATTCTCCCCATCGAGGAACAGGCTCACCGTCAGAGGATTCGGTGAACGGACCGCCTCCCCGATGTGCCGCAGCCTCCCGTGCAGATCCGCCGCCGCAGCTTTGCTGTCCATCCGGCTGTACACAAATCCGATCAAGTCGGACAAATGGTGGTCGCGGAAAAGTCCGGTAATTCCCTTTTCCCCCATCTGCACCCGCCACGGTTGATACATCCGGTCCGCATTCGCCGGTATCCCCGAAGCGTCGCGGAAAAAGCCAACATTCAGCGTGCGCCCCAGCACTCCCTCGTCCGTGCCGAACCATTGAAAACCTTCTTCCGCCGCGATCGCCAGCGCCTGATCGGACACTGAGCCTTCCGACGGCCACAGTCCCACCGGCTTCACGTCGAAAACCCGTTGATGAAATTCCTTCGCCCGCCGCAACTGCTCGCGCGCGTCCTCCGGCCGTCGAAAAGCCCGCTTCGGCAGGGGTGTCCCCGGATTGGCCACGCGTGCAATATCCGAATCGCACAGCAGCGGCAAGATCGGGTGATAAAAAGGCGTTGTGCTGATCTCAATCTGTCCGCGCGAAGCCGCCAGCCGGTAAGCAGGCAACACCGCCGCGATTAGCTCCAATTGTTTGTCCTTCAGGTCGCCCTTATCTTTCTCCGAAAAATCCTTCCCGCGATTTGCTAACCGGCTCACCACTGGGTCGTTCGCGAACCATTCTTCGTCCATCCACGCCAGTTGCGACAACAACTGCAAGTCCCGCCAGTCCCGCGGCGTAAACGTAATCAGCGCCTGCGCGCCTCCCGCCGCTCGCGACCATTCATACAATTCCACAAACCGCGGCCACCGCGACATCAGCCGCTCGTGATTCACCTGGAACGCCCTCGCCAGCACCTCCGCCTTGTCATCCCGCGTCAGCTCTTCCGACTTCTTGAACGCCAGCGCGAACCACGGCTCCTTGAATTTCCCGCTCGCGTATTCCTCCAGTTGCATGCACAACGACGGCACCATGTTGAACGTCGCATGGAACCCTGGAAACTCCTCGAACAGTTTCACCATGCCCCAGTAATCCTTCGTTGCGTGCAGCCGCGTCCACGGCAGAACATACTGCCCCGTCTCCGGATCCCGATATTGCGGCTGGTGCATATGCCACAGCACCGCCAAATTTATCTGATTCATTCCTCTTCACTTTCCCATTGTTCCGGCCACTCTTCTCGGTGATTTTCCTAACGGCCGGCTCAACTTGAACTTGAGGGTGCCCCGTCCTTTTGGTTCTTTGCAAAGGGTGAGGTATCTCTTGGGGTTGCCCTCTCCTAAACTTATTACTTACCACTGAAAACCTACGACTCTTCTCTGCGACCTCTGTGCTCTCTGTGTCCTCAGTGGTGAACTTTTTTTTCCTTTAACTCTGGTTAACTCTTCAACTTCTCTTCTTCTCTTCCCCTCATGTTACACTCACCCTTCGCGCCATGCGCATCCTCGATCGCTACATTGCCCGCGAAGTCATTCGTCATGCCTTCCTCGGACTCCTTATCTTCACCTTCGTCCTCCTCGTCCCCAAGCTAGTTCGTCTCATGGAACTGTTCGTCCGCCGCTCCGGCTCCGGCGCCCAAATCGCCAAACTCTTCCTCTGCATCCTCCCAAGCCTTCTCGTCTTCACCATTCCTATGGCCGTCCTCGTCGGCGTGCTCCTCGGCCTCGGCCGCATGTCCATGGACAGCGAAATCATCGCTATCACGGCCCTCGGCATCAGCCGCAAGCGCATCCTCTTTCCGGTGGGCATCATCGCCATCCTTGGTGCCGCCCTCACCTTTTTGATAACTTCCTGGCTCGCGCCGCGCTCGCTGCAAACCTTCCGCAACACCCAAGCCAGTCTGCTCACCTCTCAAATTTCTTTTCAGGTTCAGCCCCGTGTCTTTGACGAGCGTTTCCCTCATCTCGTCCTCTACATAAACGATGTCTCCGCCAGCGGCACGCACTGGAACGGCATCTTTCTCGCGCAAGCAGGCGCGGAAAGCGGTTCCAGCATCACTCTGGCGGAAAGTGCGATTGTAATTCCCGATCCCCAGCAGGGCAAGTTGGAGCTCCATCTGAATGGCGGGTCCACGCACGAATTTTCACGCCAGGATCCCGGCCACTATTCCCTCACCGATTTCGGCAGCAGCGACTGGCCTATCGAAGTCACCGGCATCTTGCCCAGTGAAACCCGCGAACTCAGCTACCCCGAGCGCCCGCTGAAATCCCTTTGGGGCGACCGGGGCAAAGGATGGCGCGAAGCTCGCGTGGAGCTCCATCAGCGCTTTGCCTTCCCCGTCGCTTGTCTTGTCTTTGCGCTTGTCGCCGTTCCTCTCGGTGCACAGCCTCGCCGTGGCGGTCGCGCGGCGGGCACGCTTCTCTCCGTCCTCGTGATCGCTTGCTACTACTTGCTGTTCATCATGAGCGCGGGACTCGCGCGCCAGGGCGTAGTCTCTCCCGTCGTCGGCATGTGGGCCGCCAACGTGATCCTCGCCCTCGCCGGCCTAGCGCTTCTCCCGAGCATGGAAATGTACCGCCGCGAATCTATTGCTCTGCCCTTCGCCGGGCGTCTCGGAGTTCTCTGGCGTCTTCTGCGACGCCGCAAGGCCAAGTTCCGCGCTGCTGTTCCCCACGGCGAAATAGGAGCTGTCCGCGCGGAAAACGGCGCTGCGGCGGCCGAATCCATTCCATCCTCTTCGAGCGTGCCCACCATCGTGGATCTCTATGTCCTGCGCCGTTTCCTTTTCTACTTCGTCGTCGTCATGGCCGCCTTCATCTTTCTCTTCGAAATCTTCACCTTCTTCGAGCTTGCCGAAGATATCCGCCGCCATAACATTCCCTTCATGACCGTAGTCAACTATTTCCGCTTCCTGATTCCCTACTCGCTCTATCAGTTCACGCCTCTCGGCGCCCTCGTCGGTGTTCTCGTCACCTTTGGCGTACTGAGCAAAAACAACGAACTCGTCGCCTTCAAGGCCAGCGGCATCAGCCTCTACCGGATCGCGATTCCGCTCCTCCTTGCCGGTCTTTTTCTCGCGGGCACCCTTCTCGTTCTCGACGAGACCTATCTCCCTTACGCCAATCAACGCCAGGACGCTCTTCGCAACCAGATCAAAGGCCGCCCGCCGCAGACCTACACCCGTCCGCAGCGCTGGATTTTTGGGGAAAATGCTAAAGTCTACAACTACGATGTCTTCAATCCCAAGCAAAATCTTTTCGGCGGCCTCAGCGTCATCGAACTCGACCCCGCCACCTTCCATATGCGACGCCGCGTCTTTGCCAACCGTGCTCGCTGGCTCGAGGAAGAAAAAACCTGGGCGCTCGAATCCGGTTGGGTACGCGAATTCACCGACGGCATCGTTAGCAATTATCAGCCTTTCACCGTCACCAGCCTTCCCGAACTCGTCGAGCCTCCGTCCTACTTCAACCGCGAAGTTATCCAGGCTTCCCAGATGAGTTGGCGCGATCTACGCCGCTATATTGACGGCCTGCACAACGCCGGCTTCGACGTTTCCTCCCTCACTGTGCAGTGGCACAGAAAACTAGCCTACCCGCTCATCGCTCCCATCAGCATGATGCTTGCGATCCCCTTCGCCATTCTCGTCGGCAGCCGCGGCGCGATCGGCGGCGTCGCCCTCGGCATTGGCATCGGCATTGCCTACTGGGCCGTCGCCGCTCTCCTCGAAGCCATGGGCGGCATCGGTCAGCTCCCTCCCATGCTCGCCGCCTGGTCCCCCGACCTCATTTTTTTCTTCTTCGCCCTCTACTTCCTCTTCAAAATGCCCACCTGACCTCGTGACAACGTCACTCCGGTCTTCGTGGCACAGACTCTCTTGTTTGTGCTCTTATGTTTCTCTCCCATATAAGGCGCACTACATCGTGCCCGCCGCGAGTCCCCGAGCCGCACTTCGCTCCTGTCGGTGCTCTTGGTTTCCCTTCGTACGTTGCCGCGCCTTGAACTTGAGGGTGTCCCACCCTCGGTTTGTTAGGGTGCGCTCTTCCGATCGAACACCACAGCTTTTCTTCTCTTACTCTTGGATTCTTCCTCTCCAAAAACTTATTACTTACCACTAAAAACTTCCTACTTCTTCTCCCCGTTTCCGTGGCTAATCTTCCACAAGATCTTCCTCACCATCCCCAGAAGCACCTCCGCGTCCGACTCTTCCATCTGAAACCGTCGCAACATCCTCCGCAACTTCTCTTCCGCCAGGCCGCTTCCCCGTGTCGCCACGTACCCGCTTTTATGCAACGCCTCCAGCAGAGCCGCCCCCACCCGCTCCATGGTCTCCATCTTCGCAGTCGGCCTAGCCGCATCGCCATTCTTTCTGGTCTTTTCTCTGTGCTCTCTGTGGTCTTTCTCCGCGTCCTCCGTGTTAAGTTTTTCCCTTTCTTTGTTCCTGCGGGATAATTCATACAAACACACCGCTGCCGCTTGCCCCAGGTTCATCGACCGGTGCTCCTCACGCGTTGGGATCCGCAGCAACCAGTGGCAATAGCTCAAACTCTCATTCGATAATCCCCATTTCTCCGACCCAAACAGCAGCGCCACGTTTTCCTTCGTCATGCGCTTCCGGATCAGCGGCCCTGCTTTCTCCAAACTCCGCCACGGCTGCCGTATCTCCCGGTTCCCCACCGCTGTCGTTCCCACCACCAGCGAACAATCCGCAACTGCCTCCGCCACCGTCGCGTATTCTTCCGCGTTCTTCATCACCTCAGAAGCTCCAACCGCGGAAACCGCCTCCCGGAATGCCTTCTCGTATGGCTGCACCGCCCGCATATGCATCGCGCCGAAATTACTCATCGCCCGCGCCACCGCCCCCAGGTTCAGCGGATTCCGCGTCCCCACGAGCACCACGCGCAAATTCTCCAGTCCAATCTTTCTCTCGCCCTGGGTCCTCGCTCTATCCCTCAAAAACCCTCCAGCATCCACACATTGCTGCTCTGCGTCCACCCATTGATCGCCACGTGTTTCCCGTCGCGAGACGCAATTCCCCAGGTACTGGAGACGCCGCGTGGACTCACAACGCCTCGCTGTTCCCAAATCTGATGTGTATTCCCGTGCAGGTCCAAATAAGTAAGCGCCATGCCCTGTGGGATAGAGTTATCGATGAACAATCCCTTTCCGTCCGCCGCCCAATCCAGCGCATCACCGAGATTCAGATTCTTTACCGGGATCTCCTCCGCCGGCCGGCCATCCAGGTGGAGCATGTGGACTTTCCCTTCCGAAGGATTCATCACCGCGATACGTGTGCCGTCCGGCGAAAGCGCCCATTGATAAATCGCAGAGGGATCAGTATCGAAACGCAAGAGCTCTTTTCCGCGCCCTTTGAGGGGATCCAATTCCGTAAACACAAGCTGTTTGCGATCATAGGGTTGTTCCGCAATCGCACATAAGGTGGCCGGAGCCCTCGAGCATCGCATAGCGTTGGCTTCGAAATTCCCACCACGCGTAGTGGCGATAACTTTGGAAGGGCCTCCGCCGATGGGCACACGCCGGATATCCACGGTTTGGGAGCCATGATTCACATCGAGAAGAACCCAAGTCCCATCGGGGCTAAGAACCACAAGTCCGAAATTAGTGCCTACGTCGACGATTTCAGCGGTGTCACTATGCAGAGACTGCTTGAATAGTTGCTCTCGGCCATTGCGGTCCGATTTGAAGAAAACAGAGCTGCTGTCCGCGGTCCAATCCATCGGGGCATTCACACTGTCATTTAGGGTGAGACGCACAGGCGCATGGAGAAACGTCCCGCTGGGTGCGAGATCCCCGACGTAAACGCTGCTCTGCCCGGAATATTTTTGAAAGATGAGGCGCTTGCCGTCGGCCGATGCCGAGATTGCCCCAGCGCAAAACCCTGTCCAGTTGTGGAGCTGTCCCGGCTCTCCACCCGCGCGGCCGGTGCGGCCATCCACTCGAAGTTGCCAAAGATCGCAGGTGTTAGTGTCGGAGTTGCTTTGCTGCGTGAAAACCAAACGGCCATCCGGCAGCCAATAGAGACTCTGAAGTATGTTGCGGGATGCGACTATGGTGGGATCTCCACCCTTGAGATCTTGAGTCTCAATGGCAGTCTCGAAATTCCCGGGCGTTTCGCGGAACTTCACATAGGAAAGCTTCTGGCCGTCAGGTGACCAGACCACACTATAAAAGCTTGCGTGTTCGTCCGCTTCATCCAGCTTGCGGGCCTCCTGACCGTTTGCATTCATGATCCAGATGTCACGGGCACCCAAAAGCGCATCTCTTGTTGAGAAAGCGATGGAGGAGCCATCCGGGGAAATCGACGAGCCAAACGCATCGTCACGGAACTTGTGTGCAGAACCACCCATAACCGAAAGAACCCATATTCCGCCTAAAACTCCCGGCTGATAAGCGGTCGCCAAGAACCGAGAGCTGTCGGGATACCAGGCGTCCACAAACCACGCTAACGGAACTCCATTCAGAGACTGAGGCTCGGCCATCAGTCGTGTCTCGCCGGTTTCGATCAGTTTCAGGTGCACTCCCTTGACATCCGAGTAAGCGAGATACTTCCCGTCCGGTGAAATCCGCGCGCTCTGCACGGCATTCTCGCTCGAGTTTGTCGTGAGCTGGCGCTCTTTGAATTGCGGACCAGCGGGCGGGCGTTGGTTGATAAACAAAAAATACCCGCCCGCCGCTAGCAGCAGCGCGAACATCGCCAAGCTTGCCCACACCCAGCGTCGAGGAGCCGGGATCGTTATTGTCGTTGTAGGAGCAGCCGATGCTGGAGCCACGGAGGAATGGGTGGTGCTCGAAAGATTCTGTGGCGGAGCAGTTTGCCGGTGCCCGGCGGATCGCCACGAATCCGTATCGCGCTTCAGCCGCTTCAGGTCCGCGCGGATTTCCGCTGCCGACTGGTATCGCAGCTCGCGGTCCTTCTCAAGCGCCTTGTGAATAATGCGGTCCAGCTCCGCGGGAACCTCGGGATTAGAATTTGCCGGCGGCACCGGTGCCCGATTCAGAATGGCATCGAAAATTACTCCGGAGCTCGCCCCGCGAAAGGGCAAATTCCCCGTGGCCATTTCGTACAACACCACGCCGAAAGAAAAAACGTCTGTGCGCAAATCTAGTGGTTTTGCGCGGACCTGTTCCGGCGACATGTAGGACACCGTCCCCAGTGTCGCGCCCGGACTGGTGAGATGCTCCGGATCCCCCGCAAACGTGGAAAGTGTGTTGGTCTCTCCCGACGATTCGTTCGGAGCCACCACCTTGGCTAGTCCAAAATCCAGAATCTTCGCGTGTCCGCGCTTCGTCACGAATAAATTCGCCGGCTTGATGTCGCGATGCACGATCCCCTGCGAGTGCGCCGCGTCCAGTGCATCCGCAACTTCAATGCCCATATCCAGCAGGAGATCGATTTCCAGCGGGCGCCCGCGGATTACGTGTTTGAGCGTGGCTCCATCCAGAAACTCCATCACGATGAAGATTTTCTCGTCGTGCTTGCCGATCTCGTAGATGGTGCAGATGTTCGGATGGTTCAGCGCCGAAGCCGCGCGCGCCTCCCTGCGAAAACGCTCCAGCGCCTGCAAATCTCCGGAAAGATCGTCGGGCAGGAATTTCAACGCCACCGGCCGGCCAAGTTCCATATCCTCGGCCTTGTACACCACTCCCATTCCCCCGCCCCCGAGTCTCTCGGTGATGCGGTAGTGGGAAAACGTCTTTCCTGCAAAAGTGTCCGCGCCCGTCATGTGGCGCTCATGTTAAGCTAACTCCTCTTCGAAGGCCAATCCGTCAGACCTTGCCAAGGCATTTGTCGCGCAGGGCCAGTCCGCGAGCCCTGTTGCTTTTCTCCTTACACATCATCCCCCTGCTCGACGGTAAGTCCACTCTCCTCCAGGCCCTCCAGCGCCTCACCAGCGAAACCAGTTCAACATCGACGAACTCATCGCCACACGCGTGCCCGATTTCCGCGAACTCGCCTGGTTCGGCTTCCTCCTGCCTGCCACCCTCTCCAAACCCTCCTCCGTTTAATCCCAGAAGCGCCGATCGAACGGCAAGCGCTTCGAGAAGATCCCAAATTAGAAAACTGACACTGATTTGACGTTACCGTGACACTCCACCCGCGGCTCGCCGCTATCCTGACAAGGAGAGTGCGGTTCACGGTGTTAGAGAAGGGGGACGCTTTCCACGCAGGCCAGTCGTCACCGGTTCTGGCACGAGCGGCATTCTCGTCCAGTGAAGTATGAGGGTTGACATCTTGATCTCGAAAAACACGCAAGAGCATCAAGCGGAATTTGCTCTACGATTCTCACGTTGCCGCGATTCACTTTATCTCATCGCATTCCGGATACTCGACAGTCCGGAAGAAGCCGAAGAGGCAGTGCAAAACTGCTTGCTCACAGCCTCTTGTCAGGCACCGAGGTTCGAACGCGATGGCGCGTTCGGCAGTTGGCTGCTCAGAGTTCTTATCGTCGACGCTCTGATCATTCGACAGCAGAAAAAGTGCAGATCAATCTTCTCCGAACAGGATCTCTCGGAAGCGCGCTAAGCCCAGGTTCGCGAACCCGTGCTCGAGCCATGTCCCCGCCGCACCTCATCCATGAGCTCTTT
>Ga0306920_100001155_pt1 | contig 32624 bp, 26 predicted proteins | sample flu12Cox44000170_FD_204666 | JGI IMG/M metagenome (GOLD analysis project Ga0306920, IMG submission 204666) | Lab enrichment of tropical soil microbial communities from Luquillo Experimental Forest, Puerto Rico - flux4day.12C.oxic.44.000.170 (v2)... | ecosystem: Environmental > Terrestrial >...
GCTTGGGCGCCTGGCGGCCTGCTTCCTCGACTCCATGGCTACAATGGAAATTCCAGCCATGGGTTATGGCCTGCGCTATCAATACGGTATGTTCAAGCAAACCATCCAGGACGGCTGGCAACATGAAATTCCAGACAACTGGCTGCGTCGTCCTGACCCATGGGAAGTCCCTCGTCCACACGAGACGGTGGAGGTGCCACTCAATTGCTCGTTCAAGCTAAGCGGCGGAAGTTTACAAGCTGTCCTCGGTCAGGCATCCAGTCTGATCGGTGTCCCGTTCGATCGGCCGGTGGTGGGTTATGGTGGCAAGACTATCAATACTCTTCGACTTTGGGAAGCAGCGGCATCCGATTACTTTGATTTTCAAGAATTCAGCAGCGGGGATTTCGTCGGAGCGCTAGCCGAAACACTCCAGGCCGAATCGCTGACTCGGGTGTTATACCCGGACGACCACACGGCCAAGGGACAAGGACTGCGCTTTGTGCAGGAGTATTTTCTCGTGGCCAGTTCACTGGCGGACCTTGTTCGTCGCTTCCGCAAGACTAACACAGACTGGCGCACACTACCCGACAAAGTTGCAATTCAGCTCAACGATACACACCCGACGATGGCCGTTCCAGAGTTGATGCGTATTCTACTCGACGAAGTACATCTCGGTTGGGACGAGGCCTGGGACCTTACCCAAAGGACCTTGGCCTATACCAATCACACGCTACTGCCCGAAGCTCTTGAGAAATGGCCCGTCGTCTGGTTTGAGCGAATGCTCCCGCGTCACCTGGAAATCATCTACGAAATTAATCGGCGCCTGATTGATGAGGTCCGCCGCCGCTTTCCCGGAGATGAGGGACGGGTTAAGCGCGTCAGTCTGGTCGAGGAGGGTGCCGAGCGCAAAATTCGCATGGCCAACCTTGCTATCGTCGGTTCGCATAGCACGAACGGTGTTGCGGCGATCCATTCTCAGCTGCTGCGCATAATGACGGTTAAGGATCTGGCTGAAATGTTTCCTCAGCGTTTCAACAACAAAACAAACGGCGTCACGCCGCGCCGCTGGTTATTGATGTCAAATCCTGCGCTTTCGCACACGATTACCGCCGCGATCGGCGATGGCTGGGTGACCGATCTCAGTCAGTTGAAAAACCTCAAACCACTAGCCGGTGATCAGGGATTACAGCAGGCTTTTCGCAAGGCTAAGCGCGGAGCCAAAGTGCAATTCATCGATTGGCTCAACCGGATTAGCGGTCAAGCGGCAGACCCCGACAGCATCTTTGATTGCCAGATCAAGCGTATCCATGAATACAAACGCCAACTACTCAACGCGCTTCGGATCGTGGTCCTTTACAATCGGCTGCGTGAGAACCCCAATTTCGAGATGGCGCCGCGAACTTTCTTCTTCGCCGGCAAGGCAGCTCCCGCCTACAAGCTGGCCAAGGTAATTATCAAGTTCATCAATAATCTCGCAGAGACGATCGACAATGATCCGATAAACCGCGGACGGCTCAAGGTTCTGTTTCTGCCCGACTACTCTGTTTCAATGGCAGAACGGCTGATCCCGGCCGCTGATGTGTCCAATCAGATCTCCACCGCCGGTTATGAAGCCAGCGGCACCAGCAACATGAAGTTTATGATGAACGGTGCGTTGACCCTCGGCACTCGTGATGGCGCGACTATTGAGATGGCGCAAGAAGCGGGCGAAGAAAATTTCTTTCTCTTCGGCCTGACGGCCGACCAAGTTGCGGGCAGTCGAGGCTGGTACAACCCGCATTGGCATTATGATCATGACCCGGAGGCACGCGCGTCATTGGACCTGATCTTCTCCGATTATTTCAGCCGCAACGAGCCTGGCATCTTTGCTCCACTGCGAGACGCTCTTCTTACCAATGGCGACTACTACATGCATCTTGCGGATCTCAAGTCTTATTTAGAGGCAGATCAGCGGCTATGCGACCTGTATGCCGACCCGGCGGGATGGTCTAGCAAGGCGATCTTAAATGTCGCCAGTTCCGGAAAATTTTCCAGCGATCGAACGATTGCCGAATATGCAGCCGACATCTGGAATGCAAAGGCGTGCCCCGTTTCCTAGAGAGGAATGGCAGAGAGAGGACTGAGACACATGCCAATATCCCCACTTGCAGGCAAGCCGGCCCCAAAACAGCTGCTAGTGGATCTGACTCGGCTGGAGAAGGAATATTATGAGCGCCACCCTAACTTAGGAGACCCCAACCAACTTGTAAGCTTCGGCACGAGCGGACATCGAGGTTCGCCGCTAAACGGATCATTTACCGAAGCGCATATTCTGGCCATTACACAGGCCATCTGCGATTACCGGCGCAGCCGCGGATACAATGGCCCACTTTACATGGGTAAGGACACGCATGCGGTGTCCGGACCCGCTCAGCGTACCGCTCTAGAGGTGCTGGCGGCCAACCAAGTGGAGACCGTTATCCAGAGAGACGACGGCTTCACACCAACGCCAGTCATCTCCCGAGCTATCCTTGTTTATAACCGAGATCGTAAACAGAACTTCGCCGACGGCATTGTCATCACGCCTTCGCACAACCCGCCAGCGGACGGCGGCTTCAAGTACAATCCGCCAAATGGCGGACCAGCTGACACCGACGTAACACAATGGGTTGAGCGCCGCGCCAATGAGCTGTTGCGCGATGGGACCGGCATCAAGCGCGTTCCGTTTGATTCGGCAATCAAGGCTGACACAACACATCAGGAAGATTTCGTGCTGCCTTACGTCGAGGATTTAAAAAACATCATCGATATGGACGCGATCCGCAGCGCTGGCCTAAAGCTGGCCGTAGATCCTCTTGGCGGTGCAGCAGAACCTTATTGGGAGCCAATCAACTCCGTCTATCACTTGGACATCCACGCTGCGAACCCAACAATCGACCCGACGTTCTCGTTCATGACAGTCGATCACGACGGGCAAATACGCATGGACCCATCGAGTCCGTATGCGATGGCGCGTCTCGTGGACCTCAAAAACCGGTATGACATTGCCTTCGCGAATGATCCAGACTCCGATCGGCACGGCATCGTTACGCCTTCCGCCGGATTGATGAATCCCAATCACTACCTTGCTGTAGCCATACGCTATCTGCAAACTCATCGGCCTGACTGGCCAACTAATGTCGCGGTAGGCAAGACGCTGGTTAGTAGTAGCATGATTGACCGTGTGGTGCACAAGCTCGGGCGCTCGCTTTGTGAGGTGCCAGTGGGCTTCAAGTGGTTCGTGCCAGGTTTATTCAGTGGCTCGCTCTGCTTTGGCGGAGAGGAAAGCGCAGGAGCAAGCTTTCTTAGACAAGACGGCACCGTCTGGACGACTGACAAGGACGGTCCAATCATGGATCTACTCGCCGCTGAGATCACCGCATGCATAGGCAAGGACCCGGGCGAATTATATCAAGAACTAACAAATCAGTTCGGCACCCCATACTACACGCGGATCGATGCGCCAGCGACCCCGGATCAGAAAGCGCGCCTGCAAAAATTGTCGCCGGCAGCAGTTACCATTGGTTCTCTCGCGGGCGAGCCGATCACAGCTAAACTGACCTCCGCCCCAGGTAACGGCGCCTCCATTGGCGGGCTGAAGGTCGTGACCGACCATGGCTGGTTCGCGGCCCGGCCCTCCGGCACCGAGGACATCTATAAGATTTATGCGGAGAGCTTCAAGGATGAAAGTCATTTGGCCGCGATCGTGCAGGAAGCTCAACAAATTGTGACCGATGCGCTAAGGTCGCCTGATTCGGTTCTTCACGAACAGGAGGTGCACTGATGAGTGACGACAGCCGTCCGAGTCTTCCTCCATTTCCATCGTCCTATCGAGCCTGTGGATTGCTTCTGCATGTTACATCGTTGCCCTCGCCCTACGGAATTGGCGACGTGGGACCAAGAGCGATCGCGTGGATCGATCAACTTTCCGATGCAGGACAAAGCTGGTGGCAGGCGTTGCCTTTGGGTCCGACGGGTTACGGTAACTCACCATATCAATCGCTGTCGTCCTTTGCCGGCAACGTCCTTCTGATCAGCCCAGACTGGCTTATCGAGGATGGTTTGTTACGTCCCGGTGATTGTTCGGTACCCTTGTTCTCTCAATCTGCTGTTGATTACAACAATATTATTCCATTCAAATACCGGTTGCTCGAGAAAGCTTGGAACAATTTTTCCAGCGCGGGTTCGGCTGAGTTACGGCTCGCCTTCGAACAGTTTTGCCACGAGCAGGCGAATTGGTTGGAAGATTATGCGCTCTTTCGAGCGCTCAAGATTCGCTACAATGGCGCTTACTATCTCGAGTGGCCAACGGAGTTGGTCCAGCGTTTACCGAAAGCTTTGGCCCAGGCTCGGCGCGATCTCGCGAACCAAGTCGAGCAAGTTTGTTTTGCTCAATTCCTATTGTTTCGCCAAGGGGAATGGCTTCAGAAACACGCCAGAGCTAAAGGTGTGCGCCTGATTGGCGATTTGCCCTTTTTCGTTTCACCGGACTCGAGCGACGTTTGGGCCAACCCGGAGCTATTCCTATTGGACGATCAACGAAGGCCCCGCTTCTTGGCGGGCGTGCCTCCGGATTATTTCAGTGTGCAGGGTCAACTGTGGGGTAATCCGGTCTACAACTGGGACATGCTGCAGCAAACTGGCTATCGTTGGTGCATCGATCGTTTGCGTGCTCTGCTCGCACACGTAGACGTGATTCGCCTGGATCACTTCCGCGCGTTCGCAGCCGCGTGGCATGTTCCGGCCGGCGCACCCACCGCTCAGTCAGGCCAGTGGATACCCGGTCCGGGCGCGGATTTCTTCAATGCGGTCAAGAAAAACCTAGGCGGACTACCATTCATTGCCGAGGATTTGGGGTTGATCACAGCAGACGTTCACGCGCTCCGCGAGCAGTTTCGGGTGCCCGGTACCCGTGTCCTGCAATTTGCCTTCGACGGCAATTCGGATAACCCCTACCTCCCGCGCAACTACGTCTCAAATACGGTTGTGTATACCGGGACGCATGACAATCCCACAAGCCGTGGCTGGTACGAAAAGTTGCCACCGTATCAGCGACAGAACTTGTGGCATTACGTCAACTCACCGCAGAGTGATAGTCGCGAGGTCGCATGGCAGTTGATGCGTCTGGCATGGTCTTCTCCGGCTGCGCTAGCGATCGCTCCTCTCCAAGATCTTCTCAATCTCGGGGCAGAGGCTCGAATGAACGTTCCCGGTCGTGCGGAAGGCAACTGGAGCTGGCGTTGTAACGAAGAGTTGTTGTCGGCTGCCGATTTTCACTGGCTGCGCGACCTGACAAGAAGCTCAAACCGCGTGCGCATTCTTCCAACTCCAGCGATCGAAATGGCGGAGGCTGCATTATGACACCGCACCCGGTTGTTTTTCTAGCCGATGCCAACAACACATCACTCCGTTTGGCTAGTCAACGATGGACTCAATTCGTTAGGAGATAACAAAATGAAAGCAACACAACTACTTCACAACTTGGGCCAGAGTCTGTGGCTCGACAACATTACGCGAGACCTGCTTAACAGCGGCACACTTAAGCGCTATATCGACGAGCTTTCCGTGACGGGGCTAACCTCGAATCCCACTATCTTCGACCACGCGATCAAAAACAGCAGCTCGTACGATGCTGCGATCGGCAAAAAACTTGATGAGGGTGTATCTGGAGAGAACCTGTTTTTCGAGCTGGCACTCGAGGATTTGACGCGTGCTGCCGATCTGTTTCGACCCACCTTTGACCGGACTAACGGCGTCGATGGATGGGTGTCATTGGAGGTATCGCCTCTGCTGGCTCACGACACAGCCAGCACTCTCGCCGCAGCTAAGAGTTTACACGCCCGGGCGGGGCGCCCAAACCTGTTAATCAAGATTCCTGGAACCAAAGAGGGTCTGCCCGCAATTGAAGAGTCGATCTTCGCAGGCGTGCCTGTCAACGTCACGTTACTGTTTTCACGCGAGCATTACATCGCAGCGGCTGAGGCTTTTTTGCGCGGGATCGAGCGACGCATCGAGGCCGAACTACAACCCAACATTGGTTCCGTAGCCTCGGTTTTCGTGAGCCGTTGGGACGCGGCAGTTGCAGGTAAAGTACCCCCCGCGTTGAACAACAGGCTCGGTATTGCAGTGGCAAAACGAACTTACAAGGCTTACCGCGATCTGCTTAGTTCCCCTCGTTGGGAACGGATCTACAATGCCGGAGCTCGTCCCCAGCGCTTGTTATGGGCGAGCACAGGAACCAAGGATCCCAAGGCATCTGATGTGTTATATATCAAGGCGCTGGCTGCCCCTTTTACGGTAAACACCATGCCCGAAGCAACTTTGAACGCGCTCGCCGATCATGGAGATCTCAGCGAGATTATGTCCGCCGACGGCGGGGATTGCGAAGCAGTGCTCGAGCAATTCGCGGCGGCGGGCATCGACAGTGATGACTTGGGCGCAAAGCTCCAGGACGACGGCGCCAAATCGTTCGTCAGTTCCTGGAACGATCTGATGGAAGTTATCGCTTCCAAGAGCGCAAGCTTGGCGAGCGTTGGTTGAATACATGAAGCGGCCACTAAATGTGCTGGTCGTCGATGTGGGTGGAACTCATGTTAAGATTCTCGCTACAGGACAAAAAGAATCGCGGAAATTTCCATCGGGACCCAAGTTGACCCCTAAACAGATGGTTGCAGGCGTCAAGAAGCTTGCCAAGGATTGGAAGTATAACGCGATATCGATTGGCTATCCGGGGGTAGTCATCAGGAATCGGCCCGTTGCGGATCCGTATAACCTTGGACGAGGGTGGGCCGGCTTCGACTTTGAAGCTGCATTCAAGTGTCCGGTAAAGGTAATCAACGATGCCACCATGCAAGCTTTGGGAAGCTACAAGCATGGCAAGATGCTCTTCCTGGGACTAGGCACCGGTCTAGGTTCTGCGATGGTCGTGGATGGTATCGTCGAACCCATGGAGCTCGGACATCTTCCGTACCGGAAGCACACCTTTGAAGACTACGTCGGCGTCGCTGGGCGCAAGCGTCTAGGACAGAAGAAATGGGAACATGTGGTCAAAGACGTGATAGCCCGTCTGATTGCCGCGCTCGAACCCGAGGATGTGGTTTTAGGAGGCGGAAACGTCAAAAACCTGAAAAAGTTGCCTCCAGGTTGCAGGACAGGCGACAATGCCAACGCATTCGTAGGAGGATTTCGCCTTTGGCAGAAAACGAAGCGACGCCATCGCTCGACGTCCCGAAGGAACAGTCTCGATAGCCGCAAGCAAACGTAGAGTAACCCTCGTGCACACAGGCTCCCAGACGGCGCGGCGCAGGTGCCGGCGCGACCACGCCGATGTGACGCGGGTCTTCGAGATGCTGAGCGCGCTTTCTGAAATTTCCTTCTTGGAATGCTTGAGAAAGAGGAAGAGGATCAAACTCAAATGGTGAAAACCATTGGCCGCATTCTGATCACAATTGTCATATTTTGCTGCTGGGGGGCTCAGACGCGCGCTGAGGATAACACGGAACCGTCCGCCGGCACGCGCTCGCTGGCACCGCTGCCCTTTCAATTAGTCTTGCCTCGGGACCACCTGCTCGGGGACTGGTACGGCACGCGCACATGGCTCGAGGACCAAGGCATCACTCCGACCCTGACGTTCGTTACCGACTCTCTCGGTAACCCGAGTGGGGGAAACCGACAGGGTTTCACAACGGCAAACAATCTGGGACTCGATCTGAATTTCGATTTGGAAAAACTGTGCGGCTTCGAGGGCGCCTCGTTTCTGCTCTCGATGTCGTATCGCTTCGGCGGCAGCTTGTCAGCAAACTATATCCACAACGTCTTTACTGTTCAGCAGGTTTTCGGCGGCGAAACTTTCCACCTGATCAACGTGACCTACCTCCAGAAGCTCTTTGATGATCGCGTTGAGTTCCGACTCGGTCGCGTTGGTACCGGCGACGACTTCCTAGTCTCCCCCTACAACTATGTTTTCGTACAAAATGGATTCGATGGCAATCCGGTGGGTATTTTTTTTAACTCACCCGGTATGACCGCCTATCCCAATGACACCTGGGGAGCTCTTGTCAAAGTAAGACCGACCGCGAGGACCTACATCATGGGCGGCGTCTATAACGGTGACCCATCCATTCGCACCAATGATCGCCACGGCGCGGATTTCTCGATGGATGGACCGGTGTTCGCAATCGGCGAGATTGCGTATCAACCCAACAGCTTGCCGGGCGACCGCGGCCTGATCGGCAATTACAAGGCAGGTTTTTGGTACGACAACAGTCTCTACTCCGACTTTAACACCGGCGCAGTGAACCGCGGCAACTGGGGCTTCTATACATTGTTCGATCAGGTTCTCGTTAGGTTCGGGGAACCGGCTAGCCACCGAGGTTTCGGAGTCGCCGGCTCTTTCTTAGCGTCGCCCGACCAGTCCATCAGCCGGATGCCCTATTTCTTTACGGCCGCCCTTGTTACGCGCGGCATCTTCCCACCGCGTCCGATAGACGTAATCGGGTTGGGCGTTGTCTACGGTCATTTTAGCAATGACCTGCAGAATTTTCAGCGGCGGGCGCAACAACTGGATCCAAGTGTTGGAGTGCAGTCGCACGAGACGGTGGTGGAGTTGACGTACCGCCTAGCTTTGCTCAACAGCGCGCTCTACTTCCAGCCCGACCTGCAATCTGTCTTCCGGCCGGGCGGTACCGGCCGGATTTCTGACGCCCTCGTGCTCGGTGCGCAAGTCGCCGTTAATTTCTGAACCATTGATGGCCGCCATGATTCAGTCTTTTTCACATCTACCAAGATTCTGTGAAATTCAGACGCTGGAAAGCCTGAAAACCATAGAAAGGAGAAGAATTCGGAATGGATGATGCCGTTTCTTCCGCAACGCTCGCCGCCGGACGACGTAGTTCTGCTTATGTAATCGCGCTTAGCTGCATAGCGGCGATCGGTGGCTTTCTTTTTGGTTTCGACAGCGGCGTCATTAACGGGGCCGTCGATGCCCTGGCGAAGGCGTTCGGTACCCAAGCGGCAGGAACCGGCTTTGCTGTGGCTTCGGTGTTGCTTGGGTGTTCTGTAGGTGCCTTTGGCGCAGGCACGCTTGCCGACTCTCTCGGCCGACGCCCGACCATGCTCTTGAACGCGATCCTTTTCCTGGCGAGCGCTGTGGCGACTGGAGCCGCTAAGTCGGCTGGGGTTTTCATTGCGGCGCGGGTTGCCGGCGGCATAGCGATCGGTGCCGCCAGCGTATTGGCCCCGATGTACATCGCGGAAGTGGCTCCTCCGGACATACGCGGTCGCCTGGCCTCACTGCAGCAGATGGCCATTGTGACTGGACTGTTCTGCGCCTTTTTGAGTAACGATATCCTGGCCAGGCTTGCCGGTGGAGCTAGCGCGATATTCTTGGGTGGGGCGCCGACCTGGCGCTGGATGTTCTGGATGGAAGCGGTGCCAGCAGCCGCGTTTCTGTTAGGTATCATGCTGATCCCTGAGTCGCCGCGCTATCTTATTTTCCGTGGCAGACACGAGCGAGCACGTGAAATCTTCGCGCGCATTGGTGTTGATGCTGAGAAACTGGTGCGGGAGGTCGAGGAAAGCCTGAAAGGGGAACATCGCCCACGTTTGTCGGATCTCATCATCCCAGGCACGAAGCGTATCGCTCCAGTGCTCTGGGTGGGCATGGGTTTGGCGGCTTTTCAGCAATTTGTCGGTATCAATATTATCTTTTATTACGGCGAGATCCTGTGGAAAGCAGCAGGGGCGACGGAACAGTGGGCGCTGCGCATTAACGTGCTCACCGGCTTGGTAAACATACTCGCCACGATCCCGGCGATAATGCTCGTTGACCGTATCGGTCGCAAACCGTTGCTGTTGGTCGGATCGGTTGGCATGGCTTTGACCCTGGGCGCCATGGCAATTGTATTTAACACTGCCAGCGTAGGTCCCGACGGGAAACCGTTGCTCAGTCATACGGCAGCGGTGTGGGGACTGACCGCCGCGAACCTCTACATTGTAGCGTTCGCTATGTCGTGGGGGCCAGTGATGTGGGTGCTGCTGGGCGAGATGTTTCCCAACCAAATGCGGGGCGCGGCTCTCGCGGTTGCCGGTGCCACTAATTGGGTGACTAACTTTGCCGTTACCGTAACTTTCCTGCCCCTGTTGAGCGCAGTCGGTCTCGCGGGGGCTTACGGGTTGTATGCCATAGCCGCAGCGATCTCACTCCCATTTGTATGGGCTGCTGTGCGTGAAACAAAAGGTAAGACGCTGGAACAAATGAAGGATACAACGAACCTGAATCGCGCCTTGGATTCTCTAAAGAAAATCGAGGTTTAGCAATACGCGACTAAAACGGAATTGAAAGGAACTTGAGCATGAACCCAACAACAAAATCATCTACCGACCGTGGCGCATGGAATGCTTTGGTCGCTCACTATCAGAATGTCCGAGAGCTACATCTGCGCAAACTTTTCGCGGATGATCCCGCGCGTGGCGAACGCATGACTATCGACGCGGTAGGTCTATACCTGGATTACTCGAAGAATCGCGTCACCGACGAAACCTTGAAGCTACTCGTGCAGCTCGCACATGAGTCGGGTCTGCGTGAGCGGATCGACAGTATGTTTCGGGGCGACAAGATCAACATAACCGAAAAACGCGCCGTTCTGCATGTGGCTTTGCGCGCGCCAAAAGGGTCATCGATCGTTGTGGACAGCGAGAATGTTGTGATACAAGTCCATGCCGTTCTCGACAAGATGGCGGACTTTTCCGACCGGGTGAGGAGTGGGACATGGAAAGGCTACACTGGCAAGCGCATTCGCAACGTCATCAACGTTGGTATCGGTGGTTCTGATCTCGGCCCGGTCATGGCCTATGAAGCGCTAAGGCACTATAGCGAGAGGACGATGACGTTTCGCTTCGTTTCTAATGTTGATGGTACCGACTTCGCTGAGGCCGTTCGGGACTTGGATCCGGCAGAAACTCTTTTCATCATCTCTTCAAAGACTTTCACGACCCTCGAAACAATGACGAATGCGCGCACCGCGCGCGACTGGTCGCTGGCGGGGCTGGGAGGCGATGAAAAAGCGGTCGCCAGGCATTTTGTTGCGGTGTCGACCAATGCTTCGGAAGTCGCGAAGTTCGGCATTGATACCGCCAACATGTTCGGCTTCTGGGATTGGGTCGGGGGACGCTATTCGATGGATTCAGCGATTGGCCTCTCAACGATGATTGCGATCGGGCCAGATAACTTCCGCGCCATGTTGGAAGGCTTCCACCAGATGGACGAGCACTTCCGCACAACGCCCTTTGAGCGCAATCTGCCGGTTCTGATGGGGCTACTGGCTGTTTGGTACAACGACTTCTTTGGTGCACAGACCGTTGCTGTCCTTCCTTATGAGCAATATCTGAAGCGATTCCCTGCCTATCTCCAACAGCTCACAATGGAGAGTAATGGCAAACATGTTACACTCGATGGTACGAAGGTGTCCTGTGATACCAGTCCGGTTTACTGGGGTGAGCCTGGAACGAACGGGCAGCATTCGTTTTATCAATTAATCCATCAGGGAACGCGCCTCATCCCTTGCGACTTCATAGCGTTCTATCAAACACTGAATCCGCTCGGTCGGCATCACGACATTCTCCTTGCAAATGTGTTCGCACAGGCCGAAGCGCTGGCTTTTGGCAAGACACCGGAGCAAGTGAAGGCGGAAGGCACACCGGACTGGCTTGTTCCGCACCGGGTCTTCGAGGGTAACCGCCCATCGAACACAATTCTGGCCGATCGGCTCACGCCGGAAACTCTCGGTAAGCTAGTTGCTCTTTACGAGCACAGTGTTTTTACACAAGGAACGATCTGGAACATCGACTCGTTCGACCAATGGGGCGTCGAACTAGGCAAGCAACTGGCTCAGCGGATTATCCCCGAACTCGAAAGTAGGCAGGAACCTGCTCTTAACCACGATAGCTCAACCAACAACATGATCTACCAATATCGGAAACACAAGGAGGCGTTATGAAATCGACTGGCGTGAACGAACAACAACTTCAGAAGATGAAGTCACATCCTGGCTTCATTGCCGCACTGGATCAAAGCGGCGGTAGCACGCCAAAGGCGCTGGCTCTTTACGGAATCAAGGAAGGCGCCTGGTCAAACGAGGAAGAGATGTTTGCGATCGTGCACCAGATGCGCACCCGCATGATTACCAGCCCCGGCTTTACCGGAGAGCGAATTATTGGCGCCATCCTCTTCGAGAATACCATGGACAGAGACATTGAGGGGCAACCTACTGGCGACTATCTTTGGAATGTAAAAGGTGTGGTGCCATTTCTGAAGGTGGACAAGGGCCTCGCCGCTGAGAAGGACGGCGTTCAACTGATGAAGCCCATGCCCGCGCTTGGCGCGCTACTCGAGAAAGCCAAATCGAAGCGCATATTCGGAACCAAGATGCGCTCGTTCATCAAGCAACCCAACGAAGCGGGCATCACGGACATAGTGAACCAGCAGTTCGAGCTAGCCGCGCAGATCATTGCCGCCGAACTGCTGCCGATCGTCGAGCCGGAAGTTGATATTCACTGTCCGGAAAAGGCCAAGGCCGAAGCGTTACTTAAGGCGGCTATTCTTGAAAAGCTCAACGAACTGCCACAGGGCCAGCTGGTCATGCTAAAGCTTACGCTACCTGAGCAAGACAACTTCTACGCCGATTTCGTCAAACATTCTAAAGTTTTGAGAGTGGTTGCGTTGTCAGGCGGGTATTCGCAGGAAGAAGCCAACAACCGCTTGCGCCGGAATCACGGCGTTATCGCAAGCTTTTCCCGGGCGCTAGCAGAAGGGCTCTCGGCCCAGCAATCCAATGCCGAGTTCAACGCGGTGCTGAACAACTCCATTCAGAGTATATTCGAGGCATCCAACAGCTAAGCGGATTTGAGAGATGGATAAAGGTAACGTTAAACTTGCTCCTTCCATCCTCTCAGCTGACTTTGTTCAATTGGGCAAGCAAGTGGGCGAAGCGGAGGAGGCCGGGGCGGATCGCATCCATGTGGATGTCATGGATGGACGCTTCGTACCTAACATTTCGATTGGGGCGCCGGTCGTCCAGTCTCTTCGCCGGGTAACGCGTTTGCCTCTGGAGACGCACCTGATGATTTCCGATCCGGACTTTTTTCTGGACGAGTTTACCGAGGCTGGGTCGAGTTCATTTCTTGTGCATTGGGAAGGCAACAACAATTTGCATCGCACAGTGCAACGCATCAAAGCGCTGGGCAAGCGGGTGGGCGTAGTAATAAATCCGGCAACCCCCGCGGCAGTGCTAGAAGAGATCCTCCAGGACGTCGATCAGGTGTTAGTCATGACGGTTAACCCGGGCTTTGGACACCAGCGTTTTATCCACACGACGCTGCCAAAGATTCGGCGTGTCCGCCGGATGATCGATGAAATGAAGCCCGACTGCGATCTGGAGGTTGACGGCGGCATCGACGTGACGACTGCGCCACTGGTGGTCGATGCGGGAGCCAACGTTCTGGTAGCCGGGTCCGCAATTTTTGATGGACGCGAAGGAGTCATTGCAGCCATGAGCCGGCTGCAAGCAGCAGCGAACAAATGATCAAAAACAAAAAATTCAAAACAGGCTTATTTTGGATTTCCAATCTCGGATTTAGGATTTTGATTCGGAAGCAGTCTGTTCGGAAAGAAGGGAGTTAACTATGCAAATCGGAATGATTGGTCTTGGACGAATGGGTGCAAACATGGTGCGCCGGCTACTGAAAAATGGACAGGAATGCGTGGTGTTCGACCGTTCACCTAAGGTGGTCAACGACCTCGCAAAGGAGAAAGCAATTGGAGCTACTTCCCTGGCGGACCTCGTGAGTAAGCTCGATCGGCCGCGAGCTATCTGGCTGATGGTTCCAGCAGCGATAGTCGATGAGACCATTGGCGAGCTATCACCATTACTGGAAGCTGGCGATACCATCATTGATGGCGGCAATTCCTACTACGTAGATGATATAGAACGGGCCAAGGGACTGCGCTCGTTGGGTATTCACTATATCGATGTCGGGACGAGCGGCGGCATCTGGGGCTTGGAGCGTGGCTACTGTATGATGATCGGTGGTGATAAGGAGATAGTTCAACAGCTGGATCCGATCTTTGCTGCGCTTGCGCCGGGCATCAGCAATGTGCCGCGCACGCCGGGCCGGGAGAAACTCGGGGGCACAGCCGAACAAGGTTACTTGCATTGTGGACCTAACGGCGCTGGGCACTTCGTCAAAATGATTCATAACGGCATCGAATACGGAATCATGGCCGCTTACGCCGAGGGCATCGGCATTCTGAAAGCCGCTGACGCGGGTAAGAGTCAGAGTGAGGTAGATGCCGAGACTACGCCGTTGCGCGATCCCGAGCACTACCAGTATGAGTTCAACCTAGCTGATATTTCGGAAGTCTGGAGGCGCGGCAGCGTCATCGCGTCGTGGTTACTGGATCTGACCGCAACTGCGCTCGCGACAGACGCCCAGCTATCGAAGTTCGGCGGAAGAGTCTCCGATTCTGGCGAGGGTCGCTGGACGATTAAGGCGGCTATCGATGAAGGCGTGCCGGTGCCGGTGTTAACGACCGCCTTGTACGAACGGTTCTCGTCGCGTGGTGATGCTGATTACGCCGACAGATTGCTTTCCGCCATGCGCTTTGGTTTCGGCGGTCACTTGGAAAAATCCACCAAATAAGGAGCAAGGAATGAACGGTTCACGTTCGGACGCGTTAGTCTTCTTTGGTGCTAGCGGCGATCTCGCTTACAAGAAAATCTTCCCGTCATTGCAAGCGATGGTCAAGCGCGGCCACCTCAACGTGCCGGTTATCGGGGTGGCCAAGGCGGGTTGGAATATCGATCAGCTCCGAGCGCGTGCGCGAGACAGCATCGAGAAACACGGCGAAGGAGTCGAGTCGACGGCCTTCGACAAACTGTCCGGCCTGCTGCGCTATGTTGATGGCGACTACAAAGACGCGGCTACGTTTCAGGCCATCCGGAAGGAGCTGGACTCTGCACAGCGGCCTGCGCACTATCTCGCCATCCCGCCCGCTCTTTTCGGGCTGGTCGTAGAACAATTAGCCAAGGCAAGCTGCACTAATGGTGCTCGTGTTATCGTTGAAAAGCCCTTCGGTCACGACCTCATTTCGGCGCAGGAACTCAATCGGATTCTGCTCAGCACTTTCGACGAGCAGCACATCTTTCGTATCGATCATTATCTGGGGAAACGAGCAGTGCGAAACATGGTCTTCTTGCGCTTCGAGAATGCGATTCTTGAGTCGTTCTGGAACCGCAATCAGGTCGAGAGCGTCCAGATAACCATGGCGGAAGCCTTCGGAGTTCAAGGCCGGGGAGCGTTCTACGATCAAACCGGCGCAATACGCGATGTGGTGCAAAATCACCTGTTTCAGATCCTGGCGAACCTGGCGATGGAACCCCCGGTGAGAACCGATAGTGAAACGATACGCGACGAAAAGGTTAAGGTCCTGAAGGCAATTCGCCCTCTGGAAGCAAAGAACCTCGTTCGCGGCCAGTTTCGCGGCTACCGAAACGAAAATGGCGTGGCGCCGGATTCCAAAATCGAAACCTACGCCGCTTTGCAATTGAACGTGGATTCCTGGCGCTGGCAGGGTGTCCCGTTCTACATCCGGGCTGGAAAGTCGTTACCGGTAACATGCACTGAGATCGTCGTACGCTTACGCGAACCACCTGTTGTTTTTCCAACGTGCTGTCGTGCCCCCAATTATTTTCGATTCCGCGTCAGTCCTAACGTTACCGCTGCGTTTGGCCTGACTGTGATGGATCAACAAGAGAAGATGATTGGCGAACAAACGGAGTTGGTGGCGAGCCGCTATCCAGGAGCCGAGGAGGTGGATGCCTACGAACGCGTGCTCGGTGACGCGATGATGGGAGACGCTACGCTGTTTGCCCGGGAGGACTATGTGGAAGAGGCCTGGCGGATCGTCGATCCGGTACTGAAGGTCGGCACTCCGCTCTACGAATACGAAGCTGGTACCTGGGGGCCGAGTGAGGTCGATCAGAAGGTGTCGCCAGCTCGCGGCTGGGAGAACCCGGGCGTGAATACCTCAGCGAAATGAGAGGATTTTGAAAGAGTTGTTTTCAATACACGGAAAGGAGAAGACATGCGAATTGGGATTGCTACCGATCACGGTGGATTTGATTTGAAGGAAGAGCTGCTTAAGCAACTCCGCGAAGCGGGACATGAGATCGTCGAATTCGGTGCCTATCGACTGAATGAAAGCGATGACTACCCAGACTACGTTATCCCTCTGGCGCAAGCAGTAGCTGCTCAGGAAGTAGATCGCGGAGTGGCGATTTGCGGAAGTGGTGTGGGCGCGTCGGTGTGCGCGAACAAAATTCCAGGCGTGCGGGCTGCGCTAATTCACGACCATTTTTCGGCACGGCAGGGTGTCGAGGACGATCACATGAATGTTCTTTGCATGGGCGGTAGAACTGTGGGACCAGCTGTCGCGTGGGATCTAGTACAGACGTTTCTCGCCGCCGAGTTTAGTCAGGCACCGCGACATTTGCGGCGCCTGGCTAAGGTAGCTTCCCTGGAAACTGATAATGACTATGCCAAAACAACTGGGAGAGAATTATGACGGATGAGGAAATGATTCAGTTAGCGATCAACACAATTCGCACGCTCTCGATCGATGCGGTCCAGCAGGCGAAGTCCGGTCATCCAGGTACACCAATGGCGCTAGCCCCGCTGATTTACACGATCTGGAATCGCGTTATGCGCTTCGATCCGGAGGATCCTATCTGGCCCAATCGAGACCGTTTCGTTTTATCGAATGGCCACGCTTCCATGCTACTCTGGTCGATACTCCATCTCACCCGCACAAAGGCAGTCAATGCAGATTACGAAAGACTCGGGCATGTGTCAGTATCTCTTGATGATATTCGGCACTTTCGCCAGCTCGAGAGCAAAGCTCCGGGGCACCCTGAGTATCATTGGGTTTCGGGGGTGGAAACAACAACCGGTCCGCTCGGGCAAGGCGTTGCGACGAGCGTAGGAATGGCGATTGCCCAGAAATGGCTCGCCCATCGTTACAACCGACCGCGCTTTGATATTTTTGACTACAACGTTTACGCCGTGTGCGGCGATGGCTGCCTGATGGAAGGAATTTCGTCGGAAGCAGCGTCACTCGCCGGTCACTTGGGTCTCGATAACCTGTGTTGGGTCTACGACAACAATCACATTACGATTGAGGGTAAGACGCGCATCACTTTCACCGAAGATGTCGAGGCTCGATTCTTGGCTTATGGGTGGAATGTTTTGCGTGTCGGTAATGCCAATGACCTCGAGCGCATTGAGCAGGCTCTCGAAATCTTTCGGAAAACAAAAGAACGTCCCACGTTCATCGTCCTCGATAGCCACATAGGCTATGGTTCACCTCATAAACAGGATACTGCCGCGGCTCACGGCGAGCCACTTGGAGACGAAGAAGTTCGACTTTGCAAGCGCGCCTATGGCTGGCCCGAAGACAAGACGTTTCTTGTTCCTGACAGCGTGTATGAACACTTCGCTGCTGGTATAGGCACGCGTAGTGCAGAAGCTCGAAGGAAATGGACCGAACTATTCGCAGCTTATCGAACTGAGTATCAGGACGCTGCGACCGAGATCGAATTGATGCAGCGGCGCGAACTCCCGTCCGGTTGGGATCGCAACCTCCCGGTGTTCGCAGCGGATCCGAAGGGAATAGCTGGACGCGATGCCTCGGGAAAAGTGCTGAATGTTCTGGCTCAAAACATTCCCTGGTTTCTTGGAGGGTCGGCCGATCTTGGTCCGTCGAATAAGACCATCCTCAACTACGAAGGCGCGGGAGACTTCCAAGGTGACAACCCGAGCGGAAAGAATCTCCATTTCGGCATCCGCGAGCATGCGATGGGCGCCGTTGTAAACGGACTCTCGTTATCAAAGCTTCGCCCTTACGGGGCAACCTTCTTCATCTTTAGCGACTATGCTCGGCCAGCGATCCGGCTATCGGCTTTGATGGAACTGCCAACGATTTTTATTTTCACACATGACGCGATGGGTGACGGCGAAGATGGTCCTACTCATCAACCTATAGAGCATCTGGCTTCACTGCGTGCAATCCCAGGCCTGGTCACTCTGCGACCCGGTGATGCAAACGAAGTAATCGAAGCCTATTGCTACATTATGCAATTGCGTCACCAACCTGCCGTCCTCGTCCTGTCGCGGCAATCGTTACCGACTTTGGATCGGAAAAAGTACGCGCCGGCATCCGGAGTCGCGCGCGGAGCTTACATCCTCGCTGATGCTCCCAGCAGGGATCCGGAAGTGATTTTCATCGCATCAGGTAGCGAAGTCAGTCTCGCTGTTGAGGCGCACGAGAAGCTCATTACTGAAGGTGTCCGGTCGCGCGTCGTATCGATGCCGTCTTGGGACATATTCGAACATCAGACACAGGAATATCGAGATAGCGTCCTGCTACCGCACGTAACGGCACGGGTCGCCATCGAGCAGGCGTCGACTTTCGGATGGGAGCGATACGTCGGCCGGCGGGGCTGTGTTGTCGGAATGAAAACATTTGGAGCATCCGCACCGCTCAAAGAACTTCAGAGAAAATTTGGGTTCGAACCGGACCAGGTGGTCGCGGTCGCAAAAAACTTGCTCGCTAGAAATCAGCGCACTGGCGCATCCGCGGCGGCGTGACGTGCTGAAGCATTGCGAGTCGCTCGTTCATTCCGTGGCAGAAGAGACCAAACAAGGGCGAAGTTCTCCGCTGGGAGCGACCGTTTCTGCGGATGGGACAAATTTTTGCGTCTACTCGAAACACGCAACAGGGATCGAACTCCTTCTTTTTGATTGGATTGATGACGCTCTACCTGAGCGGGTGATCTCGATCGATCCTGCCACTAACCGGACGTACCACTACTGGCATGTCTTCGTTCCGGGCGTGAAAGTAGGGCAGATCTACGGTTATCGAGTTAACGGTCCCTTCGATCCCCCGCGTGGGATGCGCTTCGATGCTTCCAAAGTCCTGCTCGATCCTTATGGAGGCGGCGTGTTCATTCCAACGAATTACAGTCGTGATGCGGCTCGAACGAAAGGCGACAATTCGGCGACGGCTATTAAGAGCATTGTGACAGATCCACGTGCTTACGACTGGGAGGGAGACACACCGCTGAAGAAGCCGTCCTCGCAAACAATCGTTTATGAAATGCATGTTCGCGGCTTCACCTGCCACCCGAGCTCCGGAGTCGCGGAGAAAAAGCGCGGCACCTTTGCCGGCGTGGTCGAGAAAATTCCATATCTCAAAGAACTCGGAGTAACGGCAGTGGAACTCATGCCGGTATTCCAGTTTGACGCTCAAGATGCTCCAGCTGGACGAGTGAATTACTGGGGCTATGCACCGATTTCATTCTTTGCACCTCACCAGACGTATAGCTTTAAGCACGACCCGCTCGGGCCAGTCGATGAGTTTCGCGATATGGTTAAGGCGCTGCACCGGGCAGGTATCGAGGTCATTCTCGACGTGGTGTTCAACCATACGGCCGAAGGCAATCACGTGGGGCCAACGCTAAGTTTTCGCGGTTTGGACAACAGCACCTACTACATTCTCGAACAAGATCGCTCGTACTATGCAAATTACAGCGGCACGGGAAACACGCTCAATGCGAATCATCCTATTGTTCGCCGAATGATTCTGGACAGCCTCCGCTACTGGGTCAAAGAAATGCATGTCGACGGATTCCGATTCGACCTCGCCGCGATCCTCGAGCGCGGTGAATCGGGACAATTGCTGCCGAATCCGCCTGTATTGTGGGACATTGAATCGGACCCGGAGCTTGCCGGGACAAAGCTCATCGCCGAAGCCTGGGACGCGGCTGGACTTTATAAGGTCGGCAGTTTCATCGGAGATAGTTGGAAGGAGTGGAACGGGCGATTTCGAGATGATGTCCGGAGTTTTTTTCGCGGGGAAGAGCATTCCGTCCGACACTTTGCTGACCGGTTGGCTGGCAGCCCGGCGATTTACGGTCATAAAGAACGCGAGGCCGAGCAAAGCGTTAACTTTGTAACGTGCCATGACGGCTTCACTCTTAATGACCTCGTCTCGTATAACTCCAAGCACAACGAAGCAAATGGCGAAAATAATCGCGACGGATCAAACGACGACCGAAGTTGGAACTGTGGTGTTGAAGGTCCAGCTGATGATCTTGCCGTCGAGAAGCTCAGAAACCGGCAAATAAAAAATTTTCTGACCGCAACGATGCTTTCGGTCGGTATGCCCATGATTCTCATGGGTGACGAAGTGCGGCGAACACAACTTGGGAACAACAATGCCTATTGCCAGGACAACGAAACCAGCTGGTTCGATTGGACGTTGCTTACAAAGCATGCTGACGTCCATCGTTTCGTCACGTTACTCAACGCGCGACGTGTTCTGCGGGACCCAAAGCCCGAGCGGCAACGCGTCAGCTTGAACCAGCTTCTCCGTGGCACAAACCTTGTATGGCACGGTGTAAAATTGAACCAGCCTGACTGGGGCGAGAATTCACATAGCATTGCCTTCAACGTCGAGATCAAGGAAGAAAAACTGTTATTTCACGTGATCGTGAATGCCTATTGGCAGCCGCTCGATTTCGAGCTGCCGCGGTTGGGTACCCCAGCCGAAAATCCGTGGCGCCGCTGGATTGATACCGCTCTGGACTCCCCACACGACATCCTGGAGTGGGCGAAAGCGGAGTCGCTTCACGGATATAGCTACCGGGCCCAGTCGCGCTCGGTGGTTATGCTTTATGGGTACTTAATTTAACTCGAAATCCAAAAGCGCATCCTCACCCCACGCCGTTAAAGCAGTGGAAATAGAAATTCCCCCACCCTAACGAGCATTTGCTGGAAGAAACCGCGACGGCTGCTTGTTGGCAGTTTCCGAGACCAAGCCGATCGCGCGGATGGCCAGGCGCACCGTGCTGAGCGAGACAGAACACCGCCGTGCTTTCAACGAACGCCGCGGACCAGTGTGCCGCGTACTCCGCTCAAAGCATCCAAAAAGAATTCCACGTTTTGTGAAAATATCGATGTTGGGCCGCTTGAGGAATTAACATGAAGACAAATCCAACCGCTCAAGAGTCCAGTTGGCGTGTTTCCTTCTGGTTCGCCGTCTCGAGGCCGTTAATTGGTGTTCTGCTGGCCTTTCTCGCCGTCGCGATTTTTTTGCCGATGATCGAATAAACCATGACCATAACTCCGATCGTATTCATTTGATCATTCTGTTGTTCGGTTTCAATTTGACCGGCTGTGCCGAGATCCCGTAGGGACCACAGTAACGGCTAACGAGCGCATGCGAGATGTCAGAACCCTGAAATGTCGATCTTCGAACGCCATTGAGGTCGGAAGCGGCGTCGCGTTCCGATTACTGGGTCGGAGCCATTGAAAATTTCTCCGAGGAGCAACAAATGCCACTCTTCTTAACTGAACAAGAGGTAACGAAGCTGCTGACGATGGAAGACACGCTCGCCGCCGCCGATGCCGTCTTTAAAGCTCAGGCTGCGGGCGAGCGGGGCGGTGTTGCAGGTGATGAGCGGCGCCGTCGCGAACTTCGGCGAGTACAAAGGACTGCTCGGGTTGAAATCCTATGTGGTGACTCGCAACAAGATGCGATTCTACGTCAACCTCTACAACGCCGAATCGGGCGAAATGCTCGCGTTCATTGAAGCTAACAAACTGGGTCAGATGCGGACAGGAGCCGCCAGCGGCGTCGCGACAAAGTATCTTGCGCGTGCCGACGCGAAGACTGTCGGCGTTTACGGAACGGGCTGGCAGGCGCAGAGCCAACTCGAAGCCGTATGCGCCGCGCGCGAGATCGAGAACGTCAAGGTTTACAGCCCGTCGCCCGAGAATCGCGCCCGATTCTGTCAGGAGATGAGCGCGCGGCTCGGCCGCGTCAGTGTCGCGCCGGTCGAGAGGCCGGAAGAGGCCGCCGACGCGGGCGTCATCGTCACGATCACAAGCTCGCGTGTGCCTGTATTGCAAGGCGTATGGCTGAAGCCGGGAACGCACATCAACGCCGCCGGCGGCAATTCGATTCTGCGGCGAGAACTCGACGACGAAGTGGTGAGGCGTTCATCGTTCATCGCGGTCGATTCGATTGACCAGGCGAAGATCGAGGCCGGCGAACTGGTCATGGCGGTCGAGAAGGGGTTGTTGACGTGGGAGCGTGTCAGGGAATTGCGCTTCGTCGTCAGCGGCCAGATGCGCGGGCGGACGAGCAATGATCAGATCACGCTCTTCAAATCGCTCGGCCTCGCCATCGAAGACGTGGCGACCGCCGCTGTTTTATATCGAAAAGCGAAAGAGCAAAACGTGGGGAAGGAATTCTGATATGAAAAATCAAAAAGCAAAGCAGCCGACGGGCGATCTTGTGGTCGATTGAGGCGCGTCGGCACAAACAGCGAGGAACGATACGACGGCGCCAATGGCTGACTTGTGGCAGCGCCAACGGATATCCGCGCGCGGGAGTGTCCCATGGGCGCGGGGGCAGCTTAAAAAAAGATTGTCTATCGCCTAGATAATTCAGGGCGCATTCTAACCCTTGCGCAGCTGGATGGCGTCCACAAATTCTAAAGTTGCAGTATGGCTTTTGAACCAATCGAAAATTACGGCGTGATCGGCAACATGCAGTCGATCGCACTAGTCGGCATAAACGGGTCGATCGACTTTATGTGCTATCCGGAATTCGACTCTCCGACAGTGTTTGCGGCTCTGCTCGATGACCAGAAGGGCGGCCAATTTCAAATTCAACCTCGGATGGCGAACATGCGGACACGGCAACTTTATTTGCCGGATACCAACATTCTGCTAACTCGTTTCCTTGCCGAAGAAGGCGTGGTTGAAGTGATGGACTGCATGCCCATCCACGACGATGCAGGTCATCCGAATCAAATCGTGCGCCTTGTCTCGGTAATCCGCGGCAATGTCGGATTCGAAATGTGCTGTCGGCCACGTTTCAAGTACGCGACATCTGCGCACCGACTGGAGTTCTCACCCCAATGCGCCACGTTCTTTCCTGAGGAGAGCAAGTGCCCTCCGATGTCGCTGTACTCGGATGCCCCGCTGACCAGGCAGGCCGGGGATATAATCTCCAACTTCACTTTGGCCGCTGGCGAAAAAGCTGCATTTGTGCTGAGTGGTCTGTGTCCTGACGGGCACCACCCGGATCCCAGAGCCGCCGAATATAATTGTCTTCAGACGGCACAGGTTTGGAAGTCGTGGATAGGCAAGTCAAAGTACAAAGGTCGGTGGCGGGAGATGGTCCACCGGTCAGCTTTGCTACTGAAACTCCTTATTAGTCGCGAACACGGCTCGCTGATCGCAGCACCTACGTTTTCGTTGCCAGAGAGCGTTGGGGGAGTTCGAAACTGGGACTATAGATACACGTGGTTGCGCGATGCGAGCTTTACGCTCTACGCGCTCATCCGTCTTGGCTTCGTCGATGAGACCGAATCATTTATTGATTGGATAAAGGACCGCTTGGGTGACGATGCTCAGCGAGGGCCGTTGCAGGTGATGTACGGCATCGATGGCAGGCAGGACCTAGAGGAGATCGCGCTCGATCACCTAAGCGGCTACGAGAATTCACGTCCCGTGCGCATCGGCAATGGCGCTTACAACCAACTGCAACTCGACATCTATGGGGAGATGATGGACGCCATTTACCTTGCTAACAAGTATGGTCGCGCCAGCTCTCATCAAGAGTGGCAGAACGTACGCCGGGCCTTAGATTGGCTAGGCAAGAATTGGCGGCGACCTGACGAGGGAATCTGGGAAGTTCGCGGCGGACAAAAGGAATTCCTGCACTCGCGTTTCCTGTGCTGGGTTGCATTCGATCGCGCCGTCCGCCTGTCATTGAAACGCTCATTCTCTGGGCCCGTCGACGTCTGGCATCGTACCAGAGATGAAATACGCAATGATATCTATACAAACTTCTGGGATGAAGAGCTACAGGCGTTCGTGCAGGCAAAGGGCACAAAAAATGTAGACGCCTCAGCGCTGCTCATGCCAATGATGAGATTCATTAGCCCCGTCGACCCTATGTGGCTCTCAAGCTTGCAAGCGATCGAGAAATATTTGATCGAAGATACGCTGGTCCGTCGATACGATGTCGAACGTAATCACGTGGATGGCTTGCCTGGAACCGAAGGCAGCTTCATAGCCTGCTCGTTCTGGTACGTCGAATGTCTGGCTCGTGCAGGCAAATTAGAAAGGGCAGAGTTGTTATTCGAGAAACTACTAAGTTATTCAAATCATCTTGGCCTCTACTCAGAAGAACTGGGTGCTGATGGGCGTCACCTTGGTAATTTTCCCCAAGCGTTTACCCACCTCTCACTGATCAGCGCGGCTACTTATCTCGACCGGGCCCTATCGGGCAGGCACCATGAAGTGTGGCGCTAGCTATGCGTTGGACCGGCGCCGTGCCGGGCACAGCCCGCCAGCCAGCGATCTTCGAACGCTTGAGAAAGAAATCAGAAATCAAAGCATGAAAAGTATAACCGAAATTTCAAAACCAAAGCGCGCTGTCGCCGAGAATGGTATCGGGCGCTTGTTTTTTCTCGAAGCAAGCGGTGGCCGCATTCATTCAGTAAATGCCGACGGATCGGACCGAAAAGTCATTGTTACTGGCTGCCGAATTCCAGATGGCGTCGCCGTCGATGTTACGGCTGGACATATTTACTGGACCAACATGGGCATTCGGGACAAGAACGATCGACGCGAAAAGGTCCGGACGACGCCGGGAAGGGTCGCCTCTTTCGCGCGCAGATCGACATCGCCAAGGGCGAGACGGCGGCTACTCGCACCATTCGCACGGTCCTGGCCCCGCGCGGCTCAAGTAAACCCGAATGGCTTCGGGTTTTGTGAAGTGTTCGGCTTTGGAAACTTGAGAAAAAAGTAGGACAAAGGACAATACTGAAAATCATGCTGGCATTAATCAATCCCTCAGTCGTTCCTGCTTTGCGAATAGCCGCAACGTTCTTCCTCATCGTCAATATAGTCGGAGGCACGTACATCTTTCGAAATCGCCACCGATTCTTTGACCAGGATCCGAATGTGGACGACGACATTCCCGCCGTTCGCAAGTTGCGGGTCGAGGTCGTTATGGTCCCCTGGCTGGTTTTGACCACGCTTGTGTTGATTCTTCTGATCTATCTGTGGCTCGTTTGATATTGGCGGCGTTCGGTTTGCCGCGCTGGTAATTGTATGAAAACGACTAGAATAGTCATTGTCGGCGGCGGCTTCGCCGGGCTTTATGCGGCAATGCACTTTGAGAAACGCCTCGCGCGTCGAGCAGACGTAGAGGTGACGCTGATCAGTGACGAGAATTTTATTCTCTTTACGCCGATGCTGCACGAGGTCGCAGCGGGCGATCTTTATCCGGGCGACATCGTAAATCCGCTCCGCCGCATTCTTCGTCATGTGAACGTCTTCGAAGCCGACGTGCAGAGCGTTGATCTGGAGAAACGCCTCGTCCGTTGCACAGCCGGCATGGCGGAAGCCGAGCTAAATTTCGAATTTGATCACCTGCTCCTCGCGCTCGGTTCGGAAACAAACTTCTTTAATATGGACGGCGTCCGCGACTGGTCGGTCACCATGAAAAGCTTGAGTGATGCGGCCCTGCTGCGCAATCGTATGGTGGCGCTTTTAGAAGAAGCCTCTCTGCAGAGCGATGAAGCGGCGCGCCGGCAGTTACTCACGTTCGTCACTGCCGGCGGTGGTTTCTCGGGCATCGAAACAACCGGCGCTGTTAACGACTTCGTACGGGAAACCATGCGTTACTATCCGCAGTTGCGGGAAGAATTGGTTCGCGTGGTGGTGGTTCATCCGGGAGATTTCATTCTGCCTGAATTAGGTGAAAAACTGGGGCGCTACGCCGAACACAAATTGCGCGAGCGCAAAGTGGAGGTGCTCAAAGGTCCACGCGTAGTGAACTACGATGGACAAGTGGTCACGTTAAGCGATGGCACATCGATTTCTGCCGGCACCCTCATCTGGACGGCAGGTGTAAAACCAAGCCCGGTCATCGCTTCATTACCCTGCCAGAAAGACCGAGGGCGTCTTCTGGTCAACGAAGACATGAGCGTTCCCGAAGTTATCGGATTGTGGGCAGCTGGCGATTGCGCAGCGATCCCCGACGTGAAAAGTGGCACGGGCAAGTTTTATCCGCCAACGGCGCAGCACGCCTTACGGGAAGGAGTGATAGTTGCAAAGAACATAGAAGGTGCGATCCTCGCTCGGCCGCTTAAGCCGTTCCGTTTTAAAATGTTGGGACAGTTGGCGAGCATTGGTCATCATACCGGTGTGGCCATAGTGTTCGGGATCAAGTTTTCCGGTTTTATCGCCTGGTGGTTCTGGCGATCAGTATATCTAATGAAGCTTCCGCGCCTGGCTAAGAAGCTGCGAGTTATGGCGAGTTGGACACTTGATATTTTCTTCGGCCAGGACATCGAGCAGATGATCACCGTCCGAGATATCGACACACTTAGCGGTCAACTGGCGCGAATCCGCGCGCGAATAAAGCTGCAAGCAAGCTTAACGAGCGCAGCTTCTGTGCTCGCCAATTCTGGTCACGATAAGCCATAATGAGTCTTCATGAAACGCCGCTCCGAGATTCGAGGGGTTCTCGTGAAGATTTCTTTCATCGGAGTGACACAATTGTTCGCGACGATGGGGATCGCACTTGGCCGCGATGATCCCCCTCCGTCACCAGTGAGGCCATGGGCGCCGCCGGCGCTTCCTAGATATGAAGGAGAACTTCGCCAATACCAACCGACTGAAGCTGAACGGCGCTATTTGCCGGCTATCGATCCGCGCAAGACTTACAATCTCGCGGAGCTGATCGACATCGCGCAGCGCAGCAACCCGGAAACGCGTGTTGCGTGGGAGCGTGCCCGGCAGGCAGCGGCTGCAGTCGGTCTAACCGAGAGCGCCTATTACCCGTACATCGTTGCGGCTGCAGCTGGAGGATACGACCGCGCCTTTATTCCATTTCCAACGTTGCGCACGACGCTTCAACCGCCGCCAACCAATGGGAACCTGCCCAACGTGGAGATTGTCGGCGGAAGTACGTTAAGCACTGAGGCGTTGTTGGCACGCGGCGAGTTAACCGCGAAATGGTTGCTGCTCGACTTCGGCGGACGCAGCGCAACCCGAGCTGCAGCACGGGAGAAATTGATGATGGCGAATGTCGGTTTCAACGGAACGCATCAAAAAATCGTTTTTGATGTGACCGACCGGTTTTACCAGCTCGGCACGGCGCGGCAAAAGGTGATGGTGGCTCAAAGCGCGCTGGACGCCGCGAAAACCGTGGAGCAGGCGGCGCAGGCGCGATTCGACAACGGGCTCGCCACCAAACCGGAACTGCTCCAGGCGCAACAGCAGAGTGCGCAATCTAATTTCGACCTCGAGGCCAGCCGTGGCGCGGAGAGCGACGCCAGAGTCGCTCTAATCGAGAGCATCGGGCTTCTGCCGACGGTGCGACTCAAGGTCGCGGACCTGCCAGCGAAAAGTCATCTGAATGCTCAGAGTGAAGATTCTGTTGGTGAATTGATCACGAAAGCTTTGGCCCAACGCCCCGATCTTGTTGCAAAGCTAGCCAACGTTCGTTCAAAGGAATATGAGATCCGCAAGATCCGCTCCGAGTACTATCCAAAGGTCACCTTAGACGCCCACGTTTCTGAAACCGAGCTGCAAGTCAGCATCAAACATTCGGACTACTTCGGCGGCGGCGACTATACTTTGGGCGCATTTCTCACTATGGAGGTGCCGATCTTCGATGGGTTCGCCCGCCAGCACAAACTCGATATGGCCGAAGCGGACCTGCATCAAGCCGAGAACGAACTTGCTGGAGCCCGCGACTCGGCTGCGCGCGAAGTGTGGAAGGCTTACACCGATTACAGAACCGCGCTCAACAAGCAGGATGCGGCCGAAAAGTTACTGACGGCATCGAAAAGCGCATTCGACGCGGTGCTCGAATCGTACAAGCAAGGGCTGAGTACATATCCCGAGGTCGTTAGTACGGAGCGCAATCTCACGGCCGCGCTTGCGACCAGTCACGACACGCAGGCGGCAATTTACACAACTCAGGCTGAGCTCGCATTGAGCGTAGGAGACTTGGGGCGACCTTCAACGCGAACGGTTAGGCCAGTTCAGAGTTCGACACATGCAGTCAGACCCCGACAAAGATGAAAGCCCGGCCAACAGTTTTGAACTTTGTCGGCGTCGGCGCCGCAGTTGTCGTTTTCGCTTTTCTCGCCGTGCGCATCTTCAGTCACCATTCGCCGACCGTCGATGTTCTCGGCTCATATTTCCCAGCCTGGATGATTTGCATTGTGAGCGGACTGATGCTCACGCTCGTTGCCCATTGGATTGTTCAAGTGTGCCACGTAAAGCCATATCTCGGTCCGGTGCCGCTTATTTATTCATGCCTGATGATCATCTTCACGTTCGCGATTTGGATTCTTTTTTATCAAAACTAACATGCATCAACCGGCCCGGTCTTCAGAGGAAAATGTCGCAGGCACTAATGTCTCAGCGGACGAAGCTGTCGAACGGCGCAAGTTCATCCGCAATATCACGTCCGTAATTATCGTCGCCGGCGCGGTCATCATCACACTTTACGTCTGGGGAATCATCGAACGACATCCTCGGACTGATGATGCGACAGCGCGGGCCAATGTCGTGGGCATTGCGCCGCGTGTGAGTGGTCAAACCATCAAGCTGAATGTGCAGGACAACCAGGCCGTAAAGAAAGGTGACGTGCTTTTCGAAATCGACCCGGAGGATTACAGACTCGTCCTGGAAAAAGCCAAGGCGGATTTGGCCACGCTGGATCAACAGATCGCACAAAACCAAGACACCTTGCACCGCCTGGAGCCGCTCCTGCCCCACGGCTTTACCACCGCTGACACTGTCGACAAAGCCCGAACCGCAGTGACAACACTGCAAGCTCAGCGCGAAGGTGCGATCGCGACCATTAACCTCGAGGAACTTCATCTCTCCTACTGCAAGGTCATCGCACCTTTCGACGGACGTGTCATCAATCTCAACATTTCAGCCGGCGCCCACGTTAGCGCCGGGGTTCCCGTTTTCTCGTTGCTTGACACGAGCAAATGGTACGTCATCGCAAATTTCCGCGAAGCGGAAATTCGACACATGGCTCCGGGCACCGAGGCGATCGTCTATCTTTCGTCGGCGCCTAACCAACGTTTCCGTGGAATAGTGCAGGGAATTGGTTGGGCGGTGAAGCCCGAAGGCGAGGTCGATTTGCCTGCCTCGGGCGTGCCTTACGTTAAGCGCGAGCTGAACTGGGTCCGCGTGGCGCAACGATTCCCGGTTCGGATCGAAGTCGAAAATCCGGACCAGGATCTTTTCCGGATGGGTGCTTCCGCGGTCGCGATCATCAAAGGCCCGCCGCGCAAGTAATTCCATGAGCGAAACGTATCTCGAGGCGCGACCGATTAATTCTAATTGGATTGGCTGGTTAAGGCACGAACTGGAGCCGACACGCACGCGCAAAATTCGAACGGCAATTATCGTCGCTGGCGCGGTTTTGTGCGTCATCATTTCGATGGCGCTGCAGGTGCCATGGCTGTCGACCGGCGCCTACATGGTTTTCTTCGTCTCCAAGGAGAGCAAGCGACTCACGACAATCATTGGGGTGGGTGGAGTTATTGTTCTGACCATTGGCCTTGGTGTCACTGCCCTACTTTACAAATTCACTTATGGTCATCCGGAGCTGCGCATTCCCGGAATGGCAGTCGCGCTTTTTCTTGGAATGTGGTTGTCCCGCATTCTTGTAGTTGGACAACTTGGATTCCTTCTTGGCTTTGTCGTCGCTGTCTCGCAATCCGTTGGCGAAGCGATTCCGTCACCTGAGTATTTGGTTCGTCAACTTCTGTGGCTTTGGGTGGCGCTGGCCTACGCCATCGCGCTCACCGTTGTGCTGAACTCATTGTTCTTGCCGGACACGCCGAAAGCCGCCGCACCTCGTCCAAAACCTAAAAGTCTCTTGCTGCCGGACGCATTCACGAATCCCGCGCACATCCACTTCGCGCTCAAAGTCACTTTTGCGGCGATGTTTTGTTACATCGTTTATTCGGCGATTGATTGGTCCGGAATCCACACCGCGTTCATCACGTGCACGTTCATCGCGCTCGAAAGCACCGAAGCGACGCTCTACAAAGGCACTTTGCGAATTGTCGGTTGCGTGATCGGTGGAGCGCTCGCGCTTTTCTCAATCGTATTCCTCATGCCGCACATGGAAACGATCGCGTCCCTCGTTGTGCTGGTCGCCTGCGCCTCCGCCATCGCGGGCTGGGTAGCAACGGGAAGCGAACGGATCAGTTATGCCGGACTGCAAATCGCATTCGCTTTTTTTTACAGCGTCTTTCAAGGGTACGCGCCCGACACCGATCTCGATAACGTCCGCAATCGCGTCGTCGGAATTCTTTTTGGTCTGATCGTTACCGGACTGATCTTTCAATACATCTGGCCCGAGCGCGCTCGAATCGAACCGCGAACCGCACAATGAAGTCGTGGAAGAACGCCTTCGTGGCATTGTCGATCTTCGCATTGTGTGGGTGCGCGCACTTGGCGACGGTGAAAACAATACAGCCGAGCGTTCCGACAACCACCGTTGGCGATGAACGACTGCGGACTGCAATTGAACACTTGTCTCGCGCAGAACGAGAGCAGCCGTTGCTGTCGCTGGGCGACGATCTCTCGGCCGCCAAACTCTCGTCGCAGGTTTTGGAACAGCGGCCGAACGATTCGTCAGCGCGAAGCATCTATAACTTCGCCGTCGCACGCGTCGTCCAGGATGTCGACCGAACAGACGTTGAGCCGTGGCGGCATCCGATCACAGTGTCAACGGATCAAGGCAGCTACACTCTCGTGTCTCCCAAGCCCGTCGATGCGGAACATGACCCGAGTCGATACGATTTATTTCCAACCGACACGTTGAAGATCGGCGGAAAATTTTTCAAAACGTACTCAACGGTGAGCGGTGTTGGCGCGCCAATTGCAGTGGCTGGGCGCACGGAGAGTCCGCACTTTCGTCAGCAGTACAAACTTCGCCGCGTTTACGCGCCGATCACCGCGATCGTGCGCTTCTTCGGGCGGCAAGCGCACCTGGAGTTCATCGATCCGTTAAAAACGCAGAGAATCACAGTGAACAAACAAGTCTTTCGGCTTGCTGCCGATTTTGATGCGCCCACAGCACTCCTGATTGCTCGGGAACGTCCGGAGCGGCTCGGGCTCTCGCGTGTCATGAATCCAGGAGCGTATGCCGATACAGCGATGCTTTGTCGGCTGCAGCAATTCGACCCCGGGCGAACACCTGTCATTTTTGTTCACGGCTTGCAAGAAACCGGAGCGAGCTGGGCTCCAATGATCGATTCTCTCCGGGATGACCCCTGGATACGAGAGCACTACCAATTCTGGTTCTTTAGTTACCCGAGTGGTTATCCTTATCCCTACGCAGCCGCGCTCTTCCGCCAGGACCTTGATGGGATCGAGCGCGCGTTTCCAAACCACAAACGCGTCGTCCTGATTGGTCACAGCATGGGCGGAATGATTTGCCGATTAATGATCACCGACGCGGGTGAAAAAATTTGGCGCGATTTTTTTGCTACGCCTCCCGCGAAAACTCCGCTTGCAAGCGACACACGGAAACTTTTGGAAGAGGCGCTCGTCTTCAATCATCGGCCGGACGTTCAACGAGTGATATTTATTTCGACCCCGCATCGCGGCAGCAAATTAGCTGTGGGATGGATCGGCCGGATCGGGGCTGCTCTCGTCAGAACTCCACAATGGTTTAAGTCTATCTATGCTTCAACTAAACCGCTCCTAATCGCCGATCCTGCGGCCAGGCAGCTGAATCGCATGCCGAATAGTGTTGATACTCTCGAGCCTAACGATCGGTTTGTAGAAGCCGTCAACAAACTCCCGATTACGCCGGGTATTCCTTATCATTCGATCATGGGGGACCGTGGCCGGGGCGACACACCCAACAGTTCCGATGGCATAGTTCCCTACTGGAGCTCTCATCTCCGTGGCGCGCAGTCGGAATTAATCGTCAATTCAGATCACGGCGCGCAATATAATCCGCAGGCAATTCGGGAAGTTGAACGAATTCTAAAAGTGAATGTTAGAGCTTCCCGGTAGCGATTAGTGATGTTACCTGACCATCAGCAGGCACGCTGCGATCCAGGCGAAAGGCTGCCTAGTGGGACTTCCGCGCCAAATAGAATGCAAGGGGGTCCGAACGATCTGATGCACCGTGCAGGAATCGAACCTGCAACCCAGTGATTAAGAGTTCTTTCGTTGCAGTGTTTTGAACTTTTTGCTGGCGTTCCGAACTGTTCCGGTGTAAGAGGCATTTTACCTCGATACTCGGATCACTCTACGAAATGAGTTTGGAACAAGACAGATCAGGTCTAAGCACAAAAAGTGTCCAAGAAGTGTCCAAGACTGGAACGCAGCTCGGTTCGCGACGCTCGAAATCTGATATGCGCTATTGGCAGCAGGCGATCTTCCAACCGAGTTATACTTGGAAAGGTACCAAGCGTAACGTCGGG
>Ga0306920_100001157_pt1 | contig 32608 bp, 35 predicted proteins | sample flu12Cox44000170_FD_204666 | JGI IMG/M metagenome (GOLD analysis project Ga0306920, IMG submission 204666) | Lab enrichment of tropical soil microbial communities from Luquillo Experimental Forest, Puerto Rico - flux4day.12C.oxic.44.000.170 (v2)... | ecosystem: Environmental > Terrestrial >...
GATAGGAGCCGACGCCCCCATCTTCAAATTCGATCCGGACATTAGACCGCTGAGGCCTCCTTCCGCCGGGCGAATTTCTCCCGACTAGGGAACGGGAGGGCCGGCGCGAGAGGACCGGACGCGTCGCGACCCTGGACAAAGGCACCGATTTGCGAGCGGTGAATTCCGATATCGGCAAGCGAGTGATCGTCGAGCGTCATCAGCTCGGCATAAGTCTGTTCCCGGCGCCGCCAGTCTGAAAAGGCTCTCCAGATTGAAATGATCACGTTTATCATGGACATGGCTGATACTCCTGTGCGCGCTTTTGCTGCACCGCACAAAATGTGGTGCTGCACTGCGCAAAATCCAACTCCATTGCTGCAATCCAGCCATGCAATGAAACTGGCGAGCGCGCGGGAAGCGGGAAAGAGGAGCGGTAAATGAGGTCAGGCATATCCGAACCGGACCGGGGCGAGCTCACGCGCTTGTTGAAGGAAGCGGGGTCGATTTTCGACCCGGTAGGTGTCGCGGCTCTGATCACGGGCGTCCTCGCTGCACCCGCCGAGGTAGGGGCGAGCTGGCACACCCTCGTGGCCGACCCTATGACCCCAGAGCTGGCGCGGCAACTCGAAGCGCTGAAGACTGCGATGGCAGCGCATTATCGTGACGGCCTCGCCCCTGCCGATTTTGAGCGGGTCGGACGCCCGGAGCGCCTCGGGCAGCTGCGGAAGGAGCTCGCCGGGCGCGGGCTCGACGGCTTCATCGTACCGCGCGCGGACGAGCATCAGGGGGAGTATGTCCCGCCGCGCGGGCAGCGGCTCGCTTGGCTGACCGGCTTTACCGGATCGGCGGGCCTCGCGATCGTGTTGCGTGATCGCGCGGCGCTGTTTGTCGACGGCCGCTACACCCTGCAGGCAGGCGCGCAAGTCGACACCGGCCTCTTCGAAATCCATCACCTGATCGAGGAACCGCCGGCGGAGTGGGCCGCGACGGCCCTGCAGCCGGGGGCGGTGCTTGCGTATGACCCGTGGCTGCACACGCCGCACGACGTGGAGCGGTTTCGCGGCGGAGCCGAAATGGCGGGCGCGGTACTTTGTGCCGTGCCGGAGAACCCTCTCGACCGAGTTTGGTCGGAGCAACCGGCCTCGCCGATTGCGCCGGTAATGCCGCATTCCGAGCGTTTCGCCGGTGAAAGCGCGCAGTCGAAGCGCATCCGGCTCGCCCGCTCCCTCCAAGAGGAGGGGGTGGCGGCGGTCGTGTTGACGATGCCGGAATCAATCGCCTGGCTCCTCAATATTCGCGGCTGCGACGTGCCGCACACGCCGCTGCCGCTGTCTTTCGCGATCCTCCGACAGGACGGTACGGTCGCCTTGTTCATCGACCGGCGAAAACTCGTCTTCAGCATTGAGCGGCATCTCGGCAACGAGGTGACCATCGAGCCGCCCGAGCGACTGGGACCGGCAATTGACGCGCTCGCCGCTGAGGGCGGCCGTGTGCAGGTCGATCCGGCCACCACCGCTTCCTGGATTTTTGACCGGCTCCAAGCTGCGGGTGGAAAGATCTATCGCGCGGCCGATCCGTGCCTTTTGCCTAAGGCGTGCAAGAATGCGATCGAGATCGACGGCACTCGGGCGGCTCATCGCCGCGACGGCGCGGCGCTAACTCGGTTTCTTGCGTGGCTGATGCGCGAGGCGCCGAAGGGCGCGTTGTCGGAGATCACCGCCAGCGACAAGCTCGAAGGCTTCCGCCGCGAAGGCGAGTATTTCCGTGATCTGAGCTTCCCGACAATCTCGGGCGCCGGCTCGAATGGCGCCATCGTGCATTACCGGGCGACCCCGGAGACCGAAAAGCGGCTGGAGCCCGGCAGCCTTTACCTGCTTGACTCAGGCGCACAATATCTCGATGGCACCACCGACGTCACGCGGACGATCGCGATCGGCGAGCCGTCGGCTGAAATGTGCGACCGCTTTACTCGCGTGCTCAAAGGCCACATCGCGCTCGCCCTGGCACATTTTCCGAAGGGCACGTCAGGCACGCAACTCGATGCCTTTGCGCGGCGCGCGTTATGGCAGAAGGGACTGGATTACGACCACGGCACCGGCCACGGCGTCGGCAGCTATCTCGGCGTGCACGAAGGGCCGCAGCGCATCTCCAAGGCGCCGAATGCCCAGCCACTGCTGCCCGGCATGATCGTCTCGAACGAGCCCGGCTACTACAAGACCGGCGTCTACGGTATCCGCATCGAAAATCTCGTACTGGTGCAGCCGGCAGACGGTTCGGCCGAGCGCGAAATGCTCGGCTTCGAGACGCTGACCCTGGCCCCGATCGACCGGAACCTGGTCGACCTCGCACTACTCGACGAAGACGAAATCGCCTGGCTCGACGCCTATCACGCGAGGGTCCGCGAGACGCTGACCCCGCTCCTCGACCCCGAGACCCAGCGCTGGCTCGCCGCGGTGACGGAGCCGATCCACAGGGCCTGAGCGGTCCTTAGTTACCTCGCCCCGCTTGCGGGGAGAGGTCGGAAGATGCGTCTCGCGCAGCTTCCGGGTGAGGGGCTTCCGGCCCGCTGTCCGAGTGGTATGTCGCTCCTAAGAGCTCCTCACCCTGACTCTCTCCCCGCAAGCGGGGAGAGGAAGAAGCACGCTTCTATCGGCGTACGGGCCCGCGATACGCTGCATGGGCGGCTTCCCAGTTTTGCCCGTCGAAAAAACGGCCGGGTTTCAGCGCCGCCGTATCGATGCCTTCGAGACAGCGGGCGTTGACGCTGATCTTGTCGGGGTCCGAGCGCGGCACGTAGAAGGAATGGATGCCGCAGTGACGACAGAAGGTGTGCTTCGCTGTATTGGTGTTGAACTGGTAGGTCGCCAGATCCTCCTGACCGCGAAACAGCTCGAAATGCTCCGGCGGCACGATCAGGTGCAGGATGCCTTTCTTGGTGCAGATCGAGCAGTTGCATTCGAGCAGCTGCGCCAGATCGGCCCGCACTCGAAACCGCACGCGGCCGCAATGGCAACCGCCCTCGTAAGTCTCGATCATTACCGGGGCTTCGGAACCAGCAGAAACAGGTCGGTGTCGCCGGTCGCTTGACCTGCGGCGGTCAACATTGCGTGGGCCTGCCCGCGGTGATGGGTCTGGTGATTGAAAAAATGCGTCACCAGGAGCTGCAACGGAGCCGTAACCTCACGATTGGCCGCGCCGCTGAACCAAGTGAGATCCCGGCCCAGCCATGCATCATCGACCTTGGCGGCCCACCGGGAAATGTCGGCATCGGCTTGTTCGCGCGCCGCGCGCAGCTCGGTGAAATCCTCGATCATCTGGGCGCTCTCTTTGATCGGCGTGGCCGGCCTCGGCCATTCATCGAAACGCGACATCCACTGCCGGTCGCCCCACAGAATGTGGGTCAAAGTGCCGTGGATCGAGCCCCAGAAGGCGCCGCGCGGGGTGCGTCGCTGGGCGTCCGAAAGCCGGGCGGCGGCCCCGTATAGACGGCGGTTCATCTCGGCGTTGTATTCGGCCATCGTCCGGACATAGGCGGGCGTGATCATCGCGGTCCCTCGCAACAGGCTCGGAGCGGGCACGATACCATCAACCGCCCTGCTTGCTACCGCCGTGTCGAAGATTTATGGGTTCGGGTGACAAGCCTTTGCGCGGGGGAGAAGACCCATGAAGGCCGTATTTTTCGAAAGGCATGGCGGGCCAGAGGTATTGCATCTCGCCGAGGTGCCGGACCCGACCGCCGGGCCGGGCGAGGTCGTGGTCGATATTCACGCCGCCAGCGTCAACGCGGCGGATTACAAGGTGCGGCTGGGAGGAGGCGCCTACAGCAGCAGCGGCGTCAAGCTCCCACACATTCTCGGCCGCGATTTTTCGGGCGTCGTCAGCGCGGTTGGCGCGGGGGTGGCCGATCTGCGGGCCGGTGACCCGGTATTCGGGGTCTGCGATCAAGGGATCGAGGGCGCCTATGCGGAGAAGATTGCGATCAAGGCGGCAATTATCGCCAAGAAGCCCGACCGCCTCGGCCATGCTGAGGCGGCGGCGATGGCGCTGACGAGCATCACCGCGCTTTGGGCGCTCGAAGACACCGCCAAGCTCAAAGCTGGCGAAACCATCTTAATCCAAGGCGGGGGGGGCGGCGTCGCCGGGTTCGGGATCCAGCTGGCCAAGCATCTCGGCGCGACCGTGATCACGACGGCGAGCGCCCGCAACCACGATTATGTGCGCCGCCTCGGCGCCCACCGGGTCGTCGATTACAACAAGGAAGATTTCTCGAAGACCGTTTCAGGGTGTGATGTCGTGTTCGATACCGTCGGCGGCGATGTCCAGGTGCGCTCGTATCCGGTCCTGAAACCTGGTGGGCGTCTGGTCTGGATCGCGCCGGCCCCCGCAGGTTTCCAGCCGACGCGTACGGATGTGCAGGTGCAGCGCCCGGGTGTCGCGCGTGACCGGGCGCATCTGGAGCGGATGTTGGCACTGCTCGATGCCGGCGCAGTGTCGCCGCCGGCGATCACCCGCTTCAAACTCGCCGACGCAGCCGAGGCCCATCGCATCAGCGAGGGGCGCCATCTGCAGGGCAAGCTGGTGTTCGAAATCCCTTAAAGAGTAGGAGGAACGAATGGCGGGCAATGGGCAAATGGTCATCGATCTCGACAAGAAGCGCATGAACGCGATGGCCCAGAAGGACATTGCTACATTGAATGCGCTGTTGTCCGACGATCTCGTCTACACCCACTCTACTGCGCGGCTCGACACCAAACAAAGCCTGATCGGGAACATGGAATCGGGGTCGACGGTCTACACCGCGGTCGCGCCCTCGGACGTCAAGGCCCAGGATCTGGGCGATGCGGTCGTGTTGACCGGCTCGTGCCGCATCAGTGTCATGTCGCAAGGGCGGCCGAACAGCTTCACCGTCCGCTTCACCGACGTCTACGCCAATAAAGGCGGACAATGGCAGATGGTGACTTGGCAATCCACCCGGGTGCCGGACTGAACCGTCGAGCGGCAAGTAACGGGGACTCTGCCAAATCCCCGGCCTATTGACCGGGCGTGCCAGGCTCCGCTCGGCGATATCTGAAGAGGTCGAGGACGTTCATCGCGCAGGAAGCAGGCGGGTTGCTCAGCTGGAAGCCCGTGGTTAGGTCTTGGCCGATGTTGGCTCGTGCGATCGCCGGTGCGTTATTCTTTGTGCTCTGCGCGGAGCCCGCCGCCAGGGCAGCGGAGCCGGCTGCGCCCGCGATAGTTCTGCAGCTACCACCGTCGATGTCGGCCGACGCGGTCAAGGCACTGATCGCCGATCTTGCCGACAAAGGCGCACACCCGGTGGCGCAACCCACCGACTCGCCCGAGGCCGCAGCGCCGACGGCGTTCACCACCGCCGACATCGCCGCACAGGTCTGGGAGGGCAGCACGCAGGCGCTTCAGGCGCTCCCGGTCCTTCGGCAGGCGCCGCAGATCTGGATCGAGCAGGTCGAGGCGGAGGGGGGCACGCCGGGCCTGGCGCTGTGGTTTTGGATGGTGGGGCTCGCGGGTCTCGTGGCCGCGCCGCTGATCGGGCGAGCGTTCCGCGAGCTGCTCGACCGCCGCCAGACTCGCGTTACCGCGCAGGAACTGGCGCCGCGCTTGCGGGCTTTGGTCATTCGGTTCGCTGTAGCGGCAACCTCCCTGGCATTCTTCGGAACCCTCTACTGGATCGCGCTGCTCTGTGTTTCGTCCGGCAAGCCGGTCCTGCAAGAGACTGCCGACCGGCTGGTCTGGGCCGCGCTTGTCTGGCGCCTCCTGATCATCATTTTGATGATCGTTACCTCGCCGCAACGTGCCGACCTCCGGCTGCTCGCGATCGACGATACCGACGCGCGGGTCTGCTTCCGGTGGATCGCGGTCTATCTGCTGGTCAACCCGTTCAACGTCTTCCTCGTTTGGCTCGTCGAGCGGCTCGGCTTCGGGCACGACGCAGTGTTTGGTGCAGCGTTTGCCTTGGGGCTCGCGGTCACTGCCTACAAGGTCGTCATGTTCTGGACGATCCGCCATCCGATCGCGCGAGCGGTTCTCGCAGCGACGGGCGCCGAGCCCGGCTCATTCCGGCGCGCGGTCGCCGCCTCGTGGCACTGGCTCTTTATCGCTCTGGGGATTGGCATTTTCATCGCCGCGACGATCGAACTCTCGCTGGGGCGAGGTGCCTGGGTAGCGCGAGCCGCGGCGGCGACGCAAGGGATCGTAGCCGCCGTGGCCGTGCTGTGGCAGGCAAGCCAAAACCTGATCGGAAGGCTATTTGCCGGAGCGGAAGCGGGTATACGATCGGCCCTGCGTCGCGCGCGGTTTCGACGGGCACTGCGCCGCCTGTGCGATGCGTTCCTGTGGATCCTCGTGGCGGCCTGGGTCGGCGAGTGTTGGGGCCTCGATCTCATTGATCCGGCGCCCGGCAGTTTCGAGCGGCTGTTCGTCCGCCCAGCCTTTTTTGCCGCGACGACTGTGGTCGGCGCCTGGATCCTGTGGACCGCGCTCAGCGCGGTCATCGACGAAAGGATGCCGCAAACCGCGGGACCCGCCGACGAGGATGAGGGGGTCGCGGGCTCGGCCTCGCGGCTCGGCACGCTGCTGCCGCTGGTGCGAAATATCGTTCTGATCGGGATCGCAGTAATCGCGGTGGTCGTGGCTCTCTCGACACTCGGTCTCGACATCGGCCCGCTTCTGGCCGGGCTGGGGGTGATCGGCATCGCAATCGGCTTTGGCGCGCAAACCCTGGTTAGAGATGTGATCTCCGGCCTCTTCTTTTTGATGGAGGACGCTTTCCGGGTCGGTGAATACATCGACACCGGCCGCCTGCGCGGCACCGTCGAAGGGATGTCGCTGCGCTCGGTGCGGCTGCGCCATCAGAACGGTCAGGTGCACACAATCCCGTTCGGGCAGGTCCAAGCCGTCACCAATTACAGCCGCGACTGGTCGGTGGTGAAATTCAACCTTCACCTCGAGCCGACGGCCGACATCGAGACGGTACGCAAGACCATCAAGCGTGTGGGCGAGGAGCTTCTCGACGATCCGGAAATCGGCCCGGAGTTCATGCAACCGCTGAAGATGCAGGGGGTCGTCGATGTGCTGCAGACGGCGCTCGTTGTGCGCTGCAAATTCACCGCCACGCCGTCGCGGCCGACCTATCTCCAACGCCAGGCGCTGCGCCGGCTGATCGATGCTTTCAGCGCCGCCGAAATCCATTTTGCCGCGCCGAATGTGACAGTGCAGCTCGCCAGCGTCTCCGCCGCTGCCTAGCCTCGACTGACGATCGCGTTCAGGAGCGGGTACAGCGAACGGCGGTGCTCGATCGGGGCGGGCGCATCGGGCGGCGTCATGCCGGCGCGGTCGTGCCAGTAGGTCGGCAGACCGAGTTTATGCGTGCCGAACAGGTCGTAGGCCGAGCCGGCAACAAACAGGCATCGGCTCGGCACAACGCCGAGTTCGTCGAGCGCCATCTCATACGGCCGCGGGTGAGGCTTGTAGTAGCCGGCGCGTTCTGCGGTTACGACCGCCTCGAACTCGACGCCGGTGCAGGCAACGGCGGTCGCCGCAAGATCCTCGGAGCAATTTGTGACGATCCCCAGCGCGATGCCGTCGCCATGCGCCGCGCAGCACTTCGCGGACCTCCGGCCAGGGCTTCAGCTCCCCATAGCGGGCCGCCAGCTGGGCCGCCAGGCTCGGCGACAGTCCGGTCTCCGCCGCCGCCTCCGCGACGAGCAGTTCATACGGCCGGTAAGCACCGGTCTCGTAGGTCCGCCTTAGATAAGCCGCCCGCCATCTGCGGCCGTCTTCCGCGCTGCCCGCAACATTGTCCCACAGCGTCCACGAGAACCGTCGCGACGACGCGATCACAACGCGATCCCAGAAACGGGTAGACGTCGTCGAAAATCGCCCCGAACTGCGCCGTCAACACCTGGCGGAGCAACTTGTTGGCGCGGTGGAAGCGCGTCTTCACCGTCTCGCCGGGAATGCCGAGACAAGACGCGGTTTCGGTGATGCTCATCTGCTCAACCGCGCGCAGCATGAAGACGGCCCGGAAGGAGGGCGGCAGCTCGTCCACCGCCTTCTCTCTTCAACGCATCGGCATTTCCGTCGAGACCGCCTTTGCGGCGCCGCAGTGCGATCGGCCGGCCCCGCCTAGCACGCCACCCTAAGACCCGCCGATCGCCTACTCACAACACGGAGAGACTTCATGCGAAGAACTGTTGCGGCATTCGGAATCCTGATGCTCGCTTCGCTCCCGGCTGCCGCGCAAAACGTCGAGAAGGCGCCGCCGGGCGGCAATTACAAGAAGGTCAGCGAATTGGTGAAGCTGCCGGACTTTCTGCCCGGCCTCGGGACGCTTTATGTCAACCCGAGCACGCTGCCGGAGGGTCCCTTCCTCGCCTATGACCATGCCGGAAAGCTGGTCAGCACGATCTACATGGTCCCGTTGAAGGATATCGACTCGCAAAAGGCCTTTGCCGAATTGGCCGCGCCGGGCTGCAACGTCGACCATGTCAGCATCTACTACAATGCCGGCCACCCCGGCGTGCCCGACCCGCACTACCACATCGTCCTGTGGCACGTTCCGAAGGCGCAGGAGCAGCTGGTTGCCAAATGAGCGGCGGATTTCGCGCCGAACATTGCTGGAAGGTGGAAGTCTTGCCGTTGGCGTCCTTTCTGCCGGCGGCATCTCCGCTCAGGCCCTTGCGGATGAGGAAATAAAGGAGGCCGACAAGATCAAGCAGACGGACGCCCACTATCAGAGGTACCCAAAGGGACCGCAGCGCTGCCAGATCTGCCTGCAATACCTTCCGCCCGACAAATGCAAGATCGTGCAGGGGCCGATCATTCCGCAGGGCTGGTGCCAGTTCTTTGCGGCCCGAGAAAACGCCCGCTAAACGCCTCAGCGCTGATCGATATTTGCGAAATAAAGTTTGGGGTCGGCGGCGCGGATATGGGCGTCGGGGAGGCCCAATTCGCGGCGCACGATGTTGGTGCCTTCCACGAGGGAAACGCATTTGTAATAAGCGATGCGGCGGGAGAGACCCTCGCGGCCAAAGCCGCAATCGGTGGTGATCACCAGCTGCTCCTTCGGGATGTATTCGAGCGCCTTTCTGATCAGCGCGGCGACGTGCTCGGCGGGCTCGACCGTCGTGATGCAGTGGTTGACGACGCCGATGCCGATCTTCTTGTCGGTCTTGTACTTGGAGAATAGCGGCAGGTCCCTGCCGTCGCTCGAGGCGCATTCGAAGGTGACGACGTCGGCGTCGAGCTGCAGCAGATAGGGCAGGGCGCGCTCGTAGCTCGGCACCTCCCAATAGACGCGCTGCTGGTTGGGGTTGCCCCAGCAGGTATGCACCCAGATCTCGGCATCGACCCCGGCGAGCTGGCGGTTGAAGGCCATGGTCTGGAATTCGAGATCGGCGTCGGTGCAGTCGGGCCGGGTGGTCAGCCCGTGATGGCGCGGCTCCTCGACCTGGATCACCGGACATCCGGCGGCGGCGAGCTCGCGCAATTCGGCGTTCATGATGTCGCAGAGATCGAGAATCATCTCCTTGTCACTGGCGTAGTATTGGTTCCAAAGCATGCTCGCCAGTGCCGGCGCGCAGATCGCGCCGAACTTGACCGGGCGGTCGCTGAGCCGCTGGGCGATCTGCCACAATGCGCCGTATTCCAGCGGGCCGCGGCTGAGCTTTTCGGTGACGATCGCCGGCTGGTAGGCCTCCTGCACCTCCCACAGGATCTTGCCCGGGCGGATGTCGTGGCGCGCCATCCAGCCTTGCGAGGTGCTGCGGTGGCCGTGAATGCCGCCCAATCGCTCGATCGGATAGAAGAACCACGACTTGCCGCCGACCACGAGGTCGAAACGGCTGTCGCCGTCGGTGACGATGTCGAGCCCGGCGGCCTCCTGCGCATTGATGATCGCCGCGACCGCGTCGAGATACTGCTCGCGAAACAACGAGTCGCCGAGCGCCGCTTTGAACGACCGGCCATCGAGGCTGCGGTCGAACCATAAGGGGCGCGGATACGACCCGGTGATCGCGGTCGGCAACATCATGTCGCGCGTGGTCTTCAGCATCGCTCCGCGTTCCTCTTATCTGACGGTCTCTGGAATGCCTGGGTATAATGATGAACCATATCGGAGGGAGGTAACAGATGAAGGATTTCGCGGGCAGGATCGCGGTCGTCACCGGGGGCGGCTCGGGAATGGGGCGAGAGCTCGTCCGCCAGTTGGCCGCCAAGGCCTGCAATGTCGCAATGTGCGATGTCTCCGAAGAGGGGATGGCGGAAACTCGGCAGCTGTGCGAGGCGGCGGGGCTGCCGCAAGGCCTGCGGGTCACGACGCATCTCGCCGATGTGTCCGACCAGGCGCAGGTCGAGAGATTTCGCGACGAGGTCGCCGAGCGTCTCGGCACCGATAAGATCCATCTCCTCTTCAACAATGCCGGTATCGGCGGGGGCGGCAGTATGATCGCCCACGGCCGCGCGGAATGGGAGAAGACCTTCAACATCTGTTGGGGCGGGGTTTACAACTGCACTCGCGCCTTCCTGCCGATGCTGCTCAAGGCGGATGAGGGCCACATCGTCAATACCAGCAGCGTCAACGGTTTCTGGGCGTCGGTCGGGCCGCGCATTCCGCACACCGCCTATTCGGCGGCCAAGTTCGCGGTGAAAGGCTTCACCGAGGCGCTGATCACCGATCTCAAGATCAACGCACCACACATCAAATGCTCCGTCGTCATGCCCGGCCATATCGGCACCTCGATCCCGCTCAACTCGCGCAAGATTCAAGGCGGTAATCTGTCCTACGAGATCGACGCGAGGCAGATCGCGCAAGCGCGGGCGCGCATCGCCTCGATGGGCCGAGACGTTTCCAGCCTCTCGGATGACGACGTCCGGAAAATCGTGGCCGAGCGCGAGCGCCGCTTTCGCGAGGAGGCACCGACGAGCGCGGCCGAGGCCGCAACCATCATTATCGACGGGGTCAAAGCCGACAAATGGCGGATTCTGGTCGGCAAGGATGCACACCAGATCGACGAGCGGGTCCGCCGCTCACCGGAGCAGGCCTACGATCTCGACTTCTTCGAAAGCTTCGCGCGCGAGGCCGGCTGGCGCATCCCGTGATCGCTAAAATTTCTCCGTCACCCCCGCGGAAGCGGGGGTCCAGGGCGGTCGCACGTTGCTCGCCCTGGGTTCCCGCTTTCGCGTGAACGACGATCTGTTTGGTAGGGCCTCATTCGAAGATTGCCTCCGGCAGCAGCGCCGAGACGACATAGTTCGGCACATCGACGACGTTGGAGATGCGCAGATCGACGGCGACCGAGCAGATTACGTAAGCCTGCTCGCGGCTGAAGCCGCGCTCCTGCAGCAATTCCATCATGTTGAGGACGGCGTTGCGGCAAGCCGGGGTCAGATTTTCCGCCTCGATCTCCCCCTCGGCATTTATCGGCATGCCCATGACGCCGAGGAAGCGCTCGGGTGCAGCGTAGCGCGGATCGATGAAGTAGCTGATTCGCGAGAATACCGGCGCGGTGAACTTGCGCCGATTGGCGAGGCCCTTGTGCACCTTGAACCGCACGATTGCTGTGGCGCCCATTTCGACGGCGGTCACGCAGACTTCGCCGTCGCCCTGCGCGAAATGACCGTCGCCGGTGGAAAACAGGCCGCCTTCCTCGAAGACCGGAAGGAAGAGCTTTGAGCCCTTGGTCAGCTGCTTGACGTCGAAATTTCCGCCGTTCTCGCGAGGCGGCAGGGTGCGCAAGCCGGCGAGGCCGCACGCGCCTGTCGGCACCGCGCCCGCGGCATCTGGTGGAAACGCGAGACCGCCCTTATCGATGACGCGCTGCTCGCGCGCCGTCCATTCCGCGAGCTTCGCCGCCGACGGCGCTACCCCCGAGACCCCCATGAACGGCCCGCCGGGGATCCGAACACCGGGGATATCGGCCGAAGTAGCCCAGCCGTCTCGGATCTGCCAGTGCACTAGAAACGGCTCGGTCATCACGTCGCGTAGAAACCCGAGCCCCGGCATGATCGCGCTGAACGCCGCGGGCTCTGCGATGATGTCGGTGAACTCGATCTCGAGGATGTCGCTGGGTGCCGCACCCTTGACATAGACCGGCCCGGTCAACGGATGCACGGCGCCGACGTCGAGCGACGGAAAGTCCGCGACCGTCGTACCCGGCTTGAGCTGACCGTCGAGCGCGTCGCGCGTCTCCAGCGCCACCTCCTCACCCTCGCCGACCTCGACGATCGGCGAGATGTCCGGGTGAAACCGGTTGTGCCCCAGGTGGTGCTCCTCGGCGAGCCGCCTTTGCCGATCAATGCGGATCGAATGCATGGCGCGTCCTCTGTGATCAGTCGAAGGTCAGGACGGTGCGGGCGACTTCGCCGGCTTTCATTGCGCGGAAGGCTTCGTTGATGTCGGAAAGGCGGCCCTTCTTGGTCACCATCGCGTCGAGGTCGAGCCGGCCCTGGCGGAAGAATTCGAGGTAAGTCGGGATGTCGTAGCGGAAACGGTTGGAGCCCATGCGCGAGGTCTGCACCTTGCATTCCGGGCGGATCGCCATCCACGGGAACTCGATCATCGCATCGGGCGGCAACACCCCGACGATCGTCGCGGTGCCGCGGATTGCCAGGCTCTCGATCGCCTGGCGCACGAGGGTGGCGAGGCCCACCGCCTCGAAGGCGTGATCGACCCCGGCGCCGCCGGTCAATTCGCGCACCGCCTTGACCGGGTCGGTTTCGCTCGAGTTGACGAAATGGGTGGCGCCGACGCGCATCGCCATTTGCCGCTTCTGGCCGAACTGGTCGATCGCGATGATTTGGCGGGCGCCACCGATCCGCGCCCCCTGGACGATCGACAACCCGACGCCGCCGCAGCCGAACACCGCGACGGTCTGCCCCGCCTCGAGGCCCGAGCTGCGCAGGGCCGCACCTACCCCCGTCAGCACTCCGCAACCGACCAGCGCCGCCTTGTCGAGCGGCAGCTCCGGGTCGATCTTCACCAAAGAATTTTCGTGCAGCAGCATCTTTTCGGCGTAGCTCGAGATGCCAATGAACTGGCGCAGCGGCTGCCCATTCTGCGACAGGCGTGGGGCCGCGGTATCCGGCCGGGTGACGATGCCGACGGTACACAAATTGGGATGGCCCGACAGGCATTGCGGGCAGTTGCCGCAGAAGCCGGAGAGGCAGGCGACGACGTGATCGCCGGGTTTAACGGTCGTGACCTCGGCGCCGACGGCCTCGACGACACCGGCGCCCTCATGGCCGAGGACGATCGGCCGGTCGAGCGGGAAACGCCCGAGCCCGTCGACGACATGGAGGTCGCTGTGGCACACGCCGGTGGCGACAGTGCGCACCAGCACCTCGCGCCCCCCGGGCTGGTCAATGTCCACCGGTTCTATCGTCAGCGGCTCGTGTACCCTGCGAAATACGGCGGCTTTGATCTCCATCGCCTTTTTCCTCCCAAAACCCGCGCATCATTTCTCGTTTTATCACCTTTCGCGACCGCTACGGACGCATTCAACTGGGCCAAAGCGACTGCGAGGCGAGGCGCGCGCCTTCGGCGAGCGTTCGCAGCTTGCCCCAGACGAGATCGGCATGGACGCGGCCGCCGAGGCCGCAATCGGTGCCGGCAATGACGTTTTCGCGGCCGGCGATTGCGGCGTAACGCAGGATACGGTCGGCGACCAGCTGCGGGTGCTCGACGAGGTTGGTGGCATGGCTGACGACGCCGGGCATCAGCATCTTGCCCGGCGGCAGCTTCGCGGTCTGCCAAACGCGCCATTCATGCTCGTGCCGCACATTGGCGGCCTCGAAGGAATAGGTCTGCGCCTTCACCTCAAGGATCAGATCGACGATGTGCTCGAGCGGCAGGTCGTGCGTGTGCGGCCCGTGCCAGCTGCCCCAGCACAAATGGTAGCGCACTTTTTCTTCGGGAATGCCGGCCAGCGCGTGGTTGACGGCGTCGATGCGCAATCTCGCGAATTGGCGGTATGCCTCGACCGTTGGTTCCGGTTTCAGCATGTCCCACCAGTCCGGCAGGCCGGGATCGTCGACCTGTAATACAAAGCCCGCCGCCACGACTGCCCGGTATTCCTCGCGCAACGCATCGGCGAGTGCGAACAGGAATTCTTCCCCGGTCTTGTAGTATTCGTTGAAGATGAAATGGTCGAGCCAGCCGGGCGCGAGCACCGCGACGAATGCTTCGTCGACATTGACGCCGGAGCGCTCGATCGCCGTCCTGAACGCGTCGAGTTGGCGGTTGATCGCCTCCGGCCCCTTCGACTTGACCGGGCCGCGCGCGACGACACGCACCGTGACCGGCGGCATCGGCTTTTCGCCCGGCACCAGGAACAAGGTTCCGGCCAGGTCGCAATCCGCGTAGAAATCGGGAAATTCGTCACGCTCGCGGGTCGAGTGGCGGGTGGTCGGCGGCTCGCCCGGAGCTACGGGGCGTGCCTCGATGCCGCTGAAATGGGCGGTGTAATGGGCGAGGCTGCGGGCCGTCCAGAATTCGCCGTCGCCGATGCAATCGATGCCGAGCTCGACCTGCCTCTTTACCGTTTCCGCAATCGCGGGCGTCACCTGCGCGGCGATGACGGCTGGGTCGGTGATCTCGGCACCGGCGAGCTGCGCCGGCATGTCCTCCCACCCCTTGGGCGGCGGCAGCCGGCCGACATGCGAGGTCCTGATCCGTGAGGTGCTGCGTTGCATGCCCTCCTCCCTGATGCCGGCCCTCTGATACCATTTTCATTGGCATGCCGCACGCTTCCGACCGGGCGCCGGGTCTACGCCGCATCATCCATATCGATATGGACGCGTTCTACGCGCCAGTGGAGCAGCGCGGCGTTCCCGCTCTGCGCCGTGTCCCGGTTCGCGGCGGTGATGTCAGGTCGTGGGCATGATGATGATCTTACAATTGCCTCATTCACATTGCATATTTGCTTCGTCGGCCTAACCAAAACACGAAGGGGTAAGTCGCTCCGGATCCCATCGGTCGATACAACCAAACGGCGATTTTGCTGCAGATTCGCTGCAGATTGCACAAACGACGGTTTTGTGTACAATTTTTGATTGCGGGCGCGGCGATCGGGCGGCTTGTCCTCGTAGCCCGGGTAAACCATCTTGGCCGGGATGAGTAACGATACCCCCGCTGCCTCTACGGAATCTCCGCTCCCCGCCCCTCGGGACCCGAAACTTCGCGGCATGGCCAATGCGATCCGGGCATTGGCGATGGATGCGGTCGAACAGGCGAAATCGGGCCATCCCGGCATGCCGATGGGCATGGCCGATGCTGCGACGGTTCTGTTCACGCAATACCTGCGGTTCGACCCGCAGGCGCCGGACTGGCCCGACCGCGACCGCTTTGTGCTGTCGGCCGGGCACGGCTCGATGCTGCTCTACGCGCTGCTGCACTTGACCGGCTACGCCGACATGACCCTCGACGAGCTGAAGCGTTTCCGGCAACTCGGCAGCCGCACCGCCGGGCATCCGGAGCGCGGGCATGCTACCGGGATCGAGACGACGACCGGCCCTCTCGGCCAGGGCATAGGCAATTCCGTCGGCATGGCGCTCGCCGAGCGGCTGCTCGCCGCCGAGTTTGGCGACGAGATCGTCGATCACCACACCTTTGTCCTCGCGAGCGACGGCGACCTGATGGAGGGCATCTCGCACGAGGCGGCTTCGCTCGCGGGCCATCTCGGGCTCAACAAGCTCATCGTGCTCTACGACGATAATTCGATTTCGATCGACGGCCCGACCGAGCTTTCATTTTCCGACGATCCGCTGCTGCGCTTCCGCGGGTATGGCTGGGCCGGCGAGCGGATCGACGGCCATGACCATGCGGCGGTTGCCGATGCGATCCGCCGCGCGCAGCAGAGCGACCGCCCGAGCCTTATCGCCTGCCGCACGACGATCGCTTTCGGCGCGCCGACAAAGGCCGGCACCGCTGTCGCACATGGCGCCCCCCTCGGCGCGGCCGAGATCGCCGGGGCGCGCGAGCGGCTCGATTGGCACGAGCCGACCTTTGTCATCCCCGAGGACATTCGGGGCCAATGGCGGGAAGCGGGTGCGCGCGGCGAACCGCTGCGGCGGGCGTGGGAAACCCGCCTACAAGCGCTGTCTGCCGACCGCCGCAGTGAATTCATGCGCCGCCAGCGCGGCGAGCTGCCACCCAGCCTAGATGCGGCGATCGCCAAAGTTTGCACCGAATTCCGCGAGAAAAATGCGAAGATCGCGACGCGGCAAGCCTCCGGCACGGTGCTCGATACTTTAACCCGAGTGGTTCCGGAGCTCATTGGCGGCTCGGCCGATCTGACCCCGTCGAACAACACGAAGGCCAAGGACCAGCAGGACGTCCGCCGGGGCGACTATTCCGGCCATTACATCCGCTTCGGCGTGCGCGAGCACGGTATGGCGGCGGCGATGAACGGCATTGCCGTGCATGGGGGCCTGATACCCTATGGCGGTACCTTCCTGACCTTTTCCGATTACGCCCGGCCGTCGATCCGGCTGGCGGCGTTCATGGGGGTCCGCGTCGTTTACGTAATGACCCACGACTCGATTGGGCTCGGTGAGGACGGCCCGACCCACCAGCCGGTCGAGCATCTCGCCGCGCTACGCGCGATGCCGGGACTCTATGTCTATCGCCCGGCCGATCCGGTCGAGACCGCCGAGTGCTGGGCGCTGGCATTGCAAAGGCGCGACGGCCCCTCATTGCTTGCTTTGACTCGTCAGTCACTGCCGCTGCTGCGGCGTGAGAGCGGCACGGAGAACCGTTCGGCGCGGGGCGCCTATGTTCTCGCCGAAACTGAGGCCGAGCGGCAGGTTACGTTGCTCGCCACCGGTTCAGAGGTTTCGGTGGCTATCGCCGCGCGGGAGATGCTGGCCAAAGAGGGAATCCGCGCAGCTGTTGTGTCGATGCCCTGTTGGGAGCTCTTCGAAAAGTCGAGCAAAGAGCACCAGGAAGCGGTGATCGGAGTCGCGCCGCGGGTTGGAGTGGAGGCCGCGGTCGAGTTCGGCTGGGACCGCTGGCTCGGGCCGCGCGGCGCGTTCATCGGCATGACGGGGTTTGGCGCGTCGGCGCCTGGAGAGGCACTGTTCCCGCATTTCGGCATCACCCCCGAAAAGGTTGCGGAAGCGGCCCGCGCGCTTCTATAGATCGGCGAGAGCTTCCGGGAGGATCTAAGATGGCGGTACGGGTTGGCATCAACGGCTTTGGCCGCATCGGCCGGCTGGTCTTGCGGGCGGCTTACGAGCACAAGCACACCGAGATCGAGGTCGTCGGGGTGAACGATCTGGGCCCAGTCGAGACCAACGCGCACCTGCTCAGGTACGACAGTGTGCACGGCCGCTTCCCGGGCGAAGTCACGAGCGGCGAAAACTGGATGGATATCGGCCGCGGCAAGATCCGCGTCACCGCCGAGCGGGATCCGGCCAAGCTCCCGTGGCGCGAACTCGGCGTCGACGTGGCGCTCGAATGCACCGGGATCTTTACCAAACGCGACGCGGCGGCGAAGCATCTCGAAGCCGGCGCCAAGCGCGTCATCATTTCAGCCCCGGCAGATGGGGCAGATGTGACGGTGGTCATGGGCGTCAACCAGGAGGCGCTGAAACCCGAGCACCAGGTCATCTCGAACGGTTCGTGCACGACCAACTGCCTCGCACCGGTCGCTTACGTGCTGCACCAGGGCGTCGGCATCGAGCGCGGCTTTATGACTACGATCCACGCCTACACCGGCGATCAGAGCCTGCAGGACACGCTGCACAGCGATCTCCGTCGCGCCCGCGCGGCCGCGCAATCGATGATCCCGACCTCAACCGGCGCGGCGCGGGCGATCGGCCTCGTATTGCCGGCCCTAAAAGGCAAGCTCGACGGCACCGCGATCCGCGTGCCGACCGCGAATGTCTCACTGATCGACCTCACATTAGACGCGGCGCGCGAGACTTCGGGCGACGAGATCAACTCGCTGATGGAAGAGGCAGCGAAGTCGAACCGGCTGCGTGGCATTCTCGGCATCAACAAGGCGCCGACCGTCTCGGTCGATTTCAACCACGACCCGCACAGCTCGACCTTCGACGTGACGCAAACCCAGGTGCTCGACAAGCGCTTTGTGCGCGTGCTCGCGTGGTACGACAACGAATGGGGTTTCTCCAACCGCATGGTCGAGGTCGCGGCCTATTTCGGCGGGCTCAACTGAATCCGGCCTGCAGCGCCAGCCGGTCATCATCGTCCATTCGCTGGCTCACGCGACTGCCGCGCTGACGGCAACGGCGCGCGCCAGCCGGCCGGTCGTGCTTGCCAGCGCGCCGGACGCGGGCGGTTACGTCGGACCAGGGTGGTTTTCGGCGCTCGTCACGGCGGCGCGGGAGGCAATTCCTGAGGCTCGGTTCTCAGCGTTCCTCGACTGCGGCGACAATGTCGGGGCGGCGTTGGCGGCGATCCGCGCCGAGGTCGAGGGCGTCATCTTCACCGGGCGCGCCGATGTCGCCCGCCGCCTTGCCGATATCGCGCAGCAGCACCGCGTGCAACTTGAGACGAGCCGCCCGGCGGGTGCCCTCGACCTTGGCAACGATTTCTTTGCCTCGCCAGAGAACCTGGAGCGGCGCTGTGCCGAGTTTCTCCGCTAAGCACTTGCGCGTTGCTGCGAAGATCCCCGGTCGGCCGCCGCGATGGCTCGGACGCCGCTGCCGGCCATCAGCATCTCTGTCGTGAAGGCGGCGATCGCGCTGATCGTCGCGACGATCGCGATCCCGAAGGTGGTAAACAATACCGAGGCGACGGTGGCATTGCGCAAAGCCCCGACGAAGAGCGTAAAAACCGACGCGCAAGTGGAGGCGGCCGCAATCGCGCCGAGCACGACTGCAATATCGAGCGCGATCGACCGCCGACGCAGATGTGAGAGCTGCTGAGCGAGTTCCACGCTCGGGTCGGACTCCGCCTCGTCAATCGCCTTCGTGATCTGCTCGACGCGGTCCGCCACACGCCCAAGCCGAGTCGCAAATACATTAAGCAGCGTTGCGATGCCCGACAGCAGGAATATCGGCGTCAGCGCTACCTGAATGATGTGGGCGATGAGGTCTAGCGGCGCCTCGGGATTGAGTAGGCCGGGCATCTCACTCCCGCTCGAGCGGGACACCGTGGGCGAGTTCTGAGTAGAAATGGAAAGAGTCCTTGGGCCGCCGGTCGAGTGTCGCAAAATCGACATGGACGAGCCCGAATCTTCTGTTGTAACCGTACGCCCATTCGAAATTGTCGAGCAGCGACCATACGAAATAGCCGCGCACCGGCACGCCGGCGGCGATGGCGTCGAGCACCGCACCCAAATAACTGCGCAGATAGGCGATCCGCTGCTCGTCACGAATCCGCCCTTCGGCGTCGATCTGATCGGGAAAAGCGGCTCCGTTTTCGAGAACATAGATCGGCAGGTCGCCGCTGTAGCGTTCCTTCGCGTCGATCATCACCTGGCGAAATGCCTCGGGAGCGATCTCCCAGCCCATTTCGGTGACCGACGTCCCCGGTTCCGGCGGTAGCGCAGCGGCTTCGAACGGGTGATCCGGGTCATAGCGCACCCGTGATCGCGTGTAGTGGTTGAATGCGAAATAATCATGTCTCTGTTTGATGATGTCGAGGTCGCCCGGTTGTACGAGATCTGCCATTTCGGCCGCGAGCGGCTCGGGATAGGCGCCGTGGATCTGCGGATCGGGAAAGGAGCGGTTCCAGAGCGCGTCGAGTACGAGGGCGGCGTGCCCGTCCTGCTCGCGTTCGCTCGCCGGCTCGCGCGGGTGGAAATTGTAGATATTGCCGATAAGGAGATCCGACCGCTCCGAGCGCATCGCCTCGACGCCGAGCCCGTGCGCAAGGTTCATCACATGGATCGCCCGGAGCGCGCTTTGCCGGCCACGAATGCCTGGGGCGTGTACACCCTCGCCGTAACCCAACACGGCCGCGGCGTTGGGTTCGTTGAACGTCGCCCAATGCCTGACCCGGTCGCCAAGGCGGCGCACCGTCACGCCAGCATAATCGGCGAACCAGGCAGCGACGTCCCGGTTCTGCCAGCCGCCGCGATATTCCAGGCTTTGCGGCAGATCCCAATGGTAGAGACAGATCCAGGGTTCGATGCCGGCTTCCATCACGGCGTCGACCAGCCGGTCGTAGAATTCAATCCCCTTTGCGCTTACGCTGCCCCGGCCTTCGGGGAGAATACGCGGCCATGCGGTCGACAAGCGATAGGCGCCGACCCCGAGTTCGCGCATCAGCGCAATATCCTCGGGCCAGCGATGGTAATGGTCACAGGCGATGTCGCCGGTCGCTTCCTCGTGAATATTGCCCGTCAGGTGACAAAAGGTGTCCCAGATCGACGGCTCGCGCCCGTCTTCTTTGACTGCGCCCTCGATCTGATAAGCCGATGTCGAGGTACCCCAGAGAAACCCGTCGGGAAACGTATCCGCCATGCTGACCTCTCTTGGATGTCGCAGGTCAGGCGTAAAGTTCCGGCGGCAACAGCGGTGCCGTCCGGCTGCGCGTGTGCAGATAAGACTGCCAAAAGAGGCAGGTGGCGACCGATCGCCACGGCCGCCACGCTTCGCCGCGTTGCCGCAGTTCGATCTCGCTCGGGCGCGATCCGAGACCCAACTGCTCGGTGATCCCCGCCTGCAGGCCGAGATCCGCGGCCGGCCAGACGTCCGGGCGTCCTAGCGCGAACAGCAGGTAAATCTCGGCGCTCCACCGTCCGATACCTCTGATCGCCAACAATTCCGCCAACGCAGTCTCGTCGTCGGCCGCGGCGAGCCGGGCGAAGTCGAATTTGCCGTTTGCGACCGAGGCGGCGAGATCGCGCGCATACCCCATCTTCTGGCGGCTGAAACCGCAAGCCCGGAGTGTGGCGTCATCCAGGGCAAGGAAGGTCTCCGGCCCAAGCGGCTGGCACAATCCGACCAGTCTGCGGTGCATGGCCGCCGCCGCATCGATCGAGACCTGCTGCTCAAGAATGATGTGCAGCAGGGTCCCAAACCCATTGCGGCGGCGGCGAAAACGCGGCGGACCGGCAATTTGCAATATCCGCGCGAAGACCGGTTCGGCTGAGAGAACGGCGATCCCGTCGACGAGGCCGTGCGGCGCGTAAAGCACATCTAACTCGCAATGGCTCATCCAGTCCCCCCTTTGCGCCGACGCATCTTATGGCATAGTCACGCGCAAGCCTCTAGCGACGGCAGGGGGAAGACGTGCGCATTGGCCGCCGGATCGTGACGGCTGTGGCTGTAATCGTGTCGGGGCTGGCAATTTCGGGGATTGCGCTGCGGGTCTATATGGGCCGGGAAGCCGAGGATCGCCTTGCCCCGGGCGAGGCGGTCAGCATCGCCGCGCTGCGCTCGCCCTTGCCGCGTCCGAGTTTTCTGGCCTGCCCACCCGCTTACTGCTCGGCTGCCGAGGCGGTTCCCAGCCCCATATTCGGCGTGCCGCAGGACCGGCTGCACGCATTCTGGACAGAGCTGATTTCCTCGGAAAAGCGCATAGTACCGGTTTCTGCTGATCCCGACAGTCGGCGGTTCGTCTACATCCAACATTCGCCGACTTTTCGCTTCCCCGATACCATTACGGTCGAGTTCGTTCGCGTCGGACCTGATCACTCGAGCATTGCCATTTACAGCCGGTCACGATACGGCGAGCTGGATTTCGGGAAAAACCGCAAGCGCGTCGAGAGATGGCTCGTCTTGCTCGAGCGGGTGGCGCGGCCGCCGGCATCGCGCATGGGTCGCGTTCAATAAGATAGATTTTGCAGCATCCCCGAGCCGCCCACCTTCGGGCAGGCTCATTGCCAAGGGCTGCGCGAGCGCGTGAAGCGGTGGCCGGCTTGCGGCACCGAGCCTCGGCGGGAGGATCCGTAACCCGCAAATGGCCCTGGGCGCGCCACGGCGAAAGCTTGACTGCGCGGCGGCTGCAGCATCGGCACGCCGCTCGGTCGCAGTACGGTGACCAGAACCAAGCCGGCCACAAAACCGCCAACGTGTGCCCAGAACGCCACCCCTGGTCTGCCGGGCGCGGCCATCAGGCCGCTTGCCAACTGCATTGCAAACCACAGCCCGAGCATCATCCAGGCCGGAATGTTGACGATGCGGAAGAAGATTACGATCCAAACAAAGCAGCGCACATTCGCGCCCGGGTGGAGCAGAAGATAGGCACCGAGGACGCCGGCGATCGCGCCGCTTGCACCCACCATCGGAATGTGTGAGGCGGGGCTCGCGAAGGCCTGAGAGAGCGCAGCCACAATCCCACAAGCCAGATATAGGACCAGATAGCGCCCGCGTCCGAGCACGTCTTCGACGTTGTTCCCGAAGATCCAGAGATACAGCATGTTGCCAAGCAGGTGGAACCAGCCGCCGTGCAAGAACATGCTCGTCAGAATCTTCGCCCAAGGCGCCAGGCCCTGATAGGTCCTCGGTGGGTGCCAGAGGCCGAAAAGCTCGGCCGGTATCATCCCGTAAGCGAACAGGACCACGCGCTCATTATGGCCGAGCTGCCATAGGAACGCGCCAACGCATAGCCCGATCACGGAGTAGGTGACAACCGGCGCACGGACCGTCGGATTGTCGTCAGAGAGGGGGACGGCAAAGATCATGCCGAGGGCCCGCGGCGCTCTCGGGCCGCCTCGACGCGTGTCAGATCACGAGCCGATGAGACCGAGCTGCGGGCTCGATGGTTCGGCAAAACGACGTCTCGGAATGCGGCCGGCAAGCCTGGCGAAACGCCCGGCTTCGACCGCCGCCCGCATCGCCGCGGCCATCCGGCGCGGATCGTGCGATCGCGCGATCGCGGTGTTGACCAGAACCGCTTCGCAGCCGAGCTCCATGGCGAGCGCGGCATCCGAAGCCGTACCGATCCCGGCGTCGAGCACAACCGGGACCGGGCTGCGCGTGCAAATCAACTCGATAGCCGCGGGATTGGCGATCCCCATTCCGGAGCCGATCCACGAGCCCAGCGGCATTACCGCGACACAACCGACATCGGCGAGCTTTTGGCAGGTCACCGGATCCTCGTTGCAATAAGGCAGCACGGTAAAACCGCTCCGCACCAGTTCGTCCGCCGCACGCACGAGCTGCTCGACATCGGGGTAAAGCGTCTCGCGATCACCGATCAGTTCGAGCTTTACCCACGACGTGTTGAGTGCCTCCCGCGCGAGCTCGGCGGTCAGGACGGCGTCGCGCACGGTGGCGCAGCCGGCGGTGTTCGGCAGTAAGCGGTAGCGGCCTCCCAGCAGATCGACGAGGCTCTCGGCATAGCCTTCAAGGCTGATCCGCCGGATTGAGACGGTCACCAATTCCGGCCCTGCGGTCTCGAGACAGTCGAGCAGCACTTGTTGGTTTGGATAGCCGGCCGTGCCGACGAAAAGCCGGGAAGAAAGTGCTGTACCGGCGATAAAAAGGGGATCATCCATCGAGGATTGTCCTGAAAAGATAGCTCAACCACCAGAAAAGGGCCGCACGATTTCGATATTGTCGCCGGGCGCGAGCGGTTTCGAGCTCCATTGCGAGCGGCGCACCACCGATCCGTTCACCGCGACGGCGAGGAACCGGGCTGTCGGCTCTACACCGCGAGCCACAAGAAGTTCGCTGATCGTTGTCACAGCGACGTCTTCTTCCTGCCCATTTACCCTGATCCGGGTCATCGCAGCCCCGCGGCAATGGTCCTGTCGCCGATCCTTGATTGTACGCGACTTTTGCTGAAGCGCTCGGGGGTGAACGGAGCAACCGCGTCGGACAACCGGCCTGTCAACACATAGCCGCTGACGGCGTGTGCCGTCAGTGGCGTCAGCAAGATGCCGTTGCGGTGATGTCCGGTCGCCACGACGAGCCCGTCGATCCCGCTCGGACCGAGCATTGGTGCATCGTCGCGCGAACCCGGACGAAAGCCCACCCACATCTCAGCGAGGGGCAGTTCTTCGATCGCCGGCACCGCGCGCCAAGCGCCTTCGATCAGCGCGAACACGCCCCCTGCCGTCAGTGCGTCGTCGAACCCACGCTCCTCGACCGTGGCGCCGACAATTAGCCGGCCATCCTGACGCGGCACGAGATAGCCGCGCGGTAGCCAAATGACGTGCCGCAATAATGGGGCGACCGGATCCATTTGCAGGGCCAGCATCTGGCCTTTTATTGGGCGAACAGGCGGAAGATCGGCCCGCGGGATCCCGCTGATCTCACGCGACCAGGCTCCGGCGGCCAGCACGACGACATCGGCAGGATCGCGACCGCGATCGGTCACGACGGCACAAGCGCGGGCACCGCTGACCTCCACTTCCCGAACCGGGTCATGTTCGCGTAAGACTGCGCCAACGCCTCGCGCCGCCCGCGCAAGAGCGCTAGCGAGCCGACGGTTGTCGACTTGGTGATCGCGCGGGCTGAGCACTGCCCCGGGAATACCAGGGCGGAGATGCGGCTCGCGCCGGCGCGCCTCCGCTCCCGAGAGCCACTCTATCTCCAGCCCGAGGCGCTTTTGAAAATCGTAGGTGTAGCGCAGTTGCTCGGCATCGTCCCGGGTCAACGCAACGACAATCGTCCCTTCGTCGCGATAGCCGAGCGACGTACCGGCTGCCGCCTCGAGTTCGCTGGCGAAGGCGGGCCACATCCGCTGGCTCTCGAGCGTCAGCGCGAGCAGCTTTTCCTCGCCGGGTTCAGTCTCGACGGCGGCGGCCAGCATCCCCGCGGCCGCCCAACTAGCCCCATGCCCCGCTTCGGCGCGATCGTAAACGGTCACGCTGCAACCAGCTTGGGCGAGCCGCCAGGCAACGCCCAATCCCATGACCCCCGCGCCGATAATCACAGTTCTGGGGCGAAACGACGGGACGACGGTTATCGCGGACTCCCTTCGCCGGGCGCGCCCGGCCAGGTTCAGTGGGTCTGATCTCAGCCGGTCGTCCTCGCTTGAGCCCTTGCGCGGACCACCCGGCACCCCAGCCTCATCGCAATGTCGGCTCAAGGCGTTGCGGATGCAAGCACTTTGTTCCGCGCAACTGGCCTGCGAGGGCCTGTAGCCGCGTCAGTGCGGAGTTTCGAAACGATGTAAACCGACACTTGAACTTATGTGCTCTGGACGTTACGCTAGTCGCGTCATATGCATCTTAGGCGCAATATGGCGCGCATCCTCCTGGTCGAAGACGATGCCGATGTGCAAACCGTTGTGTCCGAGTTTCTGGGGACCATCGGTCATCACGTGGTCTCCGCGAGTTCGGCAGTACAAGCCCGGCTTATTCTTGCAGGCCAACGCATCGATCTTGCTCTGATCGACTGCTTGATGAGTGGCGAGCAGGGCGACTCGCTGGCTGAGCACGTCGTGAATCTCGAGATCCCGACGATTTTGACAAGCGGTGATCCTCTTTTCATCGAAAACTTGACGGAACAGCCCTTGCCTTTTCTTGCCAAACCTTTCCGATTATCGGCACTGGAAGAGGTCATCACACGAATTCTGCAACACCATGGAGGGAACGAACCGGCTACGGCGAGCGATTGACCAGCCTATAATATCGCCCGTTTGCCGCTAACCTGATCCAGCGGCACGTACCCGGCGAGGTCAGCGAGCACGGCACGGTTGTATATCACCAGCGTTCCGTCCTGAATCTCGGCAAGTCTGCGCATGCGCAGCGAGTCCAGCGTTCTCGCCACGTGAACTCTCGAAAGGCCGGCGGCGTCGGCGAGATCGCGCCGCTGCAGTGGGAACGGACAGGTCGACCCGCCGTCGACCATGCCTCGCTGGCGAAGCCGGTCGAAGGTTTCGAGCATCAGATAGGTAATCCGATGCTCAGCGTTGCTACGCCCGAGCAGCGAAAGGCGAATGTCCATCCGCTGCTCCTCCTCGACTCGTGTCTGCAGGATATTGAGCGCCAACGCGGCGTGGTTGGCGAACAATTCCGAGAAGCCACGGCCCTGCAGAACACAGAGTGTGACCGGGGTGATCGCCTGAACGGAATGCTTGACCGTGCCGAGAACCACGGAGGCGAGGCCAATCGTGTCGCCGGGTAGCACGACGTCCAGGATCTGGCGAGTACCATTCGGCAAGATGTGATACCGGACAGCCCATCCCTCGAACAGCGTGTACACGGGTCCGCCGATCTCGTCTTCGCGGATAATATCCGCTCGCGGCGGCACCACGATGTGGTCGGTCTTCATTTCCCCGACGAAGCCGAGCTCAATCTCCGTGAAGGGGCGGAACAACGGCTTGCGTCGAAGCGGACATTGCTCGCAGGGCACGAACATCGGCGTGGCGCGACCTCCCGATAGCCGTTGATATCTCAACTAACCGGCGGGACGACAGCTAAATTCCGAAACAAAATCAGAGAGATTAGTAATGTAAGCGAGCTACAGGCCGGGGTTTTCAAATCATCTCTACACATCTCACATGTTCACAAATTCCAGCATTACGTTTACATTGCATGATGCGGATTCCGGTGGAGAGCGAGCCGGCCGGCCACAAGTCTTACTTCGGTTCGTCCGGGTCATTCGGCACGCCCCCGGGCGACTTCGAGCGCGTACTCGAGTAATTCCCTTCCCAGGCTCCCGAAGCCGGCGCAATGCATGTTCCCGGCGGAATGCCGCCTGTAGCGATCGAAGAGTTGCAGAAAGACGATTGCCGAACGGAGCAAAGACATCACCCGATAGTAGGTAAAGTCGTCGACGGCACGGCCGCTGAGCCGATGATAGGCCTCGAGCACCTGCCGGCGGCTCCAGAAGCCAGCTTGCATGGTTGGCATTTGCCGCATGCGGTGCATGCAGTCAGGGTCTTCGGGTTCAGCCCAATAGCTCAGCAGAACGGCAAAGTCCCACAGCGGGTCGCCGCGAGTCCCCATATCCCAGTCGATCACCGCGACCGGGGCGAGGGTGGCCTGGTTTAGGATCATGTTGTCGAGCTTGAAGTCGGAATGAATGAGGGTCGGCGACGCATCTACCGGCACCCGGCAGCGCAGCCATGCGGCGGTCTCATCGAAGACGCGGGCATCAATCAAATCGGCCAAGGCGGCGCCGCGCTGCAACCAGCCATCGAGGGTTCGGCCGAGAAAGCCCACCGGACGCCCGAGCGTTGTCAGGCCGATCTGAGTCGGGTCGACGGCGTGGAGAGCGGCGAGGCTTTCGACCATGTGGCGGCTCAGCGTCTCCCCGATATCTGGACGCCCGGCAAAGCTGGGCGGGAGCTCATCGCGGATCACGAGACCCGCGCGGTACTCGATGATCTGAAAAGGCGCACCGAGCACGCCGGGCTGAGCGCAGAAGAATAACGCTCGCGGGGCCAAAGGATAGGGGTGCCAGAGGACAGATAGGATATGGTATTCGCGGCCCATATCATTGGCCCCGAGCGGCAGCGGCCCGCCTGGCGGCCGTCGTAAGACGGCCGGCTTGCCGTCGATCTCGATCAGATAATTGAGATTGCCGAACCCGCCAGCGAACTGACGCCCCGGGGTCGGACCCAGCTCTGCTCCCGAGCGTGCGAGCCAACGCGCGAGCGCCGCCCAGTCTTGCGGCACGCTCTGCCCCGCCGACTTGAACTCGGCCGCAAGCAAGGTTGTTACTGTCTCCTCAGTCATCATCGTGGGTTCGAGGGCGAGCATACCGTACCCCTGCTACAGATGCCGCGCCGCGTATGAGGTGTGGTCGAAGCTGATGACGGCGGTATGATCAGCCGCTGCGGTCTGTCCAGGAGCATCCGATGAACAAAATCTATCCCGACCCCCGCACCGCGCTCGCCGGTCTGCTTCACGACGGCATGACTATCATGTCGGGCGGGTTCGGGCTGTGCGGAATACCGGAGCTGCTGATCGCCGCGATCCGAGATTCCGGGATCACCGGACTGACCGTCATATCCAATAATGCTGGAATTGATGGCGCCGGACTCGGTCTGCTGCTCGAGACCCGACAGATCCGCAAGATGATCTCGTCCTATGTCGGCGAGAACAAGCTCTTCGAGGACCTATTCCTCAAAGGCGAGCTCGAGCTCGAATTCAATCCGCAAGGCACTTTGGCCGAGCGCATCCGCGCCGGCGGTGCCGGCATCCCGGCTTTTTTCACCAAAACAGGGGTCGGCACGCTGGTTGCGGAAGGAAAGGAAACCCGCGAATTCGATGGCGAAACTTATGTGATGGAGCGCGGCCTCGCCGCCGAGCTTGCGATCATTCACGCTTGGAAGGCCGACCGCGAAGGCAACCTCGTGTATCGAAAGACGGCGCGCAACTTCAACCCGGTCATGGCGACTGCCGCGCGGGTCACCGTCGCGGAAGTCGAACAACTGGTCGAGCCGGGTGAGATGGATCCGAACTGTACCCACACGCCCGGCATCTTTGTGCAACGCATCGTCCACGGTAAGTCCTTCGAGAAACGCATCGAGCAACGCACGGTGCGCAAGCGTGATAATTGATTGGAGCTTGAGATATGGCTTGGCCACGCGACGACATGGCCCGCCGCGCCGCGGCGGAGCTGCGGGACGGCTTCTATGTCAATCTCGGCATCGGCATCCCGACGCTGGTGTCGAACTTCATTCCGCCCGGGATCACGGTTCAGCTGCAGAGCGAGAACGGGATGCTCGGCATGGGCCCGTTTCCGTTCGAGGGGGACGAGGATCCCGACCTGATCAATGCCGGCAAGCAGACGATCACCGAGCTTTCGACGACCAGCTACTTCGACAGTGCGCAATCTTTCGGGATGATCCGCGGCGGGCACATCGACCTCTCGATCCTCGGGGCGATGCAGGTCGCGGAGAACGGCGACCTCGCGAACTGGATGATCCCGGGCCGCATGGTCAAGGGCATGGGCGGGGCAATGGATCTCGTCGCCGGTGTCAAGCGGGTCATCGTGGTGATGGAGCACACCGCGCGAAACCAACCGAAATTGCTGCATCGTTGTACGCTCCCCCTGACCGGAAAAGCGGTGGTCGATGCGGTGATCACCGATCTCGGCGTCTTCGCGATCGACGGGCACGGCATGAGTCTGATCGAGCTGGCGCCGGGCGTCTCGCTCGACGAGATCCGGGAAAAAACTGAGGCGTCCTTTACCGTGCGTCCGGGCTGAGCTAAATCCCGCTACGTGCAGTGTTACTCAGGGCTAATATGGCTCTGACGACCCTCCGCAAGTCGCGGCGACGGCGTTGGGCGTCACATCGCCCCCACCGTCGCGCTTGTGCTAATCTAATCTGCCGTAGTCTGGCTGCCGCCACCGCTCAGAGCGCATCGTGCCTGCATCATCACGCGACCTTCGCCTCGACTTCTTTCGCGGGCTGGCTCTAATCTTTATTTTTATCGACCACATTCCGGAGAATGTGCTCGGCTATTTTACCATCCAGGCCGTCCAACTGTTCGATGCGGCGGAAGTGTTCATCTTCATTTCCGGTTATACCGCCGCGCTTGTTTATGGCGGCATACTCGCCTCGCAGGGGCCATTGTACGCTACAGCGCGGATCTTCGGCCGCGCCTGGCAACTTTATGTCGCCCATGTATTCTTGTTTGTCCTATTTGTTGCAGAAGTGTCGTACACGGTCGCGACCTTCAACAACCCCATGTACAACGATGAGATGGGGGTCGGCGACTTCCTCCAGCAGCCGCATGTTGCGATCATCAAAGCCTTGTTGCTTCAGTTCCAGCCGACATTTCTTGCGATCCTGCCGCTATACATTATCCTGCTGGTGGTCTTCGCGCCGCTTTTGCTTGGATTACGGCGACATCCTCTTTTAGTATTAATCCCGTCCTGCCTTCTCTATATCTTCGTGCAGATCACAAACCTGTCCGTACCAGCCTACCCGGAGGGTCAGGTCTGGTTCTTTAACCCCCTGGGATGGCAGTTCTTGTTCATCCTCGGGGCGGCCTTGGGTCTGCCCGACAGTAGCGCGTGGCGGTCACGACAGTGGCAGCGGTCGATGTTGCCGCCGGCGCTGATCGTCGTCGCTGCCGGCTTCGTGATCAAATTCACCTGGATGCTTCATGGGATCTGGGACCCGTTTCCCGCGATCCTTCTGAAAGAGCTGTGGCCAATCAGCAAGAGCAGTTTGTCCCCGGTCCGGCTCGTCTCGTTTCTTTCCATGGTGGTCATCGTCGCCGTGCTGATCCCCTCCGGCGCAACATTTCTGCAGTCGCGAGCGGCAAGGCCGGTAGTGTTATGCGGCCAACAATCACTTGAGATTTTCTGTCTAGGCATTCTGCTGTCGGCGCTCGGCCATTTCGCCCTTTCGGAATATGACTCAGAAATCGTGGTACAACTTGTCGTTAATCTTGTGGGAATCCTCATGATGTGCCTTACTGCGGGCATGATCAACTGGTATAAAACCAAAGGTCGAGCGGCGCCGCCGCGGACTGCCTCCGCCAAGTCGAGTGCAATCAACCTCACCGAGCGATGAAATCGTTTTGCCGCTTCGGCTCCCGAAGGTCCCAGGCGGTGCTCGCGACAGGTGTCGTTTTGGCGGTGTTGCTGCTTCCCTACACTGTTCGGGGCGATACCTCGGCTTGCGATGTGCCGGATGAGCTGATGCAATTCGACGACAAGCTCCTCCACCTCGCGGAGCGACTGCGCGCAGCGCACCCGGTAAAGATCGTCGCGATCGGTGGGGCTTCGACGACCGGCCTGGCTGCGGGATCCTCAGATCTGGCGTATCCTCATCGTCTGCAGGAGACTCTTGCTCGCTCGTATCCGTCCCCGATCACCGTTGTCAATCGCGGCGTTCCACGGCAAACCGCGCGACAGATGTTGGAGCGGTTTCCAACCGACGTCATCCCAGAAGATCCCGTGCTGGTGATTTGGGAGACGGGCACCACCGATGCAGTGCGCGGGGTTGATGTGGATGATTTTGCCGCCACGCTGCAAGCCGGCATCGACGACTTCAAGGCGCGCGGCATCGATGTCATGCTGGTCGACATGCAATTTTCCCATAGCACAGCCACCGTCATTGACTTCGAGCGCTACCTGAACGCGCTCCATCGCGTCGGCGACGTGAACGATGTTAATGTCTTTCCGCGTTTCGAGATGATGCGCTACTGGAGCGAGCAGAACGTGTTCAATTTCGATGGTGTCGCGAAGGGCGAGCGGGCTGGCCTTGCCGCCAAGGTTTACGAGTGCATCGGCAGTAAGCTGGCGGAAGCCATTCGGATTGCCCTCCGGTGACCAACGCCCCCGGTGCGTCGCGTCTCGGCGCGGTGTTGTTCGTTGCCATCGTGGTGAGCGGTGCGGCAGTGGCCGACCCTGCAACCAACCCGGGCTCGGTGAACTGCGCCACCCCCCCGGCGCTACTGGCAATCGATGCCGTGCTCGAGCGCGCCGTTGCCGGCCTCGAAGCCGGCACGCCGCTTACCATTGATGCGATGGGCTCCTCCTCGACTGAGGGGACAGGAGCAAGTACTCCGGCGATGAGCTATCCCAGCCGCCTTGAGCAGGAGCTGAAGGACCGGTTCCCGGCCACTGAGGTCAGAGTGATCAACCATGGGGTCGGTGGTCAGGATGTTCCGGAGGAATTGATCCGCCTCAACCGTGACGTCATCGCGTTGCATCCCGATCTGGTTATCTGGCAAGTCGGCACCAATGCCGTCCTTCGGCGGGACGATCTTTCCGCCGATGAACAACTGATCCGGCGCGGCGTCGACTCGATCAAGGAGCATGGCAGCGACGTTGTCCTGATGGATCTGCAATACGCCCCAAGAGTACTGGCGCGGTCGGCCTCGGCGGAGATGGAGCGGCTGATCGCTGATATCGCGCGAGAGGCCCATGTCGGCCTCTTTCGCCGCTTCGAAATCATGCGCGAGTGGGACCGCACCCAACAGCTTGCGCCGGCACCGATGATCGGTCCTGACGGGCTGCATATGACCGATGCCAGCTATGCTTGTCTTGCCAACCAGCTGGCTGAAGCGCTGGCGTGGAACTGGTGGTCCCCCGCCAAGCTGGCGGCATCGCCGCGCCGCAGTCCGGACGCGACCGCCGGTATCCAGGATTCGCGCACCGGCCGCGGAGATTCGCGACAACGGTAAGCCCCAGGGCTGGGACCGTATCCTCGCCGCGGCGGATCTTCTCGAAAAAGCGATAGTTGCCGGGTTCGCAGGCGTTCTGCCGTACTGCGGCAGAACGCCGCGGAGTGCAAGCCTTGCAGCGGCGCTCGTCGCGGCCACGTGGCAGGGTTGCGTCAATAACTCGTCGGCGCCGGGGACCTTAACCTACATTTCTATTGGGTTTTTGGGCAGACTTAATATATACTGATGTGGGTTGTAGAGTCGACCACAAGATGTTGTTAACCGACGGGGTATCGACGCACAGGGGAGCACCGAACCGCAAGGCGGTCGGCAAGATTGCAAGGCTTTGTGACGACGTTCGTACATTCGCCACAGTTTGATGGCAGTGTCAGTCGATGCTGGCGGAGTTTGGGGTAGACGGGTGTGCGAATGACGAGGTGGAAGCGTTGGGCCAGGGCTTAGCCTGCATGACGGGGATTTGGAGCGACAGCGTAACCAGAGGATACCGACTTTTACAACGAATTACACGATTCCGGCGAACTGTCCGTTCGATGCAGTCGTTAATTGTGGCCGGCGAACGCGAAGCTACGGGGTGAGCGCGGGTATCGGTTGAGGTGAGACATGAAATTCGATCAAGGGATTTTCGAACTCTATTCGAAGTTGTATGACAACCG
>Ga0306920_100001158_pt1 | contig 32602 bp, 25 predicted proteins | sample flu12Cox44000170_FD_204666 | JGI IMG/M metagenome (GOLD analysis project Ga0306920, IMG submission 204666) | Lab enrichment of tropical soil microbial communities from Luquillo Experimental Forest, Puerto Rico - flux4day.12C.oxic.44.000.170 (v2)... | ecosystem: Environmental > Terrestrial >...
TGACCCTAGTTTGAGCGATTTCACGGGCTCCAAGCTCTTGGACCTGGAGCTTAATACTCCATTAACAAATTTGGGCGGGACAATTGGCTTTACGAGCGAGGCATTCGAGGGGATGTGCGCCGGCTTGGATCCTACTAAACCAAATGACTGCTCCACTTTCGCTCCCACTCCTTTCCGGGTAGTGACGGCGGGCGAAGTGGTCTCCGCCGCGATCACTACACCGGAACCGTCAGCGCTTTTGCTCCTGGGCATGGGGCTTGTTTGTGCAGGAGCCGCGAAACGCAAAGTGTTACAGGCCTAGTCCCTATATCGTCCTTTGTACAGGTACTCATTGTCGGGTTAGAATGCGTCTCGGTAAAAGTTAGCGATGCTTGCATTTGAGGTCGGAATCTCGCCCGATGACAAGATTCTTTCGTTCGGACAGGCCTTCCTCATTCCCGGTGACGAGCCTCGTAAAACTCGACGCGTCCGTCAGATAACATACACCATTGAGCATTGACCCGAGTGTTGTGGAGGGCGAACTGAGCGAAGATTTTTATTCGAATACTGTCCCAATTAAACTGGCTGATCAAAAAAGTGACCGCACTAAAGTGCGAATCGCTTAGTCAACCTACCCCTCGTGAGAAAAGGCGGCTAGTTGGAGTGGCGGAAGATTCTGTTCCCCAGTAGAATACCTAGCGAATTGGTTTAGTCATCCATTTCAGTTTCGAAAACGTGATTTTTGTCTTTGAAACTGAGGAGCTAAAGGGGACGTTTTCTTTCTCGGATCGCGTTGAAAGTACCGAATCATGTCGTGGTGCGTTTTCTCGAAAAGGACTCCTTATTCCTGAATCTGGAAACGCGACGCCATTACGGGCTGGATGAGATTTGGACTCGGATGTGGCAAGTTGTCACCGCGGTTCCGAGCATCGAAAATGCTGCGGAGTTACTGAACGAATTCGACATCGAGGCCGAGTCGGAACTTTTCGTGCGGCTAGCAGATACCGGCTTGCTCCTGGTCCATCGTGCTGATGTGGAAACAAATCTGGCGGTTTAGCGCGTTGGAGCGCTCGGCGCGGGGACTATTCCTGCGCGCATCTTTCTGGTTGCCTCTGATCTCTATTAGTTTGCAATGGCGCGGATTTTGCAAAACCAAGGCGTCACTCCAGCAATTTCTTTCTGTTTCAAACGGTTCGCAGAATCCTGATGCACAAGCGTATGCCGCTTTGACCGCACAGATGGTGCGAGCCGCGGCGCGCTATGGAATCGGCCAGCCTAATTGCCTCAAGGTATCGCTGGCACTTTGGTGGCTATTAGCACGGCAGGGTATTGCTTCCGACCTGCGCGTGGGAGTTCGCAAGGACGGAGAAAAATTGGAAGCACATGCCTGGGTTGAGTGCGGAGGGGTAGCCCTGAACGAGCCGGAATCGCCGCATCAGCACTTCGCGGCGTTTGGCGCAGCCCTCGCGTCGCTGCCGCCAGAGCCGCGATGAGTGGGTTTGCGGGGATGGTGAGCACCGGCGATGCCACTCCCGATCCGAACTTGCTCGAACGCATGGCTGCGGGTCTGAGGTTTCGTGGGCCGGATGCCACCCAGATTTGGTCGCAGGCCGGCGCCGGTTTTTGCTTTACAGTTCTCCGAACCGGTCCTGCGCCGCAATCCTCGGAACAACCCTGCTCGTTGGATGGACATGTGTGGCTGCTCGGCGACGTGCGCCTCGATAGGCGCGAAGGCCTGCGGCGCGAACTTGAGCAGACTACTGAATCCGTCGCGTTGAATGTGACCGACGAAGAGCTGATTCTACGGGCCTGGCGGCGGTGGCGCGAGGCAGGGTTAGCAAGGCTGCTTGGAGACTTATCGTTCGCGCTTTGGGATGGAGCCGCTCGCCAGCTTTTATGTGTGCGCGACTTAATGGGTCTGCGTCCGTTCTTTTTTGCGAATTCAGGGGGCTGGTTCCTTTTCGGCAATACACTCGACGTCTTACGTCTTGCGCCAGGTGTCTCTTCGACACTCGATCCACAATTCATTGGCGATTTTCTGTTGCAAGACTGGAGCTCCGATGCGTCGAGGACGGTGTACAAGGACATCCACCGGCTGCCTCCGGGCCACTGCCTGAAGTACTCTAGGGAAGGGCTCTGCATTCGCCGCTACACGGAGCTCCCCATCGAAGAACCCCTCGCGCTGAAGCGGCCCGAAGAGTACATCGAACAGTTTCAATCTTTGCTGGAGCACACGGTTCGTGATCGCCTCCCGCAAGGACCATCCGCAATTTTTCTGAGTGGAGGACTTGACTCGACTAGCATCGCAGCCGTGGCGAGGAAGATAGCCAGGAACTCCGGAACATCGGGATTATTACGTGCATACACCATCGACTCCCGGCCATTGTTCCAGGATGAAGAAGGAATCCTTGCATCACGAATGGCGCAGCATCTGGGCCTGGACATCCAAATTGTTTCTAGGGCTGCCTGCCTGCCCTACCAAGGTTGGGGAGAGCCAGGGCTACGCACGCCGGAGCCGACTCACGATCCCTTTCTAGCTTTGAGCCATTTGCAGTATCGGCAGGTCTCCTCTCAAGCGCGAATCGCTTTGACAGGATATGGCGGAGACGATGTGTTGACAGGTCAAGCGTGGCCCCATCTGGTATATCTCCTACGCCGATGGCAGTTCGACACAATCGGCAGGACCTTTGGCGGCTATTTTCTCAAGCACAAGCACATCCCACCCTTGCGGGGAGGATTTCGCACGCGTCTCCGTCGGTGGATGGGCCGCGCTGACCCGTTGACCGAGTTCCCACCTTGGTTGGAACCGCATTTTGTGGAGCAGCACCATCTACGTGAGCGCTGGCTCGAACTGCAGCGATCACCCAAAACGAATCATCCGTTGCACCCAATCGGGTATGCCGGACTTTCCAGCGAATCAGGCTCGAGCATGTTCGAAAGGGAAGATGCTGCGTGGACCGGTGTTTCCGTCGAATTACGCGCGCCGCTGCTCGATCTGCGAATGCTGCGTTTTCTCCTGCGAGTCCAGCCAGTGCCTTGGTGCATGGAAAAGGAGCTACTCCGGGAGGCCATGCGGGGAATACTGCCGGAAGAAATCCGTTCGCGCCCGAAAACACCGCTTCCCGTCGACCTGATCGACTCTTTTGTCGAGAACAACAAATGGAGTCCGTTTCCGCTACCGGAACCGGCCTCGGAGCTTCGGACCTATGTCGACTGGCAGAAGCTTGGCGCGACGCTGAGCACTGCGGTGGGTTCTGCCCGGTGGGTCGCCCTGCGCCCTGTTTCGCTGAGTTTTTGGCTGAAGGGCGTTGCAAGGTAAGGATGACTTCGCTAAAATCAAAGGTTGAAGGTGCAAAATGGGAGCTCCTGAGAGTCCTGTCAAAAAGGTCTACCATCCGCCCAAGCTAATCTGCTATGGCGACATAGGCGAGATGACTGCATCCAGACTCAAGGGAGCAGGGCATTTGGATGGTAAGGCCGGCCACAAAACATGAAACTCACCGCTGAGCAATAATTGACTGAGTGAGATCAGCCTGTGATTTGTTCAAAGTGACTGCCGCCGCACCGCCCGGCTGAAGCCCCCGTAATCCGAGAGATGAGTGCCAAAAGTGCCTTGGCGATTGGTTGCCGTCCACCGAGAAAGCCAACGGACGTATCCGGGCAGTCCGAGCCTGCCGTAACCTGAGTTTACAAATAACATTCCCCCAACGAGGGCAACCCCGGCGCGTTTATAGAGCCGCCGTCTGCCTTCGCGTTGTTCCCGGCTCGAACTCTCGCAGCGTATCGAGATCCCAAGGGAGACGCGAAACGTCAAAAGAACGATCGTGCGTCTGCTCTCGATCGCGCAGACAAAGCGATCCTGGAAGGCCGGGATACAGTTTCAGACTTGCGGCAATCCATTGTGGGGGAAAGCGACATAGCGCGGGCGTTGACCGCGCTGGGTGAGGAGCTGGCGGCGCAGAGCGACAATGGTGCCGCCCCGGACGTGCGCGCGGTGGTCGAAGGGAAACAGCGGGACCTCGATCCCGTGCTGCGCGACGAAATCTACCGGATTGGTCGCGAGGCATTGCGAAATGCCTTTCGCCATGCGAAGGCGCACCAGATCGAGGCGGAAATTACGTACGACGATTCCCAGTTTCTTTTGCACGTGCGAGACGACGGGAGTGGCATTGATCCTGAGGTCGCCAAACAGGGCGCTCGTGCCGGACACTGGGGTCTCCCGGGGATGCGTGACCGCGCCAAGAGATTTGGCGGGCGACTGGAGGTGTGGAGTGAGCTCGGTGCCGGGACCGACCATTCGCCAAGGACATTCTTGCTCCGCTGAATGCTGGCAAGCTGAATCCTCAGAGCACTATGCTTGTAACCGAGTTTGTGGACAAGGTTTATCTCCCCGATTACGTCGAAAAGAAACTCCGTGCGGCTACTCTCAAGCAATACCGCGACATTTGGAACAATCACATTAAGCCGTGGATTGGGAAGTACACTTTGCGGGAATTCCGCACGGTTCACGCAGAAACGATGCTCGCGCAGATCGCCGCACAAGCCGGACTTGGACGGAGTTCCTTGCGACACGTGAAAGCGTTTCTCTCTGGTTCCTTCAAACAAGCGAAGCGACTTGGGATCTTAGACGGACTTAATCCCATACAGGACGTTAGCATTCCGCGGGCGCCAGAACCCGACGAGACGTACGCCTACAACCTTCACGAGGTGAAAGCCATCCTTGGCGTGCTACCGCAGCCCGCGTGGACTGTTGTTCTCACTGCTGCCTTAACCGGTCTGCGAAAAGGCGAGATCCGCGGCCTCGAGTGGGAAGACTTTAACGGGGAGGAATTGAGCGTTAAGCGATCTGTCTGGAACAGCACCGTGAATGAGCCGAAGACGAATCGCAGCAAGGCTCCTATTCCAGTTGTGAAGCAGCTCGCCGAAGCGCTCGGGGCGCACAAGGCTCGCGCAGGGAAGCTCGCAGTCGGGCCAATCTTCCAGGCGGGGAACAAGAAACCGCTCAATCTCGACAACCTGGCGCGCCGCGTCATAATGCCGGCGCTCTCTCGTTGCGGGGTTTGCCGGAAGTCAGAAGAGGAGCACAAGCCCGAAGGCCACGTTTTCAAACGGGACGAGACGTTGCCGCATTGGCACGGCTGGCATGCCTTCCGCCGCGGCCTTGCGACCAACCTGCACGCTATGGGCGTTAACGACAAAACCATCCAGGCCATTCTTCGCCACAGCAACATCGGCTTGACGATGAACATTTACGTGAAGAGTGTGAGCGAGTCTCAGGTGAGCGCAATGGATGCGTTGAGCGAAAAACTCGGATTGTTCAACAACTGTTCAACAGAAGCCAGCAAAAGGATTCAATGAGAAAAGGGAAGTGCCGTGTTTCTAAGAAGATATCTGGAGCCGAGGGCGGGACTTGAACCCGCGACCTGCCGATTACGAATCGGCTGCTCTACCACTGAGCTACCTCGGCGCAGCATTGATTCTACCAGACTTATTTTACTGAATCCTCTTCGACGTTGCATGGTCGTTGCATACTACTAATTTTTCGCTCAACGCATGCTGACGGATTTGACATATACGTGATCGACTTATCGTCAACCATAGTGCGTGAAGATTTGAAGCAAGGCCGTGGCGGAAAGCGTGCCAAACGTGCCATTGAGGCAGGGAATTACCGCGCTCGAAAGGGTGCGTCTTGGGATTGTGCTCCTCTTCCTGCTTTCGGCAAACCGCTAGATGACGCCGCGCTCGACGTGGCTGCTGTTTTCACTGTCCAAACCTGCCTGTCAAAAGAAAGAGGAATTCATCATGGGGATTCTGGAGTCCGCGAGGCCAGCCATTGTTATTTGCACGAGAGACCGCACCCGCGCCACGGAGTTTTACCGTGACATGCTTGGCCTTACACTGGCTTATGAGGATAATCTCGCCGCAGTTTTTCAAGTTGGTGGAGCGACACTTCGTTTGGCGTTTGTGGCTGATTTCGCCCCGCACGATCACACCATCCTCGGCTTCTGTGTTGCGGATGTGGAAGCTGCCGTTAGGGCGCTTCGCGAGAAGGGCATAACGTTCAATACTTACGCGGGCTTTAATCAAAACGAGCTCGGCATTCTAACTCTGCCGGGTGGAGGCGTTCGCGTGGCCTGGTTCAAAGACCCCGATGGCAATGTACTCAGTGTCACAAACGCTTGAAACCGGGATGCTGGTCTAGCGCCTAGCTTCGCAGGGACTGAGCGCTACCTGGTAGCCGCAGAAAGTGGTAAGACCAGCGAAATTCGGCTGAAAGGAACTACGAGGAAGGTGTCTAGCGACGTTACGGCCTAGAAAAGAAAATGCCGGCGAATCGTGGCCACCGGCATCGAACGAATGAAAGAACTACCGTTTAGCGGTGGCCGCCATGAAAACCACCACCGCCTCCGCCGCTGCCAAATCCGCCGCCACCGTGGAAGCTGTTGCCGCCGCGGAAACCTTCGCCGGAGAAGCCGCCGCGATAGCCATAACCCGGGCGGCCAGCAAATCCCCTGTTGTTCGCGCCGAAACCCGGGCGTCCATAATAACCGCGGCCGTAGTAGGGCCGACCATAGTAGCCGCGTCCATAATAGGCCCAGGGCCGGCTATAGTAGCCGCGGCCATAGTAGCCGTGGAACCAGGGACCTGCGCCAATGAAAATGCCGTTCACAAACCAGTCAGGGCCGTAGTAGCCGTAGGGGGCGCAGTTGTAGGGATAGTAATCGTAGTAGCCATAACTGCAAATGGGAGCCGGGCCGTAATAGACAGGGCCGCCGATGCCGATGGCGACGCGCACTTGCGCTTGCGCGCCGCCGGCCGAAACGAAAAGCAACAATCCGAATAAAGCAGCGTATTTGAGATAGCGCATTGGATCTACCTGTGCCGGTCAGCACCGATCTTGCGGGCGGGCCGGTCGTGCTTCCCGGCAGCTTTCGCCTGGGGAAGCGGCCTACGCTTATTTAAACCCGCTACGGGCACGAGAGTTGCCATAGGGACGGGCAAGAAAGTTGCCATAGGGCGTGCTCCCTCTAACCGATTGATAATACTTGAGATAGACCCGTGTCTCTGGCTTTCGTTATAATGCAGCGCAAACGACCATGTTCTCAGAACGTACCGGCTGGGACCGACAAGAAAACGAAGTGACACTGGCGGCTGAAAGCCTAAGATCGTCCGGGCGATCTTTGCTGGACCTGACACGCTCGAATCCGACTGAGTGCGCATTTGTCTATGACGGGAGGGGCATTCAACGCGCACTGACTGCCGGAGAAATTTTGCGTTATCGGCCGGAGGCTCGAGGAATGGCGGTGGCGCGGGAGGCGGTCGCGGACTACTACAGAAAGCAGCACGGTGTAGCCCTGGCTGCGGATGACCTGGTGCTGGCCTCCGGAACGAGCGAGGCGTACTCGTTTCTGTTTCGGCTGCTGTGTAACGCGGGCGATGAGGTGATCATTCCGGCGCCCGGCTATCCGTTATTCGATTTCTTGGCCGACATCTGCGACGTGAAGCTGGTGCGCTTCGCCCTGGTGTATGACCACGGTTGGCAGATTGATTTCGCGGCGCTGGCGGCGGCCGCGACCGAGCGGACGCGGGCGGTCATTGTCGTGCACCCGAATAATCCGACCGGGCATTACGTTCGCAGGGCCGAGCAGCGTCAATTGGCGGACTTTTGCCGAGAGCGAGGACTGGCGCTGATTGCGGACGAGGTATTTCTGGACTTTTCGATGGCTGAAAACAGGGTAGAAAGCTTGCTGAAAGGAGCGAGAGCTCTGACTTTCGCGCTGAGCGGGCTCTCCAAGATATGTGGCCTGCCGCAGATGAAGCTGGCTTGGCTTGCGGTGAGCGGGCCGCAGCCGGAAAAACGCGAGGCTTTGGCCCGGCTCGAACTGATCGCGGATGCTTACCTGTCCGCGGCAACGCCGGTACAGTTGGCGGCGCGGACGCTGCTTGAAATGCGCGGCCCATTCCAAGAACAGGTGATGCAGCGGGTCGGAAGGAACCTGTGCGAGCTCGATCGGCAATTGGCGGGGCAAAACGTCTCGACACGACTGGCATGCGATGGCGGGTGGACGGCGGTCCTGCGCGTGCCGGCAGTGCAATCCGACGAGGCGTTAGCGCTCGCGCTGTTGAAAGAGCGGAGCGTGCTGGTGCATCCAGGGCATTTTTACGATTTTGCCCGGCCCGGACACATGGTGGTTAGTCTGATTGTGCCGGAACCGGAGTTCGCTCAGGGAATCTCGCGAGTTCTTGCGCACGTAAGCGGCTGAATGGAAGCCCTGATTCCGGGAAAGTTTGTTACGAGTCTCGGCTAAAGCCGCGCGGCACGGATATGCCGTCCAGGTTGGCCCACAGACCCCGACGCGGAGCTACGGTTTGCGCGGGATTGCCCTGCATAACCTCGCGGAAGGCGGCCTGAAATTTCTCCATTTCGGCTTTGCTGCCGAGGGTGATGCGGACGTGAGTCGGCCAGACCGGCCAAGCGCGGCCGATGTAGACATTGCGTGCGGCCATGGCGTCGATAACTTCCTTTGTCGGCCGTCTGGCATCGAGCATAAAGCAGTTCGAAGCAGACGGCGTGTACTTGTAGCCACAGCGGTCGAGAAAGGCAAAGGTCTCGGAGCGCACGTCGGCGTTGATTTTCTTGCGGGCCGGGACAAGCGAAGGATCGCTGAGGCTGGTGATTGCGGCAGCGACCGCGGTGACCGGCAGGCTGTTCCAGCCGCCGAAGCCCGAGATTTTATCGAGCAAGTCCGGCCGTGCGACCGCCAAACCGCAGCGCAAGCCGGCCATTCCATAAATTTTAGAGAAGGTGCGCAGGACAACCACGTCCTTGTCGGCCTTGACGAGGTCCAGGGAGGTGGTGGCGTCGGAGAAGTGGATGTAGGCCTCGTCGACCAGAACGATCGAGCCTCTGGGTTTGTGCTCGACCAGATATTCAATGTCGGAGTGCGGAGTAAGCGTGCCGGTAGGATTGTTGGGCGTACAGATGTAAAACAGCCCGGCGTCCGGAGCGGCGGCGATCATGGCCTTCACGTCATGACCGAACGCGGACGTGAGCGGAACCGCACGGACGCGGGCGTCCGAGACCTTTGCGGCGTGCATGCCGGCTTCGTAGCCAGGGTCGGCGGTGACGTAGCTGCGCGCTGCCGAGGTGAAGGCGAGTACGGTGAAATGGAGCGGCTGGCCCGAGCCGGGGAAAGCGCGTACGTAGTCGGGCTTGAGGCCCTCCTGCTGCGCAAACTGTTTCGTGAGCCCCTCTGTCAGCCAGGTTTGGTAGCGGCCGGAGTTGGCGGTAATTTCAGCGATGGCATCGCGTGCATCGGAGCAGGGACCTAGCGGATTTTCGTTGGCGTCGATGATGACGGCGTCTTTGGGGAAGGGGCCACGAGGAAGCGTAGCGGCGCGCGCGGAAAGTGCAAACATGGACTCGCCCGGAAAGCCGGAAGCGAGTACGGCTGAGGCCGCGGCGCTCATCTCGAAAAACGACCTGCGCGACGATCTCGCGGGATTCCATCGAGGGTCCTGATTCATGCAACTCCTCCGGAGGAGACGACTACGGTTGCCAAGTGTGGCACAAAGAAAGGATTCGGGCGAGCGTTTCAAGGCTTGATGGGAGGAGTGTCCCATAAGACTCAAAATGGCCGCTCCAAGATTCCGCGCAGACGACCGGTGAGCCCGCATTCGTGTCCCATAGAAACTTTGTATGAATTCGGTGCGCTGCAGGGAACAGGACAAATTGATGCAGCCAAACCAGAAACGGAACGCGCAGCGCGCAAAACGAATTTGCGCCGTGTTAGGCGAGCGGTTGTTGGTCGCGCCGCAATGCCGCCGCTTTTCCGCCGCCGGGAATCAACGTACGCACAACAGCATACAGCAGCGGGATGAAGATCAGGTTCAGCGATGTCGCGGCGATCATTCCGCCGAACACAGTTGTTCCCACGGAAACGCGGCCCGCTTTTCCGGCGCCGGTTGCAAACACCAGGGGCACCACACCGAGGATGAACGCCAGCGAAGTCATCAGGATCGGCCGTAAACGGATGCGCGCGGATTCAACGGCGGCTTCAATGATCGACCGGCCCTGGGCGCGGAGCTGCTCGGCGAACTCCACGATCAGAATGGCGTTTTTGCTGGAGAGTCCGATGAGCATGACCAGGCCGATCTGGCAGTACACATTATTGTCCAGTCCGCGGAGAGCAAGTGCTCCTACGGCGCCCAACAGTGCAACGGGTACGGCCAGGAGCACAATGAACGGCAGCACGAAGCTCTCATACTGCGCGGCCAGCGTCAGGTAAACGAACGCCAGGCCCAGCGCGAACAAGATCGCGGCTTTGCCGCCGGACTCGATTTCTTCAAGCGACAACCCGCTCCACTCAAACGTCATGCCGTTGGGCAGCGTCTTTCTCGCCAGCTCCTGCATGTCCTGGATCGCCTGGCCCGAACTGCGCCCCGGCGCCGGAGAGCCGTTGATTTCCGCCGAACGGAACAGGTTGAAATGGGTGATAACCTGCGGATTCGCGGTCTGCTCCACCCTGACGAAATTGTCGAGCGGAATCAGCCCGCCTTTGTCGGACTTCAGGTAGTACTGGCTGATGTCCTTCGGCTGCGCGCGGTACTTGCCTTCTGCCTGCACGTAGACGCGATAGGAACGATTGTTAAAGTCGAAGTCGTTCACATATACCGAGCCCATGTACACCTGCAGCGCGTCGGTAATTTGCGTGAAGGGAACTTGCAGGCTCTTGGCCTTTTCGCGGTCTATTTTCACCAGGTACTGCGGATCGTTGGCCGTGAAGCTGGTAAAGAGGCCGGTGAGCTTGCTGCCGGTATTCCCCTGGCCGATCAGGGCGTACGCGGAGTTGGCGATCTGCTGGACACTGTTGCGGCCGAGATCCTCCACTTCAAACGTGAAGCCGCCGAAGTTGCCGAGGCCCTGCACCGCGGGCGGATTGAAGGGCACGACCAGCGCGCCCTGAATCTGCGAGAGCGGGCCGCGCGTAGCCTGCAGCACGGTCGCTGCGGAATGTACGTCGCCTTTGCGTGTTTCAAAGGACTTCAGGGGAACGAAGACGATGGCCTGGTTCGAAGCGTTGCCGCTGAAGCTGAATCCGACCACCGAGAAGGTGCCTTCAATATCCGGCATCTTCAGGAGCTCTTTTTCGATGGTCCTGCAGATATTGGCGGTGTACTCGAGCGAAGCCCCCTGCGGTGCCTGTACCACCACCATCAAGTAGCCCTGATCGTCTTCGGGAATGAAAGCCGTCGGGACACGCGAGTACACCCAATAGGTCAAGCCAAGCGTGGCCGCGAATGCGAGGAGCGAGACCACGCGCCACCGCAGGATCTGCTCAACCGTCTTCTCGTAAGCGCTGGTTCCGGACTCCACGCCCTTGTTGAACCAGCGGAAGAAGAAACCCTTGGCGCGTTCGCGATGCTTCCCCAGAAAAATCGCGGAGAGGGAAGGCGTCAATGTCAGGGCGTTGAAGGCCGAGATTGAAACGGAGAACGCGATGGTTAGAGCGAATTGCCGAAACAAAATACCCGTCGTTCCGGGAAAGAGCGCCACCGGCACAAATACCGACACCAGCACCAGCGAGGTCGCGACCACGGCTCCGGCCACCTCATTCATGGCCACGAAAGCGGCATTGTGCGGCTCAGTGATACCTTCGGTTATGTGGCGTTCGACGTTTTCAATCACCACGATGGCGTCGTCGACCACCAAGCCTGTGGCCAGCGTGATGCCGAAAAGCGTCAGGGTGTTGATCGAAAATCCGAAAGCCTTGACGAAAATGAAGGTTCCTACCAGGGAGACGGGAATGGTAATGGCAGGGATGAAGGTGCTGCGCCAGTCCTGCAAGAAGATGTAAATTACGATGATGACGAGGATGATGGCTTCGATCAGGGTATGCAGCACGTCGCGGATGGATTCGCCGATCACCGTGGTGGTATCGAATGCCACCGCCACTTTGAGTCCCGGCGGAAAATTCTTCGACAAGCGAACCAATTCGGCCTTCGCCTCGCGGTCGACGTCCAGGGCGTTCGCGCCGGGCAACTGCGTCAAACCCAAGCCGACGGCGTCATGCCCGTTGAAGCGCAACAGCGAGCCGTAATCCTCAGCCCCCAGTTCCGAGTGGCCCACGTCCTTGATGCGCACCAGAGTTCCGTCGGAGCCGGTTTTGATGACGATGTTGTCGAATTCGGAGGCTTCTGACAGTCGCCCGACCGCGCGCACGCTGACCTGATACGCCTGACCGGTGGGCGTCGGCGGCTGCCCGATCTGGCCGGCTGCGACCTGCACGTTCTGCTCCTGCAGGGCGCTCACGACGGTTGACGCCGTCAGCCCGCGCTGGGCCAGCTTGGCCGGATCGAGCCATAGGCGCATGGCGTACTTGCGTTCGCCGAAAATGATCACGTCGCCCACGCCGGGCACGCGCTTCAGTGCGTCCTTGATGTACACGTCAATGTAGTTGCTGAGGAAAAGGCTGTCGTACTGGCCGGTCTCCGAGTAGACGCCGCCGCCGAACACGAATCCGCTGGTCTGCTTGGTGATGATGACGCCGGTGTTCTTTACTTCGTTTGGCAGGCGAGCCAGGGTCTGGTTGACGCGGTTTTGCACATCGACCGACGCCAAGTCGATGGGCCGATTCACGTTGAAGACCACGGTGATTTGACTGACGCCGTTGTTGCTGCTCGACGACGTGATGTACTTCATCCCTTCGACGCCGTTAATCGCCTGCTCGAGCGGAATGGTCACCGCGGATTCCACGGCCTGAGCGTTCGCGCCGATGTAGGTGCTGGTGACGACGACTTGCGGCGGCGCCAGTTCGGGTAACTCCGCGACGGGAAGCGTCGGAATGGAAATCGCGCCCGCCAGTACGATAACCATGGCGCATACCGTGGCGAACACCGGCCGTTTGATGAAGAAATCTACGAACACTGACAGGCTCCGTCACAACAAAGTTGTAGCGCCGGACTCTCCTGATTCTTCCCTATTTAGTTGGAAGACTCTTTGGAACCGGTTTGTGCGGCTTGTGCGTTGGCCGCAGATTGCTCGTTTACCGGCGTTCCATCTTGCAGAAACTGCGTTCCCGAGACGATCAAGTGGTCGCCGGGCTTGATGCCGTCGAGTACCTCGACATCGTTCCCGACGTTGTCGCCGATCTTTATGAGCTTCTGCCGGGCCACGGTGCCTTTCCCCTCGTTCGTAGAGATGAACGCAAAGAACTGCCCGTTGATGCGGTTCAGGCTGAGGAAGGGAATCGTCGCGCCTTCGCGCTGCCCCCAGGTAATCTGCGCGCGTACCTGCTGCGAGACGCGCAGCTTGCCCTGGGCATTGGGCGCAGCGGCCTTGGCCAGCACTGTCTGCGTCTCCTGGTCAACCTGCGGCGAAACGAAGGTAATGGTGGTCGTCGCGAGCAGGGTGCCGGTCGGATCCAGCAACTTCACAGGCAGCCCCAGGCGGAGCGAACGCGAACGGGCCACGGGCACATAGATGTAGGCTTCAAGCGCCCCCGGCTCGTCCACCGTCGTGAGCAGCGTCGTGACCGCGACCCGGTCGCCCATGCGCACCGGAACGTCGCCCACGATGCCATCCATCGGCGCGGCGACCGAGTAATACTTCAATTCCGCGCGCTGCGATTTCACCTGCTCTTGCAAGGCTTCTAGCTGCGCCACCGAGGCTTCGTAGTTGGACTGCGCCGAATCGAATTCCGCTTTTGCGATGACGCCCGCTTCGAACAGTCGTTTCGACCGCTCAAAGGAGATCTTCGCCAGAGCGACGTTGGCTGCCTGCGCGGCCCGGGATGCTTCCTGGCTGCTTACCGTAGCTTCCTGCTTCAACGGATCAATCTGGAGCAGGGCCTGCCCGGCTTTTACCTGGTCGCCGGACTTTGCGAAAATGCGCACGATCTGGCCCTCGACCTGCGGATTGATATTCGCGGAGTGCCGCGATTTCAGGACCGACAGATACTCGGTGGCGTCGGGGATAGTGGTGGCCTTCACCGGCTGCACCTGCACCGGCATTGCGGCGCCAGCGTCGGCACTGGCGGCGGGCTTTTGCCCGCAGCCTGCGACCAGTGCTGCCAAGGCCACGCCAACCGCGGCCTGGCGACCGGCGCTCAAGCGCAACGCTGCAAATCTGTGAAATGAAGATAGCAATAGCATGCTGCCCGGGCTCTCCGTCCTTACAACGTTTCGCACTACAAAATGGTTACCGGCACCAGCGGCTAGCGGCGAAAGGAATGGGCCGCTCGGTCTCTCATTAGACGCGGTACAAACCGAGCCGTTACATGCTCTTACCTTCCGCAGTGATCCCCCGTCTCCACTGGCCGGGCGCTTCGTCCCGCCCTCTATAAGACGTTTGGCGGCGCTCCCAATCGACATCCTTGCACAGATGGATCCGCGAACTATCCCGTGGTGAGGTGCGGCGAGAGGAAATGGGCGGGCAACCACCCATATGTTATCAGAAATATCCGTAGTTTCAGTAGAAATCGCGCGGATCGATGCGCTTGCCGGACAGGCCCAGTTGAAGCACTTCCATGTCTTGTGGACGGTCGAAGACCTTGCCGGGAAAAACGCGCTTGGTCAGAACCCGGATGCCGCCGAAGGCCAGCCCGAGCACCACGGCCAGGCCGCAAAACGCAAAAGTGCCGAGAAAGATGTTCTTGATCACCAGCAGCCACGGGGGATCGGTCAGGGTATGCGACCCCTCGTTCCAGGTGACCTGAGTCTGGTACTGGATTTCGTTGCGCAGTTGGGCGGCCACGCGTTCATTGGCAGGCGACAGCACCAGGGACAACAGCGAACCCTTGCGCTCCGCGCTGGTCGTCGACAGTTCGGAGTTTCCGCTGAGGACCGACTGCAGGTGGCGCAAGTGCTGTTCGGCCAGTTGCGGCGTAGGATAGTCGAGCAACAAGAGCGTCTGCGCCCTGTTTCCCCTCACCGCGTAGCTCGCCAGCATCGCTTCCGCACCGGTTCGAAATCCAATTTCATTTGTCAAAACCGAAAACTTGTTTTGGCCCAAGGACTCAAGCGCAGCCTGAAACGCCGCCGCTCCCATGGCGTAGCGCTGCGTGCCCTGAACCATGCCCTCGTTAGGCAGATAGCTTCGAATCGGCGGTAGGGGTGTCTCGAGGGCCTTGTCTTTGATCGGTTTCAGCAACAGCAACAGGTCGGAATCGGAAATATTCTTCGGCGGTTCGATTGTGACCACGTAGTTTCCGATCAGCGTAACCAGCTGTTCGTTATCCACCGCACTGGCGCCGCCAATGGTCGTCGCGTTCATGCCGACCTTCAGCGCGGAGGTGTAAAACTCATAGGCACCGGTAGGGTCGTTGAACTCCTGAGCAACCGCCCTGACGCCGAGGTTCGCGCTGCAATAAAACTCGTCGTCTATCGCTTTGCGATGGGCTTCTTGGGAGACGGGTGTTTCTGAGAAGACCTGCTTGCTCTGCGCGACCGGGCAGCTGCCGGGTGCCCATTTCCCGAACTGTCGAGGCAAAACCTGCTGGGCCTCTAGCGAAGCCGACGCAGCCAGTAGCAAAGCCGCGGCCAACAGCCCAAGGAGCGCGTTGCCAGTGGAAGTATTCATCCCTTTAGGTCTATTAGACACCAGAAGTCTAGTTTCGGTTGCGAGCCGAGGCTGGCGCGGTGGAGGCCGAGGTGGTGGTCCTCTGTACAGGCGGGGAGACGTTTTCGTTTACCGTCATGCTGTTCAGGTTCTGCAAGTAGCCCGCGATGCCCTGAAAAATTCCTTCGGCCACACGTTGGCGATGCTCAGGCTGCTTGAGCAGCTTTTCGTCGGCGGGGTTGCTCAAGAAGGAAATCTCCGTGAGGATGGAGGGCATGTCGGCGCCAATCAGCACCACAAAAGGGGCTTTGCGCACGCCGCGGTTTTTCACCGGCTTTACGGCTTTCTGCATTCTTTTCGAAAGCGATTCCTGCACGTCCTCGGCGAATTCGCGCGACTCGTCGATTTTCTCGGTGCGTGCAATTTGCTTTACCAGGTCTTCCAACTCGTGGATCCCCTGTTCCGAGGCTGCGTTTTCCCTGGCCGCAACCTCCATGGCCTCCGGCGAACCCTTCAAGTTCAGGTAGTAGGTCTCGATTCCACGCGCCGCGATATCCGGGCTCGAATTCCCGTGGATCGAAATGAACATATCGGCCTTGGCTTCGTTAGCGATATGCGTGCGTTCCTCGAGCGGAATGAAGGTGTCGTCGGAGCGAGTGAACACGACATCCGCGCTCGGCAACCGCTGTTGAATGATTTTTCCGAGGCGCAGCGCGACGTCCAGGCACAAATCCTTTTCCATCAAGCCGGTCGGACCGATCGTTCCGGTGTCGTGTCCGCCGTGGCCGGCGTCAATCACGATGCGCCCGATCTTGAGCCCCAGCGCACGGGTCAGCGTGGACTGGCCATCGCGTGTTGGCATGGGCGCGGAAGCGTGCTGCACCAGTTCGGGCTTCCGTCCGCCCTTTGCGGTGCCGAGCGTGCGCTTCGGTTCGGGAATTGTGGTCGCGGTCGGAGCGTCGCTCCCATTCGTCTTGACCGCTTTTCCGTTCGCCGCCGTAGTGACCGGTTGCGGCTTGTCCGGGACGGAGTTGTTGGCAGCCGATTTTGCGGAAGGGGTGGTCGCATCGCTTGGCGCATCAGCCGCCTTCTCGCGGTTGGCCTCCGCCGTTTGCGTTTGCCGGCTGGGTTTGACGTCGGCGTACAAATCAATGACCAGGCGCGAAGGATTGCTCAGAAGGGAGGCGCTGTAATCCACTACTCCCGTCACTTCAAGAACCACGCGGACGACGCCTGTACGGCTCTGCGAAGTGCGGATCGCCGCGATGAGCGGACTCGCCGACTCGATCTTCTTGTGCAGTAACGGCTGCGCCAGCCGGGCCGCGTGCAAATCAAAATAGATCCGGTCGGGATTCGCCACCCGGCCCGAGACATACTGCACGCTACCCTCTAGATCAATGGTTACGCGTGCCGAATCGGCCGCCGCCCGGGCCGTGATCGTACGAACTTGCGGAATCTTGCCGTTGGCGGCCGGTGGCGCATCCTCATCATCGTTGTCCTGAGGGGGCTCTGCCGCGGCCTGCCGGGCCGTCGTCTTGGCAGAATCCTTGGCAGGATCTCGGGCCGTCAAGGGTACATCGCGCGAAACAACCGGCGCTTCCGACGTTTCGCGCGTAGCCTCCGAGCCGGCGCTCCTGGCGATGGCGTTCTTGCCGCTGCCGGCAGACGCCAGTGGGGAAGCGGTCGATCGCTGCAGCAGCGCCAGCTCCGCGCGCGCTTCCTGGGCTTCGCGCCGTTGCCGGGAGTGCGGGAACCTCTTCAGAAACGCGTCGTACGTCTTTGCTGCACCGGCCGTATCCCCCAGCTGATCCTTCTGCAGTTTGCCCGCGCGCAGATACGCATCTTGCACGAAGCGGCTGCCCGGATATTCGCGCAACAGAAACTGGTAGGAATCCACGGCCGACTGGTAGTACGCCCGGCCGAAGCGGTCGCCCATCTCCGTGTACAGCTCCGCCACGGCGATCAGCGAATCGGGCACTTCGCTGGCGTGCGGCGTGATCAGGTACACACGACGGTAGCTGCTCACGACTTGCTTATAGTCGTTAAGCGTACGTTTTTCCGCGGGCTTGGCGTTAAGCGCCGCACGTTGTTCTTCGGCGCGCGCAAACTGCGAACTGGCGGCATGTCGGCGCTCGGCAGCTCCCGGATCAGCAGCCGCTCCGGAGTTTCCGGGCTGGTCAGAACCGGCCGCAAGAGCGAACAGCGAACCCGAAAGAGCGAATGAAAGAGCGGCTACAGCAAAAACCGGCGAAACGCGGGCGAAGGCCCTGTGGAAAAAAAGGCCGGAGAAAATGCCCGCGGACAGGGCCGCCCCGCCACCGCGCGGCCGGTCATAACGCAGATTTTCCGTCTGAATCCCCAACGTCGTCCCCAAAACCCACGGCCCCAACGATCTTACCCGCTCAGATAACCGAGGCGCACGCAAAAAGTCGTTCGCTGGTGCGCAAAAAACGGGTCGTTTACCCGCTCTCAGTCGTTCGTGAAAATGACGCGGCCGGCAGCGTCACTGGTCTTGCGGATGGCGCGAGGATTGATGAACGCGCCGTCCAGACGCCCCGAGCCCGGCCGAAAATATGCACTCTGCACCCGCTGCACGTAATCCCGTGTTTCCCTGAACCTAGGAATACCATGAGCCCGGTCGACGGCTCCCTCGCCAGCATTGTACGCCGCCAGGGCTAATTCCAGATTGCCGTTGTACCGTTCGAGCAACGCCTTCAGATATCGAACACCGGCGTCGACATTCTGTTGCGGACTATAGAGGTCATTTACGCCAAAGCGCTGCGCGGTGGTCGGAATCAATTGCATCAGACCGACCGCCCCCTTGCGGGAAATCGCGCCGGCATTCCAGTTGGATTCCGTTTCGATCACCGCGCGGATCAAAGCCGGGTCCACGCTGTGGCGTTCGGCCGCTTCACGCACCAGCTTTTCCGCGCCGTCCCGGTTCAAATCCATCGCCGGGCGCTTGGCTCCCAGCAGGGAGACTTCTGCCGGAAGAAAAATCGCTCGTGGCTTGTGCGAGAGCTTCGAGAACGTAGGCGGCTCGGAGTTGACAAACAGCATCCGCCCGTCGTTGTTGGAAACCTTGGCGATCTGTGCGTTGGCGTCTTGCCCTGAGAATCCGGCGAAAAACAGGAATGTGGCCGCAGCGAGCGGAAGGGCAGGTCGAGGGAATCGTCTGTCCGTGGTCGCCATGATGGTTGCCGGGCGAAAGGGTCCACGGGCAGACTGTTGCCCGCCGGACACAGGTCCCGCCTGGCCAAAATCATAGCAACGGCTCGAGCAGTGCGGGCACTCCCCCAAGAGTACTATTTAGCGCTTTTGTGTCCTCTCCGCCACCCTCCGCAAGGTCAGGTCTGCCGCCGCCTTTTCCGTTGAGCTGTTGCGCGAGGGTCTGTATCACCTTGCCAGCATGGACTTTAGCGGTAAGATCTTTGGTGACCCCGGCGATCAGAGAGACCTTGCCATCCTCTGCTTGCCCGAGCACGACGATCCCAGAACCGAGTTTCTGGCGAAGGCTGTCGACCAGCTGCCTGATGGCGTCCCTGTCGAGCCCTTGGACCTCGCTGACCACGACCTTGGTACCCCTGATGCTCTGGGCTTTGGCGACCAGATCGTCCAACTGGTTCAGGGCTCCTTTGCGGCGCTGGTCGGCCAGCTGCTTTTCGAGTTGCCGGACGGTCTGGGTCAGCTTTTCGACCTGTGCCAGGACGGCGTCCTCGCCCACATTGAGCTGCTTAGCGACCGATAGGAGGACATTCGCTTGCTGCTGGTAGTGCTCGAGGGCGCCGATACCGCTCATGGCCTCAATGCGGCGCACCCCTGCGGCGACCGATTCTTCCTTTACGATTTTCAGGACGCCGATGTCGCCGATGCGTCTCACGTGCGTGCCGCCGCAAAGCTCTTTCGAATAGAAGCCGCGCGGCGCACGTGGGTCTGGGATGCTCACGACGCGGACGTTGTGCTCGGGGTATTTGTCGCCGAAAAACGCCAGTGCGCCGGAAGCCAGGGCCTCGTCGAGAGACGTGACGCTGGTCTCGACCTCGCTGTTGAGGCGAATCTCTTCGTTCACCTGCTGCTCGATGTCGCGCAGCTCTTCCGCCTCTACCGCAGCAAAGTGGGAAAAGTCGAAGCGCAGCCGATCGGGGGCGTTGAGCGATCCGGACTGCTTCACATGGGTACCCAGAATATTGCGCAAGGCGGCATGCACCAGGTGGGTGCCGGTGTGATTGCGCATCACGCGAGAACGGCGATCGGCGTCGGCGACCACGGTGACGCGATCGCCTACCTGCAGATCTTCCTTGGCCGTGACGCGGTGCGCGACAAGCCCGGCAACGGGATAGTACGCGCCCGCCACCTCGGCCAGCAGTCGGGTTTGCGGCCCGTCGTAGAACCCGCCCACGTCGTAAATCTGTCCGCCGGATTCCGCGTAAATCGTCGTGCGGTCGAGCACCACCTCGCCCGACTCGCCCGCTTTTAACTCGTTGACGGAGCCGCCCTTGCCGACAATGCATTCGATGCGGCAGTCTTTCGCGCAGGTGGCGTAATAAAACCCCGGCTCGGTCTTGAACGTATCGGCAATCTTGGCGTAAACCGGATTCGCCGCTTCCTTGTGCGTGCCTTTCCACGATGTGCGGGCCTTGGTCCTCTGCTCCTGCATGGCGGCCGCAAAACCAGCCTCGTCGAAGTGCACGCCGAGATCGCGGGCCGCGTCCAGGATAAAATCCATCGGCAAGCCGTAGGTATCGTAAAGCCGGAAGGCCTTTTGACCCGGATATGCGGCGTTTTTTTCCGCAGCGAGCGGTTTGAGTTCAGCCTCCAGCTTGCTCAAGCCGATGTCCAGCGTCTGGCCAAAGCGCCGTTCTTCGGAAAGCACGATTTCAGGGACTCGCCTGGCGGCCGGTTCGATTAGCTCCGGATAAGCGCTGGCCATGAGTTCAGCTACGGTGTGCACGGTGTCTGCCAGGAAGGGCCGCGTCGCACCGAGAAGGCGACCATGACGAATCGCGCGGCGGATGATTTTGCGCAGCACGTAGCCGCGGCCGTCGTTCGAGGGCAGCACGCCGTCGGTCATCAGAAATGTTGTCGCGCGCGCATGGTCGGCGATGACGCGAAGGGAAGCCGCACCGCCTTTGCCTTCCTCCAACCGCTCTTCGCGCTCGAAATCGACGCCGCACAATTCCGCGGCGCGCCTCATCAGTGGAACAAACAAATCCGTGTCGTAGTTGGAGATGACGCCTTGCAGCGCGGCCGTAACGCGTTCAAGCCCCATGCCGGTATCCACGCACGGCTTGGGCAGCGGAGTGAGCGTGCCGGTGGCATCGCGGTTGAACTGCATGAACACCAGATTCCAGATTTCGACGTAGCGGCCGCAGTCGCAGGGAAACTTGCAGTCAGTGTGGCCGTACTCCGACGCCGGTGGCCCCATATCGTAGTGAATCTCGCTGCAGGGTCCGCAGGGACCGGTGTCGCCCATGGCCCAGAAGTTGTCTTTCAGGCCGGGAACGGGAACGACGCGTTCGGCCGGGACATTTTGTGCAAGCCAGATGCCGCGAGCCTCTTCATCCACGCCAAGAGTATTGCCCGGAGCGACCTCCGCTCCGCCAAACACCGTGACGTACAACTTGTCCTTTGCAATGCCATACCAGTCGGGAGAGGTAACCAGCTCCCATGCGTAGGCGATGGCGTCCTTCTTGAAATAGTCGGCAAACGAAAAATTGCCGAGCATCTCAAAAAAGGTGTGGTGGCGCTTGGTGAACCCGACATTTTCAAGGTCGTTGTGCTTGCCGCCCGCGCGCACGCACTTCTGCGCCGTGGTGGCACGAGCGTAGTCGCGCTTCTCGAGCCCCAGGAAGACGTCTTTGAACTGGTTCATCCCGGCATTGGTAAAGAGCAGCGTCGGGTCGCCGTGGGGAACCAGCGAGCTGCTGCGCACGCGCCGATGCCCCTTGGACTCAAAAAACCTGAGAAACGCCTCGCGTACGTCGTTGCCGGTCCACTTTGTCGGATCAGCGCTCATGTCGTCCCTAAAAATAATGTATGCCGGATCTACATTATCGCAGACACGGGAAGGAAAGTCGTTCCGCCCTACACGGACTCGCTTTCCGCCTCCGGCACTTGTTCACGGGTGAGGCCTTTTAGTTCGCGGCGGATCAGGTCGGCTGGGAAGCCGGCGCGCAAGAGGGAACCATAGATGGAGGCGATTCGCTTCTGGTCCACTTCGCCCCGCAGAGATTTGAGCTTGCGCTTGATTCTCTGGCGGACGAGCGCGGCCGGATCGGTTTCGGCTTCGGAAGCGGTGATGGCGGAGTTGATGTCGGCCTCGGGGACGCCGCGGGCTCGCAGTTCGCGGGCGATGCGGTACTGGCCTTGCTTGCGTGATTGCGTGCGGTTACGAGCGAACTGCTGCGCATAGCGCGCGTCATTGAGCTGGCCGCTCTCTTTGAGTCGCGCCATGACCACACGCACCAGCAGTTCGTTGCGCGTGTGGCGCGAGAGCTTCCGCCGCATTTCCTCTACCGAATGGGCACGGCGCATGAGCGCACGCAGCGCCACCTCGTAGAGTTCCTGCTCGGTTTCGAGTTGGCGCGAGCGGCCGCGGGAGAACATGGAAAGAAGATAACAGATGGGCTCAGGAGTAGGGGGCTACCCGCTCGCCGGTTTGGCGCCAGGCAGCCGGCTCTTCAGGAACTTGATCTGCCCGTCGTGGTTCGACTCGTGTTCGGCGACATGGAACCATTTGGCGAAGTTGTTGGCGCCCGCATCGCTATCCATGGCCGCCAACCACTTGTCATCGCGATTTTTCAGCTCGGCCAGCGTTTTCTCACGCGTTTCGTGCAGCAGGTTGAGGTAGTAGTCGAGGCGGTTGCCCTTAATTGCCTGGCGCGCCGGTTCGCCGAGGTCCATGGCGACGCCCCACTGTTTCGTAACGGACTCCGGCATTTTTTCCCAGCGGAAGCCACCGAACACGTTGGCGTGATAGAAGGCGTCGGTTGCGGCCAGATGATTCAGCAAGGCGCCGATGGTATTAGCCTTGGCGTCGAGCAGAAAATCCAGATCGGCGCTCGACATGCCCTTGACGCTGCGGAGGACCTGCTTGCGGGTGAACGCCAGCATCGACACCAGCGTGCCGATTTCGGGCGTGTAGCCCGGTTGGGGACCGACAATCCAGGCGTCGGAATCCTGCGCTTCGGCCGTTGGCGGCAGCGTGGTCAGACCTACTGTGCCTCGAGTGCTCGCCAGCAAGGCGCTGGTGACGCCAAGTTTCAAAAAAGCACGACGATTGGGCAGACACTCACCGGGCAGGTGCATCGACATGAGGAGCCTCCGCGCGGCCCATTCGCTTACCGGAATGCCAGCGAATAGCGAGAGAATAGACGAAATCATGCCCAGAAGAAACGAGATTCCTGCGGATGCGGTCGGAGAGGGGCTAGCCTATTCAACCGCCAGAAAGGCGATCAGCGTGAACAGCCACGCGCCGCTCAGAACCGCGGCCGTGACCACCTTCGTCGAGGTGCGTACCCGCTTGTGACGCACAAACACGACCAGCAGCACGGTGCCGGCAATGTTCGCGCCAAGAGAGATCCACGGGGCTGCAAAGGTGTCGGCGGCCCACCCGGAGCCGCGAAAGACGGGCCACCGGGCCCCCTCGCCGTGCACGACGTAATAGAGAATGCCGTTGAGCGCTACGATGGCCGACGGCGCGCACAGAGCATAAATCCACTTGTGCAGGTCCGGGTGCGCGGAGTTCAAGTGAAACTTCTCGCGCAGAGCCATGCCGAAGGGGGACGTTTTTGCTTTCTGATCGAGCTCGGTCACGACAGGATGGCCTCCGATCTCTGGGCAAAGCGGATTCTGCCGCAGCCGGAGCACAAAATCCAGTGCCCAGAGGCAGGCAGGCTCGTCCCCGGTACCGGGCGAGGCGCCTACGGCAAAAGTCCAACAAACAGGGTAAGGCTTATAGCAGTACTTCGCGCAGCGAACGGCTGGACATGGGGCCTCCCGGGGTCGATGGATTCCTTCTTTTTGCTTACTTGCGGGCGAAGCGCTCGAAGTCGGCCATCTGGCGTTCCATCTCTTCGCGCGCGGCGTCCGCGGCCGAGCGCACGCCCTGCAGGCGCAACTTGAACTCGTCGGGATTGGAAGCGCGAATCAGGGCTTCATCCATGGTGATGAGCTGCTTGTTGTAGAGATCGAACAGCGACTGATCGAAGGTCTGCATGCCGTATTGCGAAGTGCCGGCGGCGATCGCGTCATGAATCAGGCGGGTCTTGTCGGCGTTGATGATGCAGTCGCGGATGTAGGCGGTGGCCACCATGACTTCGACGGCGGGCACGCGGCCCTGATCGTCGGCGCGGCGAACCAGGCGCTGGCTGACGACGGCTTTCAGCGTGGCGGCAAGCTGCAAGCGAATCTGTTTCTGCTCCGGCGGCGGAAACACGGCGATGATGCGCTGGATAGTCTCCGTTGCGTCCAGGGTGTGCAACGTGGAGAAGACCAAGTGGCCGGTTTCGGCGGCGAGCAGTGCCGTAGAAATCGTCTCCAGGTCGCGCATTTCGCCGACCAGAATCACGTCGGGGTCCTGACGCAGAGCGGCGCGCAACGCGGTCGAAAAGTTCGCGGTATCCACTTCCACTTCCCGCTGGTTGATGAAGCTGCGCTTGTCGCGGTGCAGGAACTCGATGGGATCCTCGATGGTGATCAGGTGATCAGAGCGGGTGGCGTTGATGCGGTCAATCATGGCCGCCAGCGTGGTGGACTTACCGGAACCGGTGGTCCCGGTAACCAGCACCAAACCGCGCTGCTCTTCGCAGATCTTGTTGACGACCGAAGGAAGATTCAGCTCTTCCGCGGTGCGAATCTTGGTGGGAATGACGCGCAACACCATGCCGACGTTGCCGCGCTGCTGAAACACGTTCACGCGAAAGCGCCCCAGCCCGGCCACGCCGTAGGCCATATCCAACTCGGCGGTTTCCTTGAACTTTTGCTTCTGCCGGTTGGTCATCATGCTGAAGGCCATGGACAGCATTTCTTCCGGCGTGATGCGCGGTACGTCGCTCAACGGCGTCAGCAGTCCATCCACGCGGAGATAGGGATGGTTGCCGACTTTCAGGTGCAAGTCGGACGATTTTTGTTCGACCGCGCGGCGCAAAAGATCGTCAATACTCAGTGCCATGGGGACAGTTCTCAGCTCTCAGGTTTTGAAATCACCGCAAAGACGCCCGAAATTTTCCGGTTATGGCCTAGCGCGAAAGTAGCATCCGGCTACAGGCCCAGCAAGCAAGTCGTCGGGCCGGGTAGCGGTCTAGTTACCCTGAGCGCTGGGACAGGTTTGCGAACGAAAGGATTTCTAAGTCGATTCAAAGTTCGAGCTGCTGCTTGCCGTACAAAACGTCGTGAACGAGCCCGGCGAAGAAGCCGCCGGCCAGCGGGCCGACCCAATACACTCCGTGGTTGGCCCAATGCGTGCTCGCCAAGGCGGGACCGAAGGCGCGCGCGGGATTGAGGGCCCCTCCCGTGAACGGCCCGAGCACCAGAATGCCGAGAGTGATGGTGATGCCGATACACAGCCCGGCGTAGGGCCGGGCCGAACTCGACTTATCGACGGCGGCGGCAAACACCACAAACACCAGGAAGAATGTCGCGATCCCCTCGAGACCGATGGCCGGAAGGCGTGTGAAGTCGCGGGCCAGGTCGGGCGTGCCCCCGAGGACCGGCAGCCAGGCCTCTTCGCGCGGCAGCACCGCTTTCAGGAAAAAAGCGGCGGCAACGGCGCCGACAATCTGCGCGATCCAATAACCGAATACTTCGAAGGTATTGAGCCGTTTCGTCACCCAAAACGCCATGGTGACGGCGGGATTGAAATGGCCGCCGGAAACGTGGCCGATGGCGCAGACCATGACGCCGATGGCCAAGCCGTGCGCCAAAGCAATGCCCAGCAGGCCCATGCCTCCGGCTCCGTGCAGAAACTGTTCCGCACAAATGGCACCCTCCCCGAAAAACACAAGGGCAAAAGTGCCGAGAAATTCGGCCGCGAGCTTCTGAGGTGTGTTGTACACCGGCATCTCCAAGGGAAGCCAGGGAAGAACGAGGCGATTCTAGCAAAGAAGCGACGGCGACACGGGATGGAAGTAGAGAAGTAATGAGGTAAGGAACAACCGGAGCGCTCAAGCGGACGTTGGGAGTGCGGAGGAGCAAAGAGAGCGCACGCCCAGCGCCAGGCTGACGGCAGAACTCAGCGCGCGGCCGCGACCGGCGCGTTCACCGGCGTAAGCCAGTTGTGGCGATCCGGCTTGCTTCCGCTGGTGATGGCGAAGAATTCCTCCTGCAGCTTGCGGGTGATAGGACCAGCCGCGCCCTTGCCAACCAGGATGTGATCCACGGAACGAATCGGCGTAATCTCCACTGCCGTACCCACAAAGAACACTTCGTCGACGATGTAAAGCATTTCGCGCGGAATGACCGTTTCCTTGACGGCGATGCCGAGATCCTCGGCCATCTTCACCACGCTGTCGCGCGTGATGCCCGGCAGGATACTCGTGGCCAGCGGCGGCGTATAGAGCACTCCGTCGTGCGCGAGGAAAACGTTCATGCCGGAACCTTCACTGACGTGCCCGTCGGCATCGAGGGCGATTCCTTCCGCGTAGCCGTTAAAGGTCGCTTCCATGCGAATCAGCTGCGAGTTCATGTAGTTGGCTGCGGCCTTGGACATGGCCGGCAGGGTGTTGGGCGCAATACGCGTCCACGAACTCACGCCGATGTCCACGCCCTTGGTGAGCGCGTCCGGCCCCAGGTACGCGCCCCAGGACCAACACGCCATGTAACACTCGATCGGCGAGTTCAGCGGGTTCACTCCGACTTCGCCATAGCCGCGCAACACCACGGGCTTCACGTAGCAGGCGTTCAATTTGTTTTCGCGCACCAGTTCGCAGGCCACGCCGCCGAATTCATCGACCGAGAAGGGAAGGTCCATGCGATAGATCTTGGCGGAGTTGATGAGCCTCTGCATGTGTTCGCGCAAACGAAAAATCGCCGGGCCCTGCTTGGTGTCGTAGCAGCGGATGCCTTCGAATACGGCCGAGCCGTAGCTCACCACATGCGATAGAACATGGATCGTCGCGTCGTCCCACTTGATGAACTTCCCGTTGTGCCAGATTTTTTCCGTTTTCTGAACCGGCATAAAGCTTCCTTTCGGCGAAGCCACAAGGCCAGATTTCCAGCTCACTCACGCAGCTTAATTTTCGCGTGAGCGGGCAAGGCGGTCAACTCCATGTGTGCCGCATACCCGGAAGCGCTGGGAACCAATTTGGATGCGCGGGCTATCGCTTCTGGTCCGAGTCGTCCTGATTGGGCGCACTCGCATCGGGCTTCTGGTCTTTCTGCCTGGCCCGGCGTTCGGCGCGGTCGGCTTCATCCAGCCGCTCTACCGCCACTTTTTCCTGCGCGATCACGCGGCCGTACTTGTTCTCCCAGATGCCTAAGAGCAGGAAGGGAATTGCGGTGGCGGCGACGTACAGTTTGGCCTTCCTGGCAATCCGCGCTTCCGGCTCCCAGCGAAACAGCTGCGACGAGAGGAACAGCGTCAGCAGAAACCAGGCGGTCAGCGACCCCAGGATGAGCAGCAGCTTCGTCGGTCCATAGTTGTCGACGATCGCCCGCTTCAGTCCGGACACCAGGTAGGTTGCGGGAAGGAACAGCGCGATCTGCTGAACCAGAGAAGACAGATAGGTGAAAGGGATGGTTGCGCCGGAGAGAAAAATCAGGGGCAGCCAAAGCAGTTGGTTCAGGACCTGCGTCTCTTGCATGGTATTGGTAACGCTGGCGATGACCAGTCCCAGCGAACCAAACGAAATCGTTCCAATCGACACCAGCAGCAGGACCGAACCAAGATTCCCGAGGCTCGGCACGTGGAAAACAAACCTGGCCAGCAGCAGCTCCGTGATCACGGTCGGCAGCGTCAGCACATAGTTCGCCAGGATGCTGGAAACCAGCATGTCCGTGGCGGTAGCGGGGGTCACGTGAAAGCGCCTCAGAATCCCTTGCTCGCGGAAGGTCACCAGCGTGGCGCTCAGTCCCCAAAAGCTGCCCATGACATTCAGCGCCAGCACCGGCCCCAGCAGGGAGGCGACCGCTCTTGGAATGCCTTTGGCAAAGACCGCCGCGTAGAGAAAGAAAAACCCCAGCGGCATGACGACGCTGAAAAAGAAAAACATTTTGTTGCGCAGCGCCAGCCTTACCCGCATGCGCGTTAGCGTCAGAAGGTTTGTCAATCGCGCAGCCTCCTACCGGTAAGTTCGATGAACACGTCTTCGAGCGAGGGGGTTGAAATTTCCAGGCTCACCAGTTCGTTGCTCTCGGCTTCCAGGTGCTTGACCAGCGAGACGATGGCTTGCGGCGGCCGCTGGCAGTGCAGCACATAGCTGCCGTTCAACGTTCGGCAATCGCTGACGCCTTCCAAAGCCCGCAGATTCTCTTCCGACTCTTCCCGCGCCAGGCGTACCTCGATTCGCGTCTTATCCGCGGAAGCCTGCTTCAGTTCGCGGGGCGTGCCTTGCGCGATAATCTGCCCGTGGTCCACGATGGCCACGCGATCGCACAGGCGCTCCGCTTCTTCGATATAGTGCGTGGTCAGGACGATGGTTTTTTTATCCCGCCGCAGTTCTTCAATGATGTCGTAGATCTCGCGGCGCACCTGGGGGTCCAGCCCGGCCGTGGGCTCGTCGAGAAAAACCACCTTGGGGTCGTTGATGAGCGCGATGGCCAGCGCCAACCGCTGCTTCTGCCCGCCCGAGAGCTGGCCATAGAACGCCGTGCGTTTCTCCACCAGTCCGAAGCGCTTCAGCAGGTCTTCCGGATTGCGGCGCCGCTTATAGAATCCCGCAAAGAGGTGCAGCGCTTCGATGACCTTCAATTTCTCAGGGAGGGCGGTGGCCTGCAGTGCCGCTCCAATCTGGTGTTTCAGCTCGCCGGACTGCGTTTTCGGGTCGTAGCCGCACACCGATACGCTGCCGCCGTCGGCGTCACGCAGCCCCTCCAGAATTTCGACGGTGCTGGTCTTTCCCGCGCCATTCGGACCGAGCAGCCCGAACACCTCGCCTTCGGCTACCTGAAAGCTGATGCCGCGCACGGCCTCGACTTCGCCGTAGCGTTTGGTCAGATTCTCCACCTGCAAGACGGAAGGGGTCATAAAGGAAAGGAAATTTTACAGCAAAGCCGTCGGGCGCGCTTGCCGCCGCCGGCGCCAGAGTCCCCGGGGATCTGCAGAACGGCCCGCTGATACTACGCGGACCGCAGCAGAAAGATTTCAAAGATAACCGAAGCAGGGTCCGCCGTTTCATGTAGACTTGTCGGCCCGAGCGACCATCCATTGGCGAACCGAGTTGCAAAGTTTCTGCGATCCGACCTGGGCGTTCTGATAGTTTTTGCTGCGGCGCGCGTGGCCTTTCACCTAGCTACCAACGGGCAATACGGCTTTCACCGCGACGAGTTGCAGACGCTGGACGACGCGCGGCATCTCGACTGGGGCTTTGTCGCCTATCCGCCGGTGACTCCGCTGATCGGGCGGGTCGAACTCGCGTTGTTCGGCACGTCGCTTGTCGGTTTCCGGCTGTTTTCAGCAGTCGCAGTAAGCCTGGTCATGGTGCTTTCGGGTTTGATCGCGAGAGAACTGGGCGGCAGCCGCCCGGTCCAGGCCCTGGCGGCGGTGGCCGCCGGCATTGCGCCGGTATCGCTGGTGCAAGGGGCGGTGCTGCAGTACGTGGCGTTCGACTATTTGTGGGGCGTGACCGCCATTTACTTTCTGGTGCGCCTCCTTGAATCGGACGATCCGCGCTGGTGGGTGCCGATCGGTGCCGTGCTTGGGCTGGGCATGGAGACGCGCTACACCATCGGCTTTCTCGCCTTGGGCATCGTGGGGGCCGTCTTGCTCACTCCGCTCAGGAAACACTTGGCCAGCAAATGGCTGTGGATTGGCGTCGCGGCGTCGCTGCTGGTTTTTCTGCCCAACCTGATTTGGCAGGCGCGCCATCATTTCATTTCCCTGGAGTTTTTGTCCTACCTGCGCGCGCGCGACTCGCGGCAAGGCCGTTATCGCGGCTTCTACTTCGAGCAGCTGCAGATTTCCCTGAACCTCGCGACCGCCCCGCTCGCGCTGTTTGGTCTGTGGTTTTGTCTGCTGCGACGGGAAGGGAAGCGCTATCGTGCGCTCGGCTGGGTATTTGTGGTCAGCTTCGCCTTGTTCGCGCTGTTTGGCGCGCGGTCATACTACACGGCTCCACTCTATCCGATGTTGCTGGCGGCAGGCTGCGTAGGTTTCGCGAGCTGGACCAACCGGTTGCGCCCCGTTTGGTCGCGCGTCGTGTATGGCGCGCAGTGGGCGGCTCTGGTTATGGGCGGCATCGGGTTCATACTGCTGGTCACGCCGGTCGCGCCATTTGGCTCCGCCATCTGGAAAATTACGAGCAAGCTGCACGATCAGTTTCGCGAAGAAATTGGCTGGCCTGATCTTGCCGAGAATGTGGCGCGGGCTTACGGCTCACTATCGCAGGAAGAACGTGCCCGCGCCGGAATCCTCACCGGAAACTACGGCGAAGGCGGCGCGCTCGGTCTCTACGGGCCGGCACTGGGTCTGCCGCCGGCCATGACCCTGACCAACTCTTTCTGGTACCGCAGTTTCGATCCACGCGAGCCGCAAACGGTCGTCGTTGTGGGATTCGACCTCGAGGAAGCCCGAAAACTCTTCGCAACCTGCGTCATCGCCGGCAAGAATGGCAACGCCCTTAACGTGGAAAATGAAGAATCGCGCGACCACCCGGACATTCTTGTTTGCAGGGATGTGAAGATGCCCTGGAAGCTCTACTGGGCCACGCACCGCCGATTCGGCTGAGTGGCTTCTGCGCGATTCCTCTCCGAGCGACAAGCCGTCCACCTCTCAGTTTTCTCTGGAACGGACCCTCTTCCGCGCCGCTTTAGCCTTGGCTTTTTTCTTGGCGAGGGTCCAGGCGTGCGATCTCATGTTCACGCGGCGTTCCGTCATTTGCACACCTTCGCTCTCGAGCAGTTTGCGCTGCAAGCTGGCGTACGGTTCGCGGACCAGAAGCTTTCCCCCCTGGCCCACCACCCGGTGCCAGGGTATCCCTTGGCTGGAAGGGCTTGCGGCCATCGCTCGGCCGGCACTGCGCGCTCCTCCGCGGAGACTCAGAGCCTTGGCAAGCCCTCCGTAGGTGATAACCCTGCCGCGCGGAATTAGTTTCACGAACTTGTAGACCGCAGCCCAGGACGACATTTCTCGTTTGCCCCCTTTCCCGTGAAAAGCGGCGAAAAAATGACCGCAAGCGATGCTAGGAGTTATGGGCGTCGCGGGCAAGAGTGCAAATTGCGGGAACCGTGTTGCATCAAACAGAAGTGGAGAACGGCGAAACCGGCGGTGGCGGAAAAACGTAAGTGTTATTGGGGAAACAAATGAAACGCAGCGAAAAAAGTGATGAGAGAGCGCACGGAAAAGCCGTTAGCTTGCGGATATCACTTTTAGGACACTTTTTGTACGCCTAGGGCATCTAATGGATTGACGTGGTAGTGGAAGGTACATACACTACGCGCCACACGGGACAGACTAGGTAGAAGTTGCGAACGCGGGTGGTTCGCAAGAAGTTCAGAGGTGGAGTATGGCTTTTGTCCGCCGCAAAGGGAACGCGTACTACCTGGTGCACAACGTGCGCCGCGGCGGAAAAGTGCGCCAACTGCATCTGGCGCGTTTGGGTGAGCGCGCAAAAATTACCGACACTGTGGTTCGGGAAGTGTCGAAAAAACATCCCTTCGTCGAATTGAACTGGCGCGCGCTGCGCGAACAGTTGAGCCGGCAGATCAATCTGGCCGATCCGCAATCCCCGGAAGTGCAAAAACTGATCGCAAATCTTCGAGCATTGCATCTCGATCTGGCGGATCTGTTTCCGCCGGTGCTCCAAATTTCCGAATCGCCCGCAGTGGCTAAAGAGTTGCTCGTACAATTGCAGCTTCTCTATTCCACGATCCAGGTCAAATTGGAGCAATTCAGGCCGGGACGCGGGCGTTTGGGAGTTGCGTCGCTTGAGCCGCGCGACGCCAGGAGGCGGTCATGAGCAGCACGCAGATGCTTCCGCTGGATCCGGACAAACGAAGTACGGACACCATGGAGTTCCAGACGGCGCTGCGGTCGAAGATCGTGGGGCAGGAAGAGGGGGTGCAGGCGCTGGTGGACTTGTATCAGGTGTTTTGCGCGGGGCTGAACTCGCCGGGGCGGCCGGTGGGGAATCTGCTGTTTTTGGGGCCGACAGGTTCCGGTAAGACGCGCATTGTGGAAGCAGCGGCGGAGATTCTGTTTGGCGACCCGCGGGCGGTGATCAAGGTGGACTGCGCGGAGTTTCAGCACTCGCATGAGATAGCGAAGCTGATCGGTTCGCCTCCGGGCTATTTGGGGCACCGCGAGACGCATCCGTTGATCACGCAGGAGGCGCTGGCGGCGAATCATACGGACAAGCTGAAGCTGAGTTTTCTGCTGTTCGACGAGATTGAGAAGGCATCGGACGCGTTGTGGCAGTTGCTGTTGGGGATGCTGGACAAAGCGACGTTGACGCTGGGGGACAACCGGCGGGTGGATTTGTCGCAGACGGTTATATTCATGACCTCCAATTTGGGAGGAGGCGAGATCACGGAGCTGATGCAGGGCGGGATGGGGTTCATCCAGCCGAAGGACAAGCCGGTGACGGGGCTCGACGAGAAGGTAGAAAGAACGGCGGTAGAAGCGGCGCGGCGGAAGTTTTCTCCGGAGTTCATGAACCGGTTGGACAAGGTGGTGGTGTTCCATCCGCTGAAGCGGGAGCAGCTGGAAGAAGTTCTGGAGATTGAGCTGGGGCAAGTGCAGCAGCGGGTGCTGGAAACCGCGCGAGGGCAGTTTCTGTTCCGGGTGACGGCATCGGCACGGGAGTTTTTGCTGCAGGAAGGGACCGACCAGCGTTATGGTGCGCGCCACCTGAAGCGCGCCATTGAACGGCACATCGTCTACCCATTGGCCAACCTGCTCGCGACCGAGCA
>Ga0306920_100001159_pt1 | contig 32598 bp, 15 predicted proteins | sample flu12Cox44000170_FD_204666 | JGI IMG/M metagenome (GOLD analysis project Ga0306920, IMG submission 204666) | Lab enrichment of tropical soil microbial communities from Luquillo Experimental Forest, Puerto Rico - flux4day.12C.oxic.44.000.170 (v2)... | ecosystem: Environmental > Terrestrial >...
CCACTCGCGGTCCTCCGCCTCGGCCAGGTCGCCGAGATCGTGCTCGAGCCCGGCGAAGCGCCCCGCCACCTCGTCGAGCTCGGCCGCCAGCTCCTCGGCCGCCGGCCGCGCTCCGGTCGCCGCTACGTCGCCGACGCGCTCGGCGAGCCGATGGAGCTCGCGCGCGAACACCGCGCAGTGCGCGAGCACCGTCTCGAGGGGTCCGAGGTCGCGGCCCAGCAGTTCGGACGCCGAGCGATAGCGCCGCCGCGTCCCGTAGTGGGGCGCCCGCTCCCCCTCGGGCGCGGGCTCGAGCGCGGCGAACAGGCGCTCGGCGTCCGCGCGGGTCTCGCCGACCCGCGCCCCGAGCCCTTCGAGCCCGGTGGCCAGGGCCCCGGCGTGCTCGAGCTCGAACAGCGGCAGGGCGTAACGCCGCACCCGCGCCAGCAGCCCGCCCGCGCGCCCGGCCGCGGCGCGCGCGGCGCCGCCCCGCTCGCGGGCCTCACGCCCGCTCCCCACCATGCGCAGCGTCTCCTCGATGCGATGGCGCGAGACGCTGCGCTCGAGCTGCGACAGCAGCACCGCCTCGAGGCGGTGGGCCTCGTCGACGACCAGCAGATCGAACTCGGGCAGCAGCCCGTCGACTTCGCCCGAGAGCGCAAGCAGCGCGTGGTTCACGATCAGGAGCCGCGCCGCCCCGGCCTGACGCCGCGCCCGCACCCAGAAGCACTCGGCGCCGCGCCCGCAGGTCGTGATGGTGCAGGCGTTGGGGTCGGTCGCCACCCGGCCGCGCACGCGCCGGAAGGCTTCGGCATCGCCGGCCGCGAAGCGATCCAGGTCGCCCTCGGCGTCGACCGCCGCCCAGCGCCGCAGCGATTCGAGCACCTCGGTCTCCTCGGCGCCCCGCCCCTCGGCCAGCTCGAGCGAGCGCGGGCACAGGTAGTTCTGCTTGCCCTTGAGGCGCGCCGCGCGCACCTCGAGACCGAGCGCCGCGAGCAGCGCCGGCAGGTCGCGCTCCACCAGCTGATCCTGGAGCGAGCGCGTGCAGGTCGCGACCACCACCCGCTCGCCGCGCTCGAGGATGGCGAGGATCCCGGGCAACAGGTAGGCGAGCGACTTCCCGATCCCGGTCGGCGCCTCGGCCAGCAGCACCCCGCCGCGCTCCAGGGTGGCGGCGATGTCGCCGGCCAGGTCGAGCTGGGCGCCGCGCTGCTCGTAGCGGGGCCAGCGCGCCGCCAGCGCGCCGCCCGGACCCATCAGCTCACGCACTCGCGATTCGAGCGACATCCGGACCCCGCGCGGAAGGTGGCGATGGATCAGAAGGTGGTGACGAGCTGCAGATGGACCTTGCCCTCGAGCGGCGGCCGTCCCGGCTCGAGCCCGTAGTCGAGCCCCACCAGGCCGCCGGCGGCCTGGAGCCTAAGCCCGAATCCCACCCCGTCGCGCTGCTGGACCAGGGTGGCGAGACCGCCGCCGGGAGCGGCGAGCCGGGTCGCCATCCAGGCGTGGTCCCAGAACAGGAACACGCGCTGGCCCGCGGCGCCCATGAAGCGGCGCCACTCGAGGCGTGAGAGCCCGTAGCGATCGACACGGAACTGCTCCTCGTCGTAGCCGCGCAGCGAGGTCGCGCCGCCCAGCGGGTAGCGCTCGTAGAGCGGCAGCACGTCCTGGGTGCTGAAGCGGCCGGCGGCGCGCAGCTCGAGCATGATGCCGGTCGAGATCCCGGTCGGCCGGTGCCACTCGCTGCGCACGTCGGCGGCGCTGGCCTGGGAGTGGCGTGTGCCCTCGGGCCGCAGGTGCTCGGTCTTGAAGGTCTGCGAAGCGCCGATGCGCGTGCGGCTGCCGCGCCGGGTCGCGACCGGCTGGTCGACCGCGTCGCGCTCCAGCGCGAACAGCGAGTTCTGGAGATCCGCCTCCTGCACGTCGGTCTGGGTCTGCACCACGCGCTGCTCTTCGTAGCCGGCCTCGAGGTGCTGGGTGGTTCCGATCGGCAGACGCGCGCGCGCCCCCCAGCTGGTGCGCACCCACAGCGTGTCCTGAACCTGGTGCTCGAGCGCGCCGTCGAGCCTGAGCGGCGTGCCCAGGACCTGGGGCTCGGCGTAGTGGGCGCCGAGGTCGGTGAGCCCCGGCCCGCGGTCCTCCCAGTTGAGCCCCAGCGCCCGTCCGGTGCCGAGCAGGTTGCCGAGCTCGACGCGCGCGAGCCCCACGGTCGAGCCCTGGCCCTGCATGCCGACCACGCCTTCGAACTCGTTGTAGCGCGGCTCCTCGACGCCGTACACCAGCCGCGCCCGCCTCCAGTCCGCCTCGCCATCGAGCCCGGTGAGGGTGACGCTGCGGAACAGCCCGAGCTGCGCCAGCCGGTCGCGGCCCGCCTCGGCGGCGGCGCGATTGTACGGGAGTCCGGTGAGCCGGCCCACCGCTTTCTGCGCCACCGCCTCGCGGGTGACGCGCAGGCCCTCGATGCGCGCCCCGCTCACCGTCACCAGCGGCCCGAGCTGACCCTGGAGCGTGAGCGTCACCCCGTCCGGCTCGCGGCTCCAGCCCCCCACACCCAGCTGGGCGTAGGGATAGCCGTGATCGGCGAGCTCGTGCACCGCGCGGGTGACGGCCTCGGTGACGGCGCGCGGCGACGCCCAGCCGCCGGGCTCGAGCGACAGCAGGGGCGCGAAGCGCGCCGAGTCCGCGGGCGGCGCGGTGGCGATGCGCACCGCCTTCCAGCGCGCGCGCCCGCCCTCGGCGACGATGAGCGTGATGCGCGTGGCGCTGCTGTCCCAGCGGGCGCGGGCGCGGGCGTCGAGGTAGCCGAGGTCCTGGAGCCGCTCCACCACCGCGGCGAGCGCCGACGCCACGGTCGCCGAGTCGGGGCCCGCTCCGGCGCGCGAGCGCGAGCGCAGCGCCGCCTGCATCAGGCCCTCGACCTGGCCCGGGCTCAGGACCTGGCCGTGGTAGTCGAGCCGCGGCGCGGCCTGCGCCATCGCGGCCATCATGAGCGCGAGCCCGATCGCGATCAGCGCCGGACGGCGCCCGCGCCGCGTGCCTGCAGGGATCGCGTGCATCAGAAGAACGCCCTCAGCTCGGCGCGACCGGTGACCAGGGCCGGCACGCCGGGGCGCTGCGACTCGTCGGCCGACAGGCTGAAGGTCGTGGTCTCGTGCACCCGGTAGTCGAAGCGGGCGCGCACCAGCCAGGTCGGCGCCCCCACCGGATCGAGGGTCGGCAGGAGGCTGAGCGGCGGCGGTCCGGAGATGAACGCGCGCCGCGCGCTCACGTCGGCGTGCCCGCGCGCGCCCAGCGCCACGCCTAGATCGGGGCCGAGGCTCACGGTGCGGGTGAATTCCCGCTGCCCTTCGGGGCGGCTGAAGCCGGCGTCGAGCGCCGCCACCGCGCGCAGGCGCGGACTGGGGGTGGCGATGAGCTGCGCGGTCGTACCCTGCTCGAGCAGCGTGCGCGCGTAGCCGCTCGCCGCCGCGAAGGTCTGGGTCGCGATCCGCTGGCTCCAGCGTCCCTCGATCTCGGCACTGATCGCGGCGCCGCCGCGGCCGCGCCAGCGCGCGCTGGCCAGCCGCTCGTCCAGGGTCGAGACGTAGTTCTGGTCGCCGCGATCGGCGGTGACGTGGCGCTCGAGCCGCAGCCGCAGCGCCGCGGCCGGGGATTCGGGCAGCAGCTCGGTCTCGAGCCGCTGCAGCACCGCGCCGCGCGCCAGCTGCGGATCGGTGAGCGCCGCGCCGGGCGACAGGATGGGATCGCGGGGCTCAGGATCACCGCGGCGGCGCGCCTCGGTCTCGTAGTCGAAGCTGGCGCGCGTGCCGCCCCAGCGTGCCGGTACCGCGGTCCACTCGGCGCGGGCGCTGGTGGCGGAGCGCGACAGGCGCTCGAGATCGGGACTCACCGTGGTGCGCAGGTCGTAGTCCCCGTTCGGCACGTAGTTGCCGCCCGCGTCGTAGTTGCCGTGCCCGGCCCCCACGAACACCAGGGTGCGCAGGCTGCGATTGTCGCCCTCGCTGGTCAGCTCGATGCCGGCGGTGCCGCGCAGACCCCGGCCGCGGTCCTCGCCGCGCAGGTGGATGCTGCCGAGATCGCTGCGCGCGCGCGGCGCCGCCGCCCCGGGGCCGAGCCCCGGCGCGTCGAGCGTGGTCACCTCGCGGGTCTGGAACGCCAGCCCCACGCCCAGACGGCCGCCCGCCGGACTGTCGAGCCCGAGGCGCAGGGTGCGCGAATCGCTGTGATCCACGAAGGCGCCGCCGGCGCTCAACCGCTGGTCCAGGCGTCGCGACGCGCCGGCGGCCGCGTGCCACGCCAGCGCGCGCGGGCTCAGCAGATCGAGGGCGGCCTCGCGGAAGCGCTGGCCGTCGAGCAGCGAATCGCTGGGCACCCGGCGCTCGTCGGACTCGAGGCGCAGGGCGGGCTCGAGCCAGCGCAGGCGCAGGCGCAGATCGCCACGCTCGTGGTCGCGCCCGCCGTCGGGATGGAGCTTGCCGCTCAGGGTGCCGGCGGCGTGCTCCCACAGCGCATGGGTCGAGAGCACGCCGTCCTCGGTCCATTCGGCGGTGCCGCGCGACGACTCGAAGCCGCCCGGGGTGCGCAGGCGCCCCACGCCGGCGCTGAGCTGTCCGCCGAAGCGCGGGCGCACGAACGCGGTGGCGACCACGCGCTGCTGGTGCTCGAGATCGGCGCCGATCGGCAGTCCCCAGTCCTCGGCCGCGAACGGCGCCTCGAGGCGGGTGAAGGGCGCGAAACGCTCGCTCACCGCGCGCGCCTGGACGCTGAACCCGGCGCGCGCGAAGAGCGGCCCGGGTGTGGCGCCCTCGAGGCTCAGGCTCGCGCGCCCGGCCTGCCCGACGTTGCCGCCGTCGTCGAGGCTCGAGAAGGTGTTGAGGTCGTGATGCGACGCGGCGCCCTCGACCTCGAGGGCGAGCGGCCCGGCGTGCACCCCGCCGCCCGCGCTCCACACCGCCTGGGATTCCGGCAGCGGCAGCTGGCGCCCGATCCTGAACGTGCCGTGGCCGGGGCCGGCATAGTTGTAGATGGTGACACCGGCCACCAGCGCCGAGTCCGCGTAGTCGCCGGTGCCGGGCGTCACACGGGTGAACTGGAGGCTGAAGTGGCCCGAGTCCGGCCCCGCGTAGACGAAGGCCAGCGCCCCGGCGACCCGCACGCTGTCGTAGTCGCCCACGCCATAGGTCACGCCGCCGGTCACCGCGGCCGACGCCGAATCGCCGGCCATCACCAGGGTCTCGCGGTCCGATTCGCTGAGCGTGATGTCCAGCGGGTGCCCGCGATCGTCGCTCTCGGTCACCGCCTGGGTGAACAGGTAGCCGTTGCGCCATTGCCAGCCGCCAGCCGCGGCCGCCAGGTTGCGCCGGTAGGCGGTGGCGGTGAACTGGTAATCGACCGTGATCCGCGACTCGGCCGAGATCGCATGCTTGTTCGAGAACGTGATGCGCCCGCGCTCGTAGTCGATCGAGTAGTCGGCGCCCTCGCCGCGGCTGAGGCGCACGCCGTCCACCATCACCACCTCGCTGCCCGCCACCACCGCGATGGCGGTGGCGCCCGCGGCGTCGGTCAGCTCGTAGGGTCCCTGGCGGCCGTCGATGCCGAAGAACTCGAGACGGTGGTATTCGCCCTGGGCGTTGGCGGCCGCGACCTGGCCGCGGAACGCGCCGAGCCCGACCTCGCCGCGCACTCCCTGCACCCGGCGCTCGAGGCGCGCGAACTCGCCGTGCTGCAGGCTCAGGGCCACGTCGCCGAGCGCGGCGCTGCCCTGCGGAGCGGTGAGCTCGATCAGCACCCGGTCGAAGGACTGAAGCCCCTGGGTGGTGCCGGCGGTGGTGAGCGGCAGGTTGCGATCCGAGAGCACCCCGGTGAGCGTGACCCCGGGCGCCAGCGTTCCGCCCACGGTGAGGTCGAGCGACTGACGCAGCGTAGCGTCCTGGCTGGAGCCGAAGTCGACCGCCAGCGTCTTGTTGCCGCTCACCACCAGCGAGGCTCCGCTCGCCGGCGCGGCGGGGTCGTGCGCGGTGGCGGGTCGCGCCGCCACGCCGCCCGCGTCGCCCTTCGCGCTGTCGGGGGGGTCCGCGCCCCGCGGCTGGTAGGACATGACCCGGACGTCGGTGGGCGGCGGCGCCAGCAGCCGGCACGCCCGCACCTCGAGCGTGTCGCCGGCCGGCACCACGCGCAGCAGGCGCAGCTCGCCGCGCAGCGCATCGAGCTGATAGTCGGCGTCGCGCTTGAGGATCTGGCCGTGGAGCCGCACGGTGTCGGTGCCGGCGGCGAGGAACCCGTACGGCAGGCGGTAGACGGGCGTATCGTGCTGGACCATCACCCAGCTCGGCTCGCAGGCCGGATCGTCGACGGTGACGGCCCGCGCCGGGGCCGCGATCAGCGCGATCGCGAGCCAGATCCCGGGGCCCGGTCGCCGGGCGCGCGCGGGCAGGATCAGCCTCCCGGCGTGGCGCCGGAGCGCGCCAGCGTCCAGCGACTCACGCACCCGGTCCGGGCGTCGGCCAGGAGCAGCGTCCCGTCGGGCGCGAAGGCCAGCGCGCGCGGCCCGTCGGCGTCGGTCGCGACGGCCAGCAGCCGGCCCGCGGTGTCGAACACCCACAGCCGCCCGCCATCCTCGTCCGCGACCGCGATGCGGCCCGAGTCGTCCACCGCCACCGCGATCGCGCCCCGCCCCGGGCTCACCTTGAGCGGCCAGCTCCCCAGCACGCGCCCGCCGGCGTCGAGACGCTGCAGTCGCGCGTGGGCGCGATCGCTGGTCACCAGCTCGCCACGCGGGGCCGCCGCGACCCCGCTCAGGCTGCGGAACGAGCCGGCGCTCTCCCCGTAGCCGCCGATCGCGCGCTGATAGCGGCCGGCGAAGTCGAACGCCAGCAGCCGGTCGTGGTCGGCGTCGGCCACGTACACGGCGCCGCCGCGATCCGCGGCCATCGCCACCGGATCGATGTAGCCCAGCTGATCGAGCAGCGTGGGTTCGGCGAGATCGATCAGCGTGCCGACCAGGCGGCCGTGCAGGTCATAGGACACCACCCGCTTGTTCTCGCGGTCGAGCACCGCGACCCCGAAGTTGCCGAGCGCCGCGACCGAGCCAGGGCGGCGGAACTGTCCGGGATCGCTCCCCAGCGTGCCGGCGCCGTCGATCCACACCCCGCGCGCGTCGTAGCGCTGCAGGCGGTGAAGGCTGGCGTCGGTGACCACGATGCGTCCGAAAGCGTCGGCGGCGATCCCGGCCGGCTCGATGAGCCGCTGATCCGGCGCGCCCCCCGAGACCACCACCGCGGTGCGCTTGAGCCGCAGCGGCAGGCTGTCACCCGGCGCCGCGGCGGGCGGCGTGGCGAGCACCGACGGATCCACCGGCGCGATCACGCCCGAGTCGGCCGCCGCGGCGGCGGCGAGGAGCGTGACGAGGAGCGGGATGATGGGCACGGCTTCGAGACCTCCGCCGCGTCAGAAGCGCGTGCGGACTCCGATCCGGAAGGCCATGGGATCCTTCCCCGGATCCGGCGCGATGTCGAGGTTCAGGCGACTGCTGGTCGCGGGCCCGTGCAGGCGCGTGACGTGGAGCACGCTCACCAGCCGGTTGATCAGCGCCAGCGCCAGCGCGGTGTTGGCGCGCAGCGCGGCGCGTTCCGCGTTCTTCCGCTGCCCCAGGTAGACCTCCTGGCTGGCCGGGCCGGCCCAGGCCCAGCTGTCGGCGCCCTGCAGCTGATGGGCGGCGATGTAGGCGTGATAGGCGGCGTAGTCGAGGTGGCTGGGGTCCGACAGGTAGAGACTCGCGGCGTCGCGCGCCACCACCAGCTGGTTGTACTCGGCGCTGCTGCTGTAGGCCCCGACGATGTGCCGGAAGTCGTCGTCCCGATGGCTGACGTCGATGCCGGCGAAGATCTGGGCGGTGTTCACGTACGAGCTGGTGCGCATCGTCTCCTGGATGCGGAACGCGGCGTAGGAGGTCCAGATCCCGGCCTCGACCAGCGCGAACACGGTGGCCGAGGTGTTGTGGCCGAGCGTCGCCTGGCCCCAGCCCGGAACGGTGAGCGAGCGCAGCACGGCCTGGGCGCGCTCGGCGTTGAGCGCCGGCTCGCCGGCGTTCTCGGCGCGCTTCACGCTGTCGGCGCGCGCCGCGGCCGCGGAGTCGGCGGGACTGGCGCTCTGGTGGTGGAACAGGGAGGCGACCGGACCATCGGCCGGCGCGACCCGCGCGGGCGACGCGGGCGCGGCGATCTCGAAGCCGGTGGGCCCCACACCCGGCGCCGCGGCGGCGCCGGTCGCGGCGAGCAGGGCCAGCGCACCGAGCAGCACGGGCGCCCGGCGCATCAGAAGCGCCGCTCCAGCGTCGCGACCACCGTCGGACCGTTGCCGTGCCAGGAGCTCTTGAGATGGAGATCGAGATTGCGGCGGATGGTCAGGTTGTGGAGACGGGCGGCCCGCAGGGCGTCGAACGCCGAGACGATGTGGTTGATCCAGATGAAGCTCTGGGCGGCGCGGGCGCGCTGGCTGCTGGCGTCCGACAGGTCGCGCAGGTGCTGGAAGTCGGCGCGCGTCGTGTTGGGATCGGGGCCGGCCCAGCCGTCGAGGTAGGTGGGATCCTTCGCGATCACGGTGTAGTAGGCGTCGCGGTCGCCGGCGTAGAGCGCCTCGACCTTGCTCGGATCGCGCCCCGGCGCGGCGCTCTCCCAGCGCGCGATCGACCAGCCGCTGGTCGAGTCGCTCGGGGCGCCGGCGAACTGGGCGGCGTGATCACTCTGGCGGCTGGCGTCGCGATTGAACAGATAGTGCGAGGTCCAGCCGGCGACCTCGACCAGCGCGAACCAGATCGCGCTCGGCTCGCCGACGTAGGCCTGGCCGGCCCCCGGCATGATCCCGGACATCGCGAACGCCGCGCCCTCGGACAGCACGCCGGGCTCCGGAACCGGCGGCGGCGCGCTCTCGGGAGGACCCCAGCTGCGCTCGATGGTGCGCTGGGCGAGGATCAGCTCCGGCTTCTCCACCCCGGGCTCCGGCACCACGATGACCGGGGCCAGCGCCGAGTGCTCCGGCACCGCGGCGCGCACGAGCGCGGGCGGCGCGAGCAGCAGGGCCGCGGCCAGCAGCGCCCCGCGGCTCATCGCAGCACCCCCACCGGCATGCTCTGGCGCTGATCGCCGTGGGCGCTGTGGAAGCGCAGCTGCGCGACGTAGAGCCCGGCCGGCAGCCGGCCCGGATCCCACACCACCAGATTGTCCGCCTGCAGCCCCGACCGCGAGAACGTCGCCACCTCGTGACCCGAGCTGTCGACGATGCGGAAATCGACCTCGGCGGGCTCGCTAAGTTGATACGCGAACGACACCGGCGAGCGCCGCGCCGGATTGGGGTAGGCCTTGAGCGAGCCGGAGACCAGCGGTCCCGTGGCCGGAGCCGGGGCGCTGGTGGTGCGCGAGACGGGCAGCGAGGAGCTGCGCCCCACATCCCCGCCCACCATGGCCCACGAGGTCGCGAGCGGGGTGCCGCCCGAGACCGGCAGGCTGTAGGCGTAGAGCCGTCCGAAGCGGTCCGGGGCCACGACGTCGAGCGAGCCGTCGCGATCGAGGTCCGCCGCGACCACGTCCCCGGCGGCGCCCGCCCCGGTGGCGAGCGGCCAGCCCGCGGGACTGCCGCCGCCGCCGTCGAACGCAGCCAAGATGCCGCTGCCGTTCAGGCCCACCAGATCGCTGCGCCCGTTGCCCTCGACGTCGAGCGCGAGCGGCGGGCTGGCGGTGCGCAGGTCCTCCGGGGTGCCGGCGCGAGGCCAGCCGGGCGTGGGTGCGCCGGTGACGTTCCAGTACGCGAGCCGCGAGTGGATGGTCTGGGTGAAGACCTCGGGGAAGCCGTCGCCGTCGGGATCGCCGGCGGCCAGCGCGTCGACCAGCGTATCGCCCGCGCTCCGTCCCCAGCCGGGGATCGACGCCCCCTGATCGCAGAACGCCCACAGCCGGTCGCCGTCGCGCACCACCAGCGCCGGCCCGCCCGAAGCGCAGGTGGGCGCGCGGCCGGAGGCGCCGCCCGCGCCGTCGAAGTTGATCCACAGGAAATCGGGCGCCCAGCCGGGCGGCCCGACGCTGCGTTGCCAGGGTGTGGGCGTCGCCGCGCTGCGCGCCGCGCCACCGCGGGCCCCGGGCCCCGCGCCGGCGACGAAGTGGAGCGCCGCGACATCGCCGTTCTGAGCGCCGGCCGCCACCCACACGTCCATGAGCCCGGCGCCGGCGATGTTCCCGGTCACCGCCAGCCGGCCACGGACACCGCCGGTCAGCGTTCCCTGCGGCGCGAGCCCCGCATAGAGGCGGCCATCGAGCCCCAGCGCGTAGACCTTGCCGTCGGCGCAGCCCACGAACACCGCGCTGTTGGGATAGCTGCCGAAGATGACCGGCGGCGTGGTGACGATCGAGGGCAGGAGCGCCGGCCAGCCGGGCCGCGACTCGCCCAGGGTGTCGACCAGCCACACGCGGCCGCCCGCGCTCGCGGTGTCGGGGCCCGCGGCGTAGGTCGAGACCGCGAACCAGCACGGACCGCGCGCCGGTCCCAGCCCTCCCCCCGGATCGTTGAGCGCCAGCGCCGCCATGAGCGGGCGCGGTCGGCCTTCGGCGCGGTTGCGCTGGCGGATGCTGATCTGGTCGAGGTTCGCGAACGAGGTGCTGAGCGGATTCATCGGCCGGCCGTCGAAGCGGAACGCGAACAGCGCCGCGCTGTCGGGGTTGGTCACCAGCTGCCCGGCGACGAACACCTGGCTCGCGCCGCCGGCCCAGCACACCTCGAGGTTGCGATCCCCGTCGGCATCGACCGCCAGCAATCGCGGCCCGCCGGGCGGGAAATCCCCCGCGATCGGCCAGCCGGGCTTGAGCCAGGCGCGCTGCGCGCTCACCAGCATGACCGAGTCGGGATCGCCGAGGAACGAGAGCTGGTAGTGGGGTCGCGTGCCGATGTGGGGAATCAGGTTCGGCATCGTGGTGTCCGACAGCACCGGGTTGTTGGTGTGGAACCAGGGGTCGGAGGGCCAGCCCAGGATCCCGACCGAGCCCGGGTCGCCGAGGTCGCCGAGCCCGTCGGCCTCGATGATCGAGATCCCGGGCCGTTGCGGGTTGGTGTTGAAGCCGTAGTCCGGGTTGATGCGCAGCGAGCCTACGAACGGCAGCACGCTGGTGTCGATGTGCCACACCAGCATCCCGTCCCCGGGCAGCAGCGCGTCGTAGAGCAGGCTGTCGGGACGCGGGCTCAGGATGACGTGGGTCACCGGGTCGGTCTCGATCTGGACCACGTCCGCCGGCAGCTGATAGCGGTTCTCGAGCAGCAGGAACTCGTCGCTCGACAGCGTCACGCTCTTCATGTCGGGATGGCGCTCGCCGTCGAGGAACGTCATGGTGTCGCCGACGCTCGCCTCCGGGAAGCTCAGCGCGTCGCCGACCAGGAAGCGCTGGAACGGATCGACGCTCGGCGGCAGCAGCCCAGTGGCGAAGATGATCGAACCGTCGGGTTGCAGCACCTGCGAGCCCACCAGGTTGCCGCTGTCCATCAGGCTCCACTCCCCCACCACCGGAAACCCGGTCTCGATGTTGTAGACGTCGTCGAACCCGAAGATCAGGTGCCCGCTCTCGTGGGCGGTGACGCCGTTGATGGTGCCGTAGTAGCCGTCCTGGTTGATGGTCTCGGGCAGGAAGGTGCAACGGTCGAGCGAGTAGCACGGGGTGTTGGGATCGCCCGGATCGCAGCCGTGGAGCGTGGTGTCGACCACGCCGTCCTTGAAGAACACCCGGTCGCTGTCGGCCACGAACATCGTGAACGTCGGGACGTCCTCCGGGCTGTCCTGGCGGATGTCGTTCTGGAGATCGCTGCCGGCGTGGATGAAGTAGACGCGGTCGTACTGCGACCAGGGGATGGGATCGCCGCGCACGATCGCCTGGGAATCGGCGGCGAAGGCGAAGGTGCGGAACATGTGGATGGCCTGCGGGGCGATGTTGCGCGAGAACGCCCACGGCCCGAAGTCCGCCATGTCGCTCACCGAGTAGGCGCCGTTCGGATCGCGCGGCCACACGTCGCCGCTGATCAGCACCCGGCCGTACGACTGCGCGGTGTAGAAGCGGCTCAGCGCCTCGAGGTGGGACTGGTAGAAGGCGCGGTTGTGGGGCGGGCGGTCGACCGGGTCGTCGACCGTGTCGGCGGGATCGAGGATGAACTTCCCGTCGCCGCTCGACTTGTCGCCGCCCCGGTCGCTGGCGAAGTCGATGCGGATGAAGGCCACGCGCACCGGGATCGGCGGCGCGTCGATCCGGCCCGGCTTCGCGTGGCGCGGATCGCGGGCCGCCGGCGCCGGCGGGGCGCCGGGCCGCCGCGCCGCCCGGAGCGAGCGATCGACGCCCGGGGGGGCGACCACGTCACGAATCGCGCGCCAGCGCTGCAGGCGCTGGCTCTGAATCGCCGCCTGGGCGGGCGACATCACGGCCGGCGGATGAGCCCCGAGGCGCGGGGGCCCGCCCGGCGGGACCACCGGTTTCACGCGCAGCAGCGCCCCGGGCGACGCGGCGCCGGGGGCGGCGAGGACTCCAATCAGAGCGATGGCGATCGAGCGACAGCGTAGGAGCGATTCAGCAGACTTCAATCGGGGATCTCAGGCCGTCCCGCCGCGGACGGTTTCGTCGTGGTCCCGGTCGCTGTTGATCGTGGCGCGGATCGCGAAGCGGCGCGCGTACCGCCCGCCCGCTGCGCCACGCCGCGCCGTCATCTAGAACCGATAGCCGAGGGTGACCTTGTTCACGTTCGGGAGCCCGGCGTCCTTGGCCTGGGGAATGCTGCCCCAGTCGAGGCTCAGGCTCTTCCAGGTGATCCCGATCCCGTAGGTGAAGTCGCTGATGTTGCCGAGCGGATCGGAGTACCAGCCCAGCCGGCCGGCGAGCTGCTGGTTGAAGACGATCTCGCCGCCGTTGTTGTAGGTGCGGAAGTCGCTGGTGACCAGCGACTGGTTGAAGTCCGAGACCAGCGTGATCACGAACTGCTTGCTGCTCACCGCCTCCCACGCCCCGCCGACCTTGAGATTGCGCGACAGGGGGCTGGCGTTGTCCTCACTGATGAACACCACGCTCGGGCCCATGTTCTGGAGGTTGGCGCCGAGGCGGAAGCGCACCGCCGGGATCTGGTAGAGCGCGCCGACGTCGAAGCCGAAGGTCGCGCCCACGCCCTGCTGCGCCTGGGGCGCAAGCTGGATGCGGATGTACTTGACGGTCGCCCCCACCGAGAGATCGGGCAGCAGCCGGGTGCCATACGAGAGGCCCGACGAGAACTCGTAGGAATCGAACTTGCCGGTGAAGGTTCCCGAGGCGTCGACCCCCTCGCTCGAGCCATAGGAGAGGAACGACAGCCCGAGGGCGAGCGCCCCCCAGCCTGAGAGCGGCTGGAGGTAGGCGGCGTGGTTGTAGGTCACGTCGTTGGCGAGACCGGGGACGAGCTGCGCCCCGGTGAGCTGGATGTCGGCGTGCTTCGCGAATCCGAGGAACGCGGGGTTCCACCAGGTCGCGCCGGTCGCGTCGCCCACCAGGGCGACGCCTGCGGCGCCCATGCCGTTCTGGCGCGCGCCGGGCTGGATGTCCAGGGATCGGCCGGTACCCTGGGCCGACGCCGTGCCCGCCATCGCGAGCCCCGCGAGGACGGCCATGATCCGCGTAGTCAGACGCATGAAGTACACCTCCAAGCAAACGAAACCCCACCCGCGAGAGCGCGAACGAGCATACTACACCGCCGGTTCCCGGGCGACTCCAAGTATTTTCGTGAAATGGACTTGCTATCGGTTTAGCACCACGAAACGCCCCTCGGCGCTGGCCTGTTGGCCGGAGATCGCACCGCTGCTGTCGAGCCCGTTCACGTTGACCTTGAACAGGTAAACCCCATTCGCAAGGGGGGCCTGCTCGTTGTCCAGCCCGTCCCACGGGAGCTGCACCTGGTTCATACCCCCGAGCGACTTGAGGGTTCTGATCAAACGCCCATTCACGGTGTAGATCCGCAGCAGCACGTCGATGCTGTTGCCGGGCACGTCGACCACGAACTGGCCCCCCGGATAGGCCCCGGTCGAATGGGTCGGGTCCGGGAACAGGTAGACCTGGGCGATCGAGAGCTGGGTGGTGGGGATGACCCGGAAGTCGAGCGTCGCGCTGGAACGATGGGCGATGGCGTTGAACCCGGCGGCCAGGTTGTCGGCGGCGCTGACCTGGACCCGGTGGGTGCCCAGCGACAGGTTGGGCAGCGTGAAGGTGGCCCGGCCGCCCTGGTAGGAGTTGGCGGCGTAGCGGAAGGTCGAGGTGACGTCGGCGCGCGTGGTCGAGTTGCCGTCCAGGGTGACGATGATGCCGTTCTGCGGCGAGTGATCGGTGATCAGGATCCCGCTCGGATCGAAGAGGTCGACGTTGAGGGTGGCGTCGGGCCTCACCTCCGTCGAGCCGCCCGGGAACGACAGGGCGATGCGCGGCCCCTGCTGGTCGGTCGAGGCGAAGTGGCCGAGGCAGGTGTCGCACACGATCTCGGTGAACCTGCTCCCGGCCGCGTCGCTGTCGACCAGCTGCCCGGCGCCGCGCCCGGTCGCGTAGGCCCGCACCCGGCCCTTGGTGCCCTCGCGCGCCTCCAGCGGCATGACGAATCGGCCGCCGAGCCTCCCGCCGGTGATTGCGACATCGGCGCGGTAGACCGGTCCGGCGCGGTACGGGAACTCGGCTAGTCCGTCGGGGGTCGACACCACCGGCACCGAGTCCTCGATCAGCAGCGCCGCGGTGCCGTTGATGACGACCGGGCTCCCGCCCGGAGCGTCGAGCACGCGCCCGGCGAACTGGACGGTCTGGCCGCGGGCGATCTTCGTGACCGGCGCCCCGGTGGTGTCCTGGAACGCGAGGTCGACCCACAGCCGCGGCAGGTTGAGGCGTGTCCCGGCGTCGCCCATGAGCTGGTACTTCATGTTGTTCTTGAGGCTTCCGAACGGGCTGGTGGCCTCTTTGGCGACCAGCAACGCTTCCGCGATCGAGGTGTGGTACTGCCCGCCGCCGGAGCGATCGAAGAGCTGGTCGTAGAGTTGTCCGTTGAGAAGCGCGTTGTCGCCGCTGAAGGCGAGCTGCGTCGAGGACACCACCGCCACGGCGCCGCCCCCGGGCTGGGTGAGCAGCCGCTCGCCCAGACCCTGGTTGTTAGGGTCGTCGAACAGTCCGACGTCGCACGAGGCCGCGACGAACAGCGGGTAGCGCGGCCCGTTGGTGAGCGTGCCGACGTCGGTCTCGATCAGCACCGCCTCGTCGGCGATCTGGAACGGGCTGCCGTGCCCGATGTAGTTGAACATCGCCACACCGTCCTCGAGGTTGGTGCGGATGTCGGCCCGCGCCCCGGGCTTGCTGCAGGCCGCGGCGCCGTAGGGATAGGTATGGAGGTAGACGTAGCGGCGATCGATCTCGGCCGGGGTATAGTTGGCATCGAGATCCGCGGTCTGCAGCAGGTGGCTCCAATGCAGCGGGTCCTCGTTGCCGGGGCACTGAAAGTTGTCGTCGGCGATCAGCATGACGCGGTTGCGGTATTCGCCGAACGGAGTCGACCGCTCGTAGAACAGCACCTTGTTGCGCACCACGTCCATCGCGACTTGCGGATCGCTCACCGGAATCCGGCCGCCGAAGAAGTCGGGCAGGATGGTGTTGGGGTCGTCGACGTTGAGCAGCCAGTCGTCGGTGGTGAACTGGTGCCCGCCCAGCACGATCTGATCGTAGCCGTTCTCGAAGGTCGGCAGCGGGCAACCCGGCTGGCCGGGCGGCGGGGCGTTGGGCAGCAGCTTCTTGTAGTCGTAGGACGCGTCGCCGAGCAGGGTGACGAACGAGGGCGCGCGCGCGCCGCCACCCGCGCTCTGCTCCAGGAACACCGCGCGCAGGAAGTTGCGGATCGCGAGCGGATCGGCGCGTCCCCCCGAGAACTGGTCGTAGAGCGCCGAGATCGGCACCGTGCTGGTGTCGTAGGGCGCCGGGATGCCGGGCAGCGGCAGGTGGGAGTGCCGCCACGCCGCCAGCGACTCGGCGGCGGCGCCGAGCGCGTCGTAGTAGACCACCAGGTAGTCGGCCTTGCGCCGGCGCAGGTCGAACAGGCTGGTCTGCGGGGCCTCGAACACCGTGGGCCCGAACAGGTGTCCCACTTTGCTGTCGGGCACCACGGTGTAGCGATGCCGCATCGAGATGTCGGCCGCGAACGCGAGCTGGTAGCGGCTGGCATCGAGCGCCTGGTAGGTGAAGCCCTGGATCTCGGCCGGCGAGTTGATGTCGGTGATGTCGAACAGGCGCGGCTGGGTCGAGCTCGAGAACGGCCCGATGCGATAGACCACGCGGCTGGTCATCCCCGAGGTGGGCGGCGGGACATCCGTGATTCTGCCTCCTGTGGCCCAGGCCGAGCGCGATGAGACGCTCGGCACGATCGGTGAGCTGAACGTCAGGCTGTCATCGGTCGGAGCCAGTCGCCGCTGGTAGAACGCGTCGATCCATGCCAGGCCTACGGTGCTGCAGTCGTTCAGCGCGACTTTCGGCACCGCCAGCGTCACCGTGTTGCCGGTCGTCGCCGGGTTGGGGAGCCGCAGGTCGTAGGTGTGGGAGCCTTTGACCTTCCAGGTCACCTCGGGCTGAGCGACGCCGTTGATCGCTGCGTCGAGCAGGTTGAACACGTAGCCGCATTGGTCCTGCTGGGCGACCAGCCCCCACACCCGCATGCGCATGTGCACCGGCTGGGTGAGGTCGGCGCCCGGCAGGTCGAACTGGACCTGGGTCGCCTGACCCTGGGAGAGCGTGGTCCAGAACCACTTCTGCCACGACAGGGTGTCGAGCGTGCCGTTCGCGGTGCGGAAGGTGGTGGAATCGGGCGCCGGCGGCGAGTCGGGGAAGTAGTCCCTGTTCAGCTCGTAATGGATCCGTTCCGGGAAGCTCGAGAACGTGGGCGGCGAGTCGGCGATGGTGTCGACGTCGGCGGTCACCAGCGGGATGCGCCGGGTCGGGAGCGCGATCGGCCGGCCGGGCGTCGAGATGGTGAGGTAATAGTAGTTGGTGGTCTCGTAGGGGTGGTTGAAGAACACCGTGTCGGGCTTGGTCGGCTGGTAGAGGTTGGCCCAGTCACTCGGCCCGGTGCCGTAGAAGTAGAAATAGTTGTTGTTGTCCTTCGTGAACACGCTGTCGCTCACGAACCCGATCGGTACCTCGTGGTAGGCGCAGGTGTCGCAGTAGTCCTGCTCGGGCAGGATCGGGAGCGGGCTGCGCCAGCTGAACAGCCGGATGCGGCTGGTATCGACGGTGACGCCGCCCGCGAACGGGCGCAGGTTGCGCAGCGCCCCGTAGTCGACGCGGTAGAGCCCGGGCTGCGTGACCGCGAGCTTGATCCACTGCCGGCCGGCGTAGATCGTGTCGCCGACCGCGATCGAGAACGGGTTGGCCGGGCCGCCGCCCGGCGCGAGCGCCGCCCCCGGCGCGCCGCGCGCGGGGCGGCGTGCGGGCGGCCGGCGCCACTGTTTCCCCTGCTCGTAGTTGACCACCGTCGACGCGTAGACGCGCTCGAAGGGGTCGATGGTCTCGGCCGGGTTGGTGACGGGCGCGCTCGGGGTGACGCTCACCACGACCTCGACCCGGCGCGCCACCACCAGCCGCCGCGCCGCCGGGTCGTAGTCGGCCGGCAGCACCTGGACCCGTGCCACGCGCTGGTTGCGCAGCCACCCCACCGAAACCAGCGTGGCGCGCCGCGGCGCCAGCGAGCCGCGGGCGGCGTAGGCGCCGGCCGAGCGTGCATAGACCGGGCTCGACACGCCGTTCGGGTCGCGCGAGAGGTCGGGCTGCGGCGCGAGCAGCACGCCTTCGTGCGCCGTGACCTCGGCGGCGGTCGACTGCACCGCCACCTCACCGGTCGGCGGCACCGCGACCAGCACGATGCGAGCCGGGAGCGCCGGCGAGCCCGGCATGCCGGTGGTCGCGTAGCCGTCGATCCCGAGGTCGGTGCTGGAGGGGTCGGCGGGGAGCGGCCTGAGCCGCGGCTCCGGCACTTCGACCTCGAAGCGCACCTCGCCGGGCGTCCCGGCGATCATGCGCAGGCCCGCCGGCGCCGGACGGGCCGCCGCCGAGACCGCGGAGGCCGCGGGGGCCGGGCGCGCGACTCCGGGCGTTGCGGGCGCCGGGCGCGCGACCCCCGTGGTCGGGCTCGCCGCGTGCGCGAGACCGATGGCGGCCGTCGCGAGCACGGCGAGCGAGCCCGCGCCAGCCCGGGCGGCGGCGCCGAAAGAGTGGTGGCGGAGCGGGATCAGAACTTCTCGGCCTCGTCGACGAGCATGTTGGGGATGTCGTTCTGAACCTTGTAGCGCAGGCGGCAGCGGGGGCAGCTCAACGCCTCCGGACTGGTCTCGTACTGGAGATCGCCCTTGCAGACCGGACAGACCAGCATCTCGAGCAGCTGCGGGGTGAGGGGCATGAGGACTCCTCGGTGGGCGGAAGTCGGTGCCACGGAACGCCGGTCGCCGGGCCGGCGGCGCCGGATCGGCCTCGAACAGGATGGGTTGGCGGGTGGAATTGCTCCTCTGCGGAAGGTGCCGGCCGGGCTCGAAGTATATCAGCCCAGCATCCGCCTTCAAGCGCCGCCGTCGTGAAACACGCCCATGCGCCGGTACTTGAGCAGGCGTCGAGCCTGGAACTCGGATGGATCTACACCGGCCAGGCGATCCAGGTGCCCGAGAATCGCGCTCTTGAGCGCGGCGGCGGCGGCGGCCGGGTCGCGATGCGCCCCGCCGAGCGGCTCGGGCAGGATCCCGTCGACGATCTCGAGGCGGGCGAGATCGGTGGCGGTGAGCTTGAGCGCCTCGGCGGCGCGCGGGCCCATCTTGCCGTCGCGCCACAGGATCGAGGCGCAGCCCTCGGGTGAGATCACCGAGTAGATCGCGTTCTCGAACATCAGCACCACGTCGCTGACCGCGATCGCCAGCGCGCCGCCCGAGCCGCCCTCGCCGATGATCACCGTGATGATCGGGACGCGCAGACGTGCCATCTCGCGCAGGTTGACCGCGATCGCCTCGGCCTGCCCGCGCTCCTCGGCGCCCAGCCCCGGGTAGGCTCCGGGCGTGTCGACCAGGGTCACGATCGGGATCCCGAAGCGCTCGGCGAGCTGCATGAGCCGCAGCGCCTTGCGATAGCCCTCGGGGTTCGGCATGCCGAAGCGGCGCATCAGATTCTCCTTGGTGTCGCGCCCCTTCTGCTGCCCCAGCACCAGCACCGGCCGGCCCTCGAGCATCGCCATCCCTCCCACCACCGCCGGGTCCTCGCCGAAGAACCGGTCGCCGTGCAGCTCGGTCCAGTCGGTGAAGCAGCGCTCGATGTAGTCGAGCGGGTAGGGCCGGCGCGGATGGCGCGCGAGCTGGACCCGCTGATAGGGCGTGAGGCTGGAGTAGATCTCGCGGCGCAGTGCCTCGGCGCGGCGCTCGAGCTCGGCCAGGTCGCCGCCCGCGGCGCCGCCCGGCTCGGCGGCGCTGGCCTTGAGCGCCTCGATCTTCTGCTCCAGCTCGAGCAGCGGCTTCTCGAACTCCAGCCAGGTGGTCATGTGGCCCCCTTGGCCCAGCGCGCGGCCAGCCACGGGCAGCGCTCGCGCAGCCGCTCGATCACCGCCGGCCCCTCGGCGACGCGGTAGCGGCGCGAGCGCATCGCCTGGATCGAGCGATCGCGGTGGACGATGAAGACGTAGACCTCCGCCTCGCCGGGATGCGCGGAAAGCGCCTCGTCGATCGCCTCGAGGCGCTGGACACTCAGCTCCTCGACCCCGAGCTTGAGCTGGAGCGTGGCGCGGAAGCGGCGCCGCGCCTCCTCGAGCGGCGCCGCGTCGGAGGCCAGCAGCTTGACGCCGCGATCGTCGCGCACCTCGACCCGGCCCGACACCACCACGATCTGATCGGCGGCGAGGGTGGCGCGCGCGCGCTCCCACAGCTCCGGGAACACCGTGATCTCGACGCGCCCGCTCAGGTCCTCGAGCGTCACGATCCCCATCATCTTGCCGCTGCGCGTGGTGAGGGAGCGGGCCTCGAGCACGATCCCGGCCGCCCGCGCCTCGGTGCCGTCCTCCTGCCCGAGCAGCGCGGCCACCGTGTGGGTGGCGAGCCGGTCGAGCTCGCCGCGCAGGTGCTCGAGCGGATGCTCGGAGAAGTAGAAGCCCAGCACCTCCTTCTCGCGCGCGCTGCGATCGCGGCTCGACCACGGCGGCACGCTGGGAAGCGGCGGCGCCGCCATCACCACCGCCACGCCCTCGCCGCCCTCGCCGAACAGCGACGACTGCCCGCTCTCGCGCTCGCGGTGCAGGCTGGCCGCCGACTCGAGCGCGCGTCCCGCGGCCGCGAACAGCGCGGCGCGCTCGCCGCCCAGCGCATCGCAGGCGCCGGCGGCGATCAGGCTCTCGAGCACCCGGCGGTTGACCGAGCGCCCGCCCAGCCGGAGCGCCAGATCGTGGAGATCGCGGAACGGGCCCTGGGCGCGCGCCTCGACCAGCGCCTCGACCACCCCCTGGCCGACGTTGCGCACCGCGCCGAGGCCGAAGCGGATGCGCCCGTCCTCGAGCCCGAACTTCCAGTCCGAGCGATTGACGTCGGGCGGCAGGATCTCGAGCCTGAGGCGCCGCGCCTCCTCGATCAGCGTGACGATGCGATCGCTGTCGCTCATCTCGCTGGTCAGCGTGGCGGCCATGAACTCGGCCGGGTAGTGGGCCTTGAGCCAGGCGCAGTGATAGGCCAGCAGCGCGTAGGCGGCGCTGTGGCTGGCGTTGAAGCCGTAGCCCGCGAACTTCTCCATGGTGGCGAAGATGCGCTCCGCCTTGGCGGGCGGGATCTTGCGGTGGCGGCAGCCCTCGACGAACTGCTGGCGCTTGGCCTCCATCTCCTCGGGGCGCTTCTTCCCCATCGCGCGCCGCAGCTCGTCGGCCTGGGCGAGCGAGAACCCCGCCAGCACGTTGGCCGCCTGCATCACCTGCTCCTGGTACACGAACACGCCATAGGTGCCCTTGAGGATCGGCTCGAGGTCGGGGTGATCGTAGCGCGCCACCTGGCGCCCGTGCTTGCAGTCGATGAAGTACGGAATGTTCTCCATCGGCCCGGGGCGGTAGAGCGCGTTCATCGCCACCAGGTCCTGGAACACGGTGGGCTTGAGCCGCCGCAGGTAGTCGCGCATCCCCGCCGACTCGAACTGGAAGATCGCCACCGTGTCGGCGTTCTGGAACACCTGGTAGGCGGCGGGGTCGTCGAGCGGCAGGCTCGAGAGCTCGAGCCGCTGCCCCTCGCGCCGGGCGATCAGCTGGACCGCCTCCTCGAACACCGACAGGGTGCGCAGGCCCAGGAAGTCCATCTTGAGCAGCCCGGCCTTCTCGACCGCCACCATGTCCCACTGGGTGGTCACCGACTCGTCCTTCTGGCGGTAGAGCGGCACGTAGTCGAGCAGCGGCCCGGGCGTGATCAGCACCCCGGCGGCGTGGGTCGAGGCGTGGCGCGCCAGGCCTTCGAGGGTGCGCGCGGTCTGGAGCAGGCGCGCGAACGGCTCGCCGCGCTGCGGCAGGTTGCGCAGGTCGGGCGACAGCTCGAGGGCGCGCTCCAGCGTCATCCCCAGCCCCTCGGGCACCAGCTTGGCGATGCGGTCGACCTCGGCGAAGGCCATGCCGAGCGCGCGGCCGACGTCGCGCACCACGCCCTTCGCCCCCATGGTGCCGAAGGTGATGATCTGGGTGACGTTCTCTTCGCCATAGGTGCGCTTGACGTAGTCGATCACCTCGCCGCGCCGCAGGTCGTCGAAATCGATGTCGATGTCGGGCATCGACACGCGCTCGGGGTTGAGGAAGCGCTCGAAGATCAGCCCGTGCTGGAGCGGATCGATGTCGGTGATGCGCAGCACGTAGGCGATCAGCGAGCCGGCCACCGAGCCGCGCCCCGGGCCCACGCCGATGCCGCGCGAGCGCGCGTAGGCGATGAAATCGCGCACGATCAGGAAGTAGGAGGCGAAGCCCATGCGGCAGATCACCCCCAGCTCGTAGTCGAAGCGCTCGCGCACCCGCTCGGTGATCTCGGGGTAGCGCTTCGGCAGCTCGGCGCGCGCCAGCTCGCCGAGGTAGGCCTCGGGGCTCGCCGCCCCGGCCGGGAGCGGGAACGCCGGCAGCAAGGGCTTCCCGAAGTCGAGCTGGAGGTTGCAGCGCTCGGCTACCGCCAGGGTGTTGCGGATCGCCTCGGGGGTGTCCTCGAAGTGCCGCTTCATCTCCTCCGGGGTACGGAAGTGGAGCTGGTCGGTGTGCATCTGCATGCGCTTCGCGTCGTCGATCGTCTTGCCGGTCTGGATGCACAGCAGCACGTCGTGGGCGCCGGCGTCCTCGTGGCGCAGGTAGTGGCAGTCGTTGGTGGCGATCAGGGGGATCCCGGTGCGCGCCGCCAGGGCGCGCATGCGCTCGCGGATGCGGTCCTCGATCTCGAGCCCGTGGTTCTGGATCTCGAGGAAATAGTGCTCGGCCCCGAACATGTCGCGGTACATGAGCGCGGTGCGCGCCGCGCCCTCGTCGTCGCCGGCCAGCAGGTCGCTCGCCACCTCGCCCTTGGGGCAGGCCGACAGCGCCAGCAGCCCCTCGGCGTAGCGGCCCAGAACCTCGTGATCGACGCGCGGCTTGTAGTAGAAGCCCTCGAGGAAGGCGATCGAGGACAGCCGCATCAGGTTCTTGAAACCGCGGTCGTCGCGCGCCAGCAGCACCAGGTGGTGGGCGGTGTCGCGGGTGCGGTCCTGGCGCCTGCCGCGCGTGACGTAGGCTTCCATGCCGAGGATCGGCTTGACCCCGACCTTGAGCGCCTGCTGGTAGAACTCGACCGCCCCGAACAGCGAGCCGTGGTCGGTGAGGGCAAGCGCCGGCATGCGCAGCGCGGCGGCGCGCTCCAGCATGCGCGGGATCGGACTGGCGCCGTCGAGGAGCGAGTAGTCGCTGTGGTTGTGGAGGTGGACGAAGTCCGCGTGCGTCATGACCAGGCTCCCGTCGGCGCAGACCCGGGCTAATCTATCACAAAGGTTCCGCTGCGGCGGGTGACGTTGCCGGTATGATCGACCGCCACCACCTCGTAGCGATGGTGCCCGCGCGCCGGACGCTGGAGCGGCCGCCAGCGCAGGATGCCGACCGCGTCGTCCCACTCCGAGGGCACACGGCGCCCGCCCACCACGAAGTGGGAGGCGCGCGCGTCGACCCCGCTGCCGCGATCGTCGAGTTTGGCCTCGATCGCCCAGTGGCTGTAGGGCTTGAGCGCCGCGTGATGCGGCACCCGCAGCAGCGTCACCGCCGGGCCGCGCGTGTCGGTGAAGAGCGCGAAGCGCCCGAGCTTGCGGGTCTCGCCGCTCACCCGGCGGCTGGTCGAGTCGAAGGCGTCGCCGATGAACTCCCAGCCGCTGCCGTCGTCGACGAACAGGCCGACATGATCACGCGCGCGCCCCGGCGGGAGCGGCAGGCTGACCGTGGCGCCGCGATGGAGCGGCATCGAGGCGGGCAGCAACGCCACCGGCGCACCCGCGGCGGTGAGCTCGCCGGAGCTCTGCTCGGGCAGCGGCGGGGTGGCGAGCGCCAGCGTGCGCTCGAACGCCCCGCCGCGCGGCAGCTTCCAGCCGGGCTGAATCGCGGCCGGCGATTCCGCGGCGGCGTCGGGCTCGAGCGGCACCACGGTGTAGCCCGGCGAGTGGTCGGTCCACGGCGCGCCGGCGCCATCCCCGCCCCCCACCGTGATCACGAGCGGCGTCTCCACGCCCGTGCCGGCGATGTCGGCGGGGAGGATCGCGGTCCAGTCGCCATCGCCGCCGAGGCTCGCCGTCTGGCGCCGGCTGCGGCTGGTCTCGAACCACATCGAGCGGCTTCCCGATGCGGCGCCGCGATAGATCACGCGCAGGTGGCGCCCCGGGAGCGCCACGAACTCGAACGCGCCGGCCGGCCGCGGCTCGCCCGGGTACGCGCTGGCCCGGGCCTGCGACTTTCCGCCCGCCGCGCGCGCCGCCGCGGCGCCCGGGTTGGGGCCGCGCTCCGCGGCGAGCGGCGCGCGCACCACCACCTCGCGCACCGTGGCATGCCCGGCCACGTCGCGCGCCACCAGGCGCAGCGTGCGCGCGGCCTCGCCACGCCCCAGCGCGATGGTGCCGATCTCCCCCGCCTCGCTGGTCCCGCCGATCACGACCGGGCGGAACTCGGCCGGCGCCCACAGCATCATCGCGAAGCGGCTCGAACCGGTGACGCGACCGCGATCGTAGACGTAGTCCACCTCGGGCATGTCGCTCGCCCACGAGGCGCTGTCGAAATGGCACTCGGTGCGCGCCATCCCCTCCGGCGCGTTGAGGCCGGACTCGAGCGCCAGCGACCACGGCGCCATGGTGCGCCGCGCCCCCTCCATGCCGTCGGTGGCCTCGACGATGGCGCGCGCCCGCCCCTCGAGCAGCAGCGTGTCGGGAGCGCCCGCGAGCTCGACGGTGCACGGCGCGGCGCTGCGATTCACGAACGAGTTCTCGTCGAGCGGTTCGAGCGTGAGGTGCGCGATCACCGGCGTGATGGTGTCGACCAGGCCGATGCCGGCGCGCAGCGGGTTGTAGGCCACGTCGCCGCGGCGCACCTCGAAATGGAGGTGCGGTGGCACCGTGCCGCTGCGCCCGCTCCAGCCCAGCACCTGGCCGGCATGGACCGGGAAGCGCGCGGCGTCGGGCCACAGGTCCTGCTCGTACTGGCCGCTCGAGTCCTGGATCGCCGCGACGTACGCGGCGATCGGGCGCGCGAACTGGTCGAGGTGGCCCATGACCAGCAGCCGGCCGTCGGGCGCCCGCAGGTAGAGCGAGCGCCCGTATCCCAACCCGGAGGTGCGGATCCGCTCGATGAACCCGGAGAGCGCGGCGTACACCGGACGCCCGGTCGTGCCGCCGGTCGAGAAGTCGAGCCCAGCGTGGAAGTGCCCGCCACGCAGCTCGCCGAAGCTCCCGGTGATGCGCAGCGGCGGGTCGAGCGGCGGGTGGGCGAGCGGCGGCAGGAGCGCCGGCGCCGGCTCGATCCTGGCCGGGTCGGCGGCCGCGGCCGGAAGCGGGCCGGCGGCGAGCAGCGCCAGAATCAGCGCCGGCCGTGCAATATGCAACGCCGCGGCCACCGCGCCATGCGCGCCGCAACGGCGCCGCCACGGCCTTTTGCGCCCTGCAAGGGGTGACCTCGGGCTTAACCCCGATCCGGCATCAGGCTCCATGGACGGCCGGGGCTTCGTGCCGCTGGCACCGCGCTTGCGAGGTGTCGATTCCCTCGTGGCTGGCAACCGTGAGTCCCTCCCTCCTGGAGTGTGGCGCCGTCCGATGGCCGGATGACCTCACGCGGCGGACGGACCCTCATGCGAACGGGAGCCCCGCGGCCGGCAACCATAGCGCATCCGGGCGACGGTTGCAGACCGGGGCCGGGTTCGGCGAGCGGAGCCGGGTGCTCGAGCCACCGCGATGCAAACGTGCTTCAAGGAAGAAGCACGACGCGCGCCTTTGCGTGGAAGGAACCACTCGTCAGGCGTGCGAAGTAAATCCCGGCCGGGACCAGGCGTCCATTCTGGTCCCGGCCGTCCCATTGCGCGATCCCGCCCGCCTCGGGGCCCAGCGGCAGCTCCCGCATCTGGCGACCTGAGAGGTCGTAGAACCGGATGTGCTGCGGCGCAGCACCGCCGCCGGCGCCGCGCCAGAACAGGTCGAGCGGCGCGCGCGCGGGTTGCATGCGCGGGGCGAGCGCCACCCCCGGCTGTCCGGCCAGCGGTCCGCCCACGTCGGTGCGCGCCACCGGGGCGCTGGCAACCGCCGAGGCGTTTCCGAACGCGTCGAACCCCCGCACCGCGATCCAGTAGTCGCGCGCCGCCGCGAGCCCGCCGACGGTCGCGACCTGGGTGGCGCCGGGCGCGGCCGAGCCCGGAACCGTCCAGCGCAGCTGCACGTTGGCGAAATCGCCGGGCCGGATCGGCCGGGGAGCGGCGCGGATCTCGTAGCGCGCGGCGTGGATCAGCCCCTGCTCGGCGGCGGTCGCGGTCCACGCCAGCTGGACGCTGCTGTCGGTCGCGGCGGCGACGCGCAGGTCGGCGACGGGCGGCGGCACGATCGGGCCGGTCACCACCTGGATCACGTTCGAGATCGCGCTCCAGCTGCCGGCACGGTCGCGGCTGCGCAGCGCGATCCAGTTGCGCGACCCGGGCGCGAGCGAGGTGATGCGGAAGCGCTGGGCGCCACCCGCCGGTCCCGGCAGCGGCGCGCCGCCCGCGAGCCGCGCGACGCCGAAGTTGGTGGCGGTGATCGGCGCGGTCGAGGAGCGCACCTCGTACACGGAGCCCGCGCCCTGGCCGTTCGGGAGCAGCGGCGCGCTCCAGCGCAGCGTGGCGCCGATCGCCGCGACCGAGTCGGCGCTGAGATCGGCGACCGGTGCGGGCGGCGTGTCGTCGATCAACGCGAGCGGCGGGGCGTAGAGCCGGCTGCCGGTGCGCGCCGCGTTGCCACGCAGCGTCGGCCACGGCGAGAGCGCGGGGTTCCAGGTCCCCGGCCCCATGTCGAACACCGCGAGCAGCGAATCCCGGTTGGTGCCCGCCACCACCTCGGCCGCGCCGTCGCCGTCGACGTCGGCCACCGTGGAGGTGCGACCGGCGATCAGCGGCGGCGGGAAGCGTGGCACGGGCTGGCCGGTGGCACTCACCGCCACCAGTCCGCCGCTCTCGTACATGATCACATCCGGCGCCGGGTTGGTCGAGACGTGCGCCAGCAGCGGCGGGGATTGCGGATGCTGGTCGAGGCCCACCGGCCAGCCCGGGAAGCCGCCGCTCCCCAGCGAATCGGGATCGAGCACCACCATCAGGAACGCGCTGCCCAGAACCACCGCCACCAGCTCGTCCTCGCCGTCGCCGTTGAGGTCGCCGATCGCGGGCTCGAAGCCGCCCATGCCGGGCTGCAGGTACTCGCGGCGCGGCCTCCCGTCGGCCCCGAAGCTCTCGACGCCGCCAATCTGGGTCACGAACACCGTCGGCATGTGGTCGGCCCCGGTGGCGGTGACGACCGGTGGCGCGAGGTTGACCAGCCAGCGCGCCGCGATCGGCCAGCCCGGAGGCTCGGTGCCATCCCAGCGGATGGCGTGGACCGCGAGCCCCGAGACCAGCACGACCTCGGCGCCCGGATCGGCGTCGATCGGCGTGAGCGCCACCGGCTGACTGACGCCCAGGTTCTGGATCGGGAACGCGGGCAGCCGGGTGCCGTCGGCGCGCCACGCCCACAACGAGCCGTCGACGGTGCCCGCCACGATCTCGAGCTTCCCGTCGCCGTCGAGGTCGCCGAGCGCCGGGCCGCCGACCACGGTGCTCGATCCCGACCCCACAGTCACCGGCCAGCCCGGCAGCGGATCGCCGGTGGCGGTCAGGCCGGCGATCTGCCCCTGCTGGGTGGCCACGAACAACGCGGTGCCGAGCCCGCCGCCCAGGTCGGCCGCGGCCATGAAGCCGATCGGGTCCCCGGGCAGCGCGACCACACGCGCCGTGTCGCCGCTCGCGCCGTCGAGGAACAGCACCTGTTCATCGGTGGTCGCGACCGCGATGCGCGGATGTCCGCTCAGGGTCGGCAGCACCAGCGGCGGACCGACGCTGAGCGCGCCCATGCGCACCGCCATGGAGCTGGGCGGATCGGTGAGCGCGCGGTAGACGTTGAGCCGCCCGGTGCCGTAGCCGCCCGCCGGGTTCAGCAGCGAGATGTCGTCGGCGGTGTCGCGGAGCCGGAACAGCATCTCGAGCGGATTGAGCGGCCGCAGCCCCTGCTGCTTGCGGTAGGACTGGATCAGCGCCGCCGCCCCCGCGACCATGGGGGCCGAGAACGAGGTGCCGCTCCAGTCGGTGATGTAGTAGGGCTGGCGCACCATCACACTGTCGGTGCCGGGACGGATGATCGAGGTGCTGGGGATGTCGAGCCCCGGCGCGCTCAGGTCCACCTGCGAGCCGCGGTTCGAGAACGCCGTCACCACGTCCTGGTTGTCGGTGGCCGCCACGGTGACAACGTCGCGGCGCGCGGTGAGCACGCTCGCGATGCCGTTGTTGCCGGCCGCCAGCACCAGGGTCACCCCGGAGCGCACCGCCAGGTTGAACGCCGCGTCGATGTCGGGCTGCTCGTCGGTCGAGAACGAGAGGTTGAGCACGCTCGCCCCCATGCGGGTCGCGTACACGATCGCCTGGGCCGCGAACGTGATGCTCACCTCGCCGGGCGGCTCGGCGTCGCTCGAGTAGCCGACGCGCAGCGGCATGATGCGCACGTTGGGCGCCACCCCGGCGATGCCGATGTGGTTGTTGGTGAGCCCGGCGATCACGCCCGCCACCCCGGTGCCGTGGCCGGTGAAGTCGTTGGGATCGTTGTCGGCGTCGCGCCAGTCCTCGCCCGGGATGATGCCGTCGCCGCTCGGCAGATCGACGAAGTCCCAGCCGTGGACGTCGTCGACGTAGCCGTTGCCGTCGTCGTCCACGCCCGGCAGCCCGTCGCGCTCGGCCACGTTGGTCCACAGGTTTCCCGACCATCCCGCGACGCTGCCGCCGATGTCGGGATGGTAGGGAATGACCCCGGTGTCGAGCACCCCGACCACGATCGAGCTGTCGCCGGTGGTCAGACCCCAGGCCTCGAGTGCATGAATGTCGCGCCGCGACGGCTGGTAGAGATGGTAGGCGTAGGACCACAGCGAGTCGTTGGGCGCCGCCACCGCCGCCACCCGGGTGATCGAGATCGGGGTGGCGGTCGCCACCTCGCTCAGGGCCCCGAAGCGCCCGACGGCGAGGTCGTGCGATACTCCCGCCGGCAGGTGGACGATGTAGAAGGCGGCGAGCCCGGGGTCGCGCTCGCCGCGGAACTCGGGCTCGAAGGTCGCCCCGCCGAGCTCGCCGGCTACCCGGTCGAGGCTCGCGATCCCGAGGGCCGAGAGCCGGTGCGGCGCCGCGGCGCGCACCGGGCGCACCGCGGCGCTCGAGGCGGCCGTGAGCTGGACCACGATCGCGCCCGGCTGGTAGCGCACCACCGGCGAGAGCCCCGCCGGCGGCTGAAGCGCGTCACCGCGTGCCGCCGCGGCACTGCTCGCGAGCGCGGCCGCGACCAGCATCAGTGGGGGACTGAAGCGCAGGACCGACACCTCCAGAAGGACGTACGACCGGCCCACCCGGTGGCAGGCAACGCACGGGCAGCCCGGTCGCGGCCATCATCATACACAGAGCCGGGCCCGAGGGGGCGGAGAAAACGCCCTCAACCCCCATGCCCCGCGGGCCGATGCGGACCGCGAGGGACGGGCAAAATCGGGCCCAACGCTTGACGGGAAATCGCAACACGGGCAAACTTTTTGGGCTCGGCCGGCACCTGCCCGCCCCTGGCCGACCCACCGGGAGACGAATGGAAGCCTCGGAACGCGACCGCCTGCGCCAGATGCTGCTCGACCGCTCGATGCGGTTCGGGGAGTTCGTCCTGAGCTCGGGCGCCACCTCGAACTACTACATCGATGTGCGCAAGACCAGCCTCCACCCCGAGGGGTTGCGCTGGATCTCGAAGCTGTTCTTCGAGCTGCTGGAGGCCGACCACGTCACCGCGGTCGGCGGGCTCACGCTCGGCGCCGATCCGCTGGTCGCCGGCGTCATGCTCCACAGCGCCGCGGTGGGCCGGCCGATCGAGGGTTTCCTGGTGCGCCGGGTGGCCAAGGAGCACGGCACGCGCGGCGAGGTCGAGGGCAATCTCGCCGGGCACAAGCGGGTCGCGATCCTCGACGACGTCATCACCAGCGGCGAGAGCGCGCTGATCGCCGCCGTGGCCGCCGAGTCGTACAAGGCCGAAGTGGCGCGCATCCTGGCGGTGGTCGATCGCGGCCAGGGCGCCCCCCAGATCTTCCAGAAGCGCGGCTACCCCTTCACGGCGCTGTTCTCGATCGGAGACCTGCTGCCCGTTCAACGCGGTTGAACCGCGACCCTGGGATGCTGACGACGTCGTCGCCCGGTTCCGCCCCCGCGCCTCCCGCCCGCGTGCGCCCCGGTCCAGGCCCTACGAGATGAGCGTTCATGTTTGAGCATCACTTCGCATTGCGCGAGAACCCCTTCACCTCGGGGCATCAGCCGCGCTTCGTATTCCCGAGTCGCGAGCATCAGGAAGCGCTCGCCCACCTGCGCTTCGGGATCGAGAATCGCGAGCCGTTCGTGCTCATCAGCGGCGAGGTCGGCACCGGGAAGACCACCGCGCTCTACGACATGCTGGTCGACTGGCAGGGTCAGGTCCAGGTCGCGCTGATCACCAACTCGGCCCTGACCCGCAGCGAGCTGCTGGAGGAGATCTGCATCAAGTTCGGCTTCAACCTGCCCCCCGGCAGCTCGAAGCCGCAGGTGCTGAACCAGCTCGAGCGCCACCTGCTCGCGGTGCGCGCGCGCGGCCAGCGCGCCATCCTGGTGCTCGACGAGGCACAGAACCTCGACCGCGAGCTGCTCGAGGAGATCCGGCTGCTGTCGAACCTCGAGTTCGAGGGCGAGAAGCTGATTCAGGTGTTCCTGGTCGGCCAGCCCGAGCTGGAGGAGCGCCTGGCCCGCGCCGAGCTGCGCCAGCTGCGCCAGCGCATCTCGGTGCACTATCGTCTCAAGCCGCTCAGCCTCGCGGACACCGAGCGCTACATCCATCACCGCATCACGGTCGCCGGCGGCTACGCGCCCGCGGTGTTTCCCGCCGAGAGCTGCCACGTCGTGTACGAGCTGAGCCACGGCATTCCGCGCGAGATCAACCACATCTGCTCGCAGGCCATGCTGGGCGCGTTCGTCGAAGGCTCCCCCACCGTGCGCGCCGAGCACGTGCGCGACGCGGCGGCGGAGATCGAGTTCCACAGCGTGATCCAGGAGGGCGGAGCGCGAGGCGGTCAGGCGCCGGACGCCGCGCCACCACGACGGGCGCCATCGTCGCGTCCGCCGAGGGAGCGCGCGGCTCGGCCCGCCCCGGCGCCCGCGGCTCCTCCACCGTCGATCGTCACGTGGACGCCGACCGTCGTGACGCCGACGCCCGCCCCGCCGGCGCGTGGCGCTGCGACGACGCCGGCACCGCCCGCTCGGGTCGCGACGCCGACGCCGACGCCGGTGCCGACGCCCCCGCCCACCCGTGTTGCCACGCCGCCCCCGCCGCCACCGACGCGCGTTGCCCCTTCTCCGGCGACTCCGATCACCCCGCCGCCGTTCTTCGACGAGCCGACATCGCCCGTCATGCCGCCGGCGCCGGTGTCGCTGCCGCCGTTCTTCGACGAGCCGTCCCTGTCCGCCACGCCGCCGCGCTGGGAGCCAACCCTCCCGCCCGGCGCCGGGGGGCCCACGCCACCGATCGGGACACCCGGAACACCCGCGTCGCGGCTCGAGGACCCGATGGGCGCACAGGCCACCGAGCCCGAGGATGAAGCCGCGTTCAGCGCGATGGAGGATGTCACGCGTCGCTTCTCCCCGCGCCGGTTCCCGCGCGACGAGGACAGCGGCGATCCATCGGTCACGACGCTCAAATGGCTGGTCGCTTTCCTGGCGCTGGTCGCGGTCGTGATGGGCAGCGTGCTGATGATGCGTTTCAAGCCGTGGGTGCCAAAAGCCCGAGGAGCCGCCACCGCCGAGAGCACGTCGACCAGCGCCTCCGAGCCAGCACCCGCCGTGGGCCCGTCGCCGCCGCCGCCAGCTCCCGTGCCGGCTCCCCTGCCGACACCTGCCCTCGTGCCATCCCGAGACTCGACCAAAGCTCAGTCCCATAGTGCGTCAGCGGCGCACGACAGCCTGCCTGGCCCCGGTCCGCGCGTGATGGCACGCCCGTCCGAGGCCGCGGCCGCTCCCACGCCGAAGCAAAGCTCGAAGCACAAGGTCGCGGCCGCCACCGCGGTTGGAGCCGGAGCCGTAGCCGCCGGCGCGGCCGCGAACGGATTGGCGGGGGCGCACGGCTCGCCGGGCACGCACGGATCGACAGGCACGAGCACATCGAAGAGCCCGCGCGGATCGGCGGGCGCGACCGGATCGAGCGCCCAAGGATCGGTCTCCGCGACAGCTTCGTCCGCTGCGCCATTCTCGCCCGAGGTCGCGCCCGCCGGCGCCTTCGGCGTGGCCGTCGGCACGTTCGCCGATCAGGCGAGTGCCGAGAGCGATCGTGCGCGACTCGCCGACATGACACAGCTGCCCGCGCTGGTGCGCACCGTCAAAGCCGACAGCGTGTCGCGCTTCGAGCTGGTGCTGGGCTCGTTCACGAGCCACGCCGATGCCGAGCGCGCTGCCAGCGAACTCGTGACGCGCGGCATCGTCGACGAGGCGCGCGTGGTGGCGCGGGTGCAGCCGCCGGCGGCGCCGTCGCAGCACTGAGCGGGGCGCACGAGCCGTAAGCCAAAGCCGCGCGCCGGCGCGGCGTCCTCTCATAGTCGCGGAGCGCGGTGCCCGGCGCCCTCACTCACTCGTAGCGCGGGAAACGCTGCGGCTTGCCGCCCCCGGTTCGCGCCGCTAATGTCCCGGCCTTCCTGCGATTGCTGCGTCCCCATCGTCTAGAGGCCCAGGACACCGCCCTTTCACGGCGGCAACACGGGTTCGAATCCCGTTGGGGACGCCAGACCTCGCGGTGCCACGCA
>Ga0306920_100001160_pt1 | contig 32575 bp, 28 predicted proteins | sample flu12Cox44000170_FD_204666 | JGI IMG/M metagenome (GOLD analysis project Ga0306920, IMG submission 204666) | Lab enrichment of tropical soil microbial communities from Luquillo Experimental Forest, Puerto Rico - flux4day.12C.oxic.44.000.170 (v2)... | ecosystem: Environmental > Terrestrial >...
GCCGACATTGTTGCCGCACGGGCCGTGGCCCATCGGCATCGAGGTCAGCGCCGCCTCTGGGAGGATCGGGACGTGCAGGACCCCGAGTCGATCCCGGCCGGATCGGCGGGCGCCGGCCCCCTGCCACCTGCGCCCGTCCCCCCGGGGACGTCCTCGACGTACCCGGTCGCGCCCGGGGAGCGACCACGGCTGGTCTGGCCGTGGGTCGTGACGCTCGTCGCTGGGGTCGCGATGGCGGCCGCGGGCATCGGTCTCTACGTCGCCATGGCGGTGATCCCGCTGCTCGGGCACACCGGCACGCCGACGCCGGTCGCGTTCCGGCTCCAGCTCTCCGCCGGCACCTTCGACGTCTACGTCGCGCCCATCGGCAGCGCCTCGAGCGCGCGCGCCCTGGGCCCGTCCGACGTCACGGTCGTGCACGCGGGCACCGGCAGCAGGGTGCCGACGTACACGCCGTCGTCGGTCTTCACGATCTCCAGCAACGGCGACTCGTACCAGGGTGCCGTGGAGTTCCAGATCACGCTCGCCGGCCCGTACCGTGTGCACGTCGCGAGCCCCGGTGGGTCCAGCGTCGCGGTGTTCGTCGCGCCGAGCCTGACCTCGGCGTTGACGCGGGGGCTCGGGTACCTCGCCCTCGTGCTCGTGGGCGGTCTTGTCGCCCTGCTCGGGCTGGTCCTCACGATCGTGCGTTCCGTGCAGCGGTCGCGTCGTCGCCGCCCGCCGGCCAGGCTCGGGCCGCGGTGCCCGAACGGGCACGCGGTCGGCGCGACGGACCAGTACTGCCCCACGTGCGGGGCCCCGGTCTCCGCGGCGGCGCCGATCGCGGGGCCGGCCTGACCGGCGGCTCGCGACCGCCGGCTCGAGCCGTCGCCGATGGCGACGAGGCCCAGGCGGCCAGCCGCCACGTCCGTAAGATGTGCGCGACCAAGGGAGGGGCGATGACCGTCACCGAGGAGGCCACGACCGCAGTCGACGTCGACGTGCTCGTCGACAAGCTGCTCGCGGACCTGCCGCCCGCGAGAACCGACCCGGTCGCGTTCCTGGGCGAGCAGTTCGACCGGGGTCTTGCGTGGGTGCACTTCCCTGAGGGGTGCGGCGGCCTCGGTGGCACGCCAGCGGACCAGGTGCGCGCGCAGCGGCGGCTCGGGGCGGCCGGCGCGCCGCCGGCGATGTTCCGAAACGTCATCGGGTACGGGATGGTCGCCCCCACGCTCGTGGTGCACGGCACCGACCGGCAGAAGTCGCGGTACCTGCGTCCGCTCTTCACGGGCGAGGAGGTCTGGTGCCAGCTCTTCAGCGAGCCGGGCGCCGGCTCGGACGTGGCCGGGCTCGCGGCGAGGGCCGTGCGGGACGGGGACGAGTGGATCTTGAACGGCCAGAAGGTGTGGACGACGCTCGCACATCTCTCTCGGTTCGGGCTCCTGCTCGCCCGCACCGATCCCGACCTCGAGAAGCACAAGGGGCTCACGATGTTCCTCGTCGACATGCACGGCGAGGGCGTGGAGGTCCGGCCGCTCTACCAGATCACGGGCGAGGCCGAGTTCAACGAGTGCTTCTTCACGGACGCCCGGATCGACGACGCGGACCGGCTCGGTGGCGTCGGCGAGGGGTGGGCCGTCGCGCTCACGACGCTCATGAACGAGCGGGTCTCCATCGGCGGGAACACCGCACCGCGGGGCTCGGGCCCGATCGCAGAGGCGCTGCGGCTCTACAAAGAGCGCGTCTCGGGCGGCGCCGACGGCCGCAGCGGCGTGCTCCGCGACGAGGTCCTGCAGGCGTGGGTGCGCAGCGAGGTGCTGCGCCTCACGAACCAGCGCGCCTCGGACGCGCGCCGACGCGGCACCCCGGGGCCGGAGGGGTCGGTCGCCAAGCTCGCGTTCGCCGAGGAGAACAAGCGGATCTACGACCTGTGCGTGGACCTCATGGGCGCCGACGGGATGCTCTACGGCGGCGCGTACGACCACGTCCGCCCGATGCACACCGCCATCGGCACGACCGACCTCCACAAGGCGTTCCTGCGGTCGCGGGCGAACTCCATCGAGGGGGGGACCTCCGAGGTGATGCGCAACATCCTCGGCGAGCGGGTGCTCGGGCTCCCCGGTGACGTCCGCGTCGACAAGTCCGTGCCGTGGAGGGACGTCCCCCGCAGCTGACCCGCACCCGGCCGTCCCGGCCGACGCCGCGACGTCGGTCAGGCGGCGGCCACGTCGCCCGCGCTGACCGCCGGACCGGTGCGACGCCACCCCGCGTGCGCCGCGACGACCGTGGCGACCACGTCGCACAGCTTCGCCGCGGTCGGCAGGTGCAGCGACTCGTCGGGGCCGTGCGCGTTCGAGCCCGGCCCAAGGACGCCCGTCGCGAGGAACTGGACGCCGGGGAACCGCTGGGCGAGGGAGGCGAGGAACGGGATCGAGCCGCCCTCGCCGACGAACCCGGGGTGCTTCCCGAACGCCTGCGAGGAGGCGTCGCGCACGGCGTCGCGGAGCCAGCCCTCGAGCGGCGGCGAGACCCACCCGTCGGCGTGGATCTCGGTCGCGGTGACGCGCGCGCCCTGCGGCGGAGCGTCGGTGAGCGCATCGAGCACCAGCTTCGCCGCGGCGGCCGAGTCGACGGTCGGTGGGAGCCGGATGTTGAGGACGGCGGTGGTTGACGGCAGCACGACGTTGCCGGCGTCCGGCGGCGCGGGGACGCCGCCGATGCCGATGACCGTGAGCGACGGCTCCCAGGTCCGCCGGATGAGCCGATCAGCGCCGTCGCGCCCGAGCAGCCGCACGCCGTCGAGCACCGGCAGGTCGGCCGCGGCGGGATCGCCGAGGTCCCGGGCGACGACGCCCGCTGCGGCGAGGTGGGCGTCGGGGATCTTCGCGTGCAGCTCGATCGGCAGGATCTCCCCGGTTCGGGGGTGCTCGAGCCGGTCGAGGAGCTCTCGCAGGATCCGGAAGGTGGTCGGCACCACGCCGCCGGCGACCCCGGAGTGCACGCCGTGCTGGAGCACGTCGACGGTGACCGTGACGTTCACCGTGCCGCGCAGCGACGTCGTCACCCACAGCCGGTCGTAGGTGAGCGCACCCGAGTCGAGGCAGATGAGCAGGTCCACCTCGCCCAGCTCCCCCTGGAGCTCGTCGAGGTGCGCCTCGAGGTCGCTGCTCGACGACTCCTCGGACGCCTCGATCAGGACCACGCACCGGGCGTGCTCGGTGCCCTCGCGCTCGAGCGCCCTGATCCCGAGCAGCGCAACGAAGATCGCGTACCCGTCGTCCGCCACGCCGCGCGCGTAGAGGCGGTCGCCGCGGCGCACGGGCTCGAACGGCCCGAGGCCGTCGGCCCAGTCACCGAGCGGCGGCTGCTTGTCGAGGTGCCCGTAGAGGACGACGGTGCCCGCGTCCGGCCCGGTCGGCGGGACGTCGACGACGAGCATCGGCGTCCGGCCGGGGAGCCGACGGACCGTGACCGACGCGTCGCGCAGGCCGACCGCGCGCGCCCATCCCTCGAGGAGCGCGGTCGCGGCGTCCAGGTGCCCGGTCGTCTCCCACTCGGCGTCGAAGTTGGGCGAGAGGCACGGGATGCGGGCGTACGCCTCGAGCGTCGGGAGCGCCGCGGTCACGAACGCCTCGTCGCTCACCCGCCGCGGCACGGCGCGACCCTACCGGTCAGGTCGGCTGCGGGGCGGCGCGCTCGTCCTCGAGCGCGCGCCAGCAGTACCACGCGGCGGCGCTCCGGTGCGGTCGGAACCGTTCCCCGAGCGCGTCGAGGTCCTTCGGCGCGACGAGCTCCTCCTCGCCGTGCACGAGCGACCACCCCGCGCGGACGCCGTAGTCGCCGACCGGCCACACGTCGGGTCGCGCGAGCGTGAAGAGGCAGAACATCTGCGCGGTCCAGGGGCCGACCCCGCGCACGGTCGTGAGCGCCTCCTCGATCGTCGCGTCGTCCTTGCGACCGAGCGTCGTGAAGTCGATCGTCCCGTCGCTCGCCTTCTCGGCGAGGTCGAAGAGCGAGCGGCGCTTCGGGCCGCTCACCCCGCACGATGTGAGCGTGGCGTCGCCCGCGCGCAGCAGGCCCTTGGGGGTGATCGGGTCCCCCGTCGCGGCGAGCACGCGTCCGGCGATCGCCGCCGCCGCGGCGCCAGCCAGCTGCTGGTGGAGGATGGCGAGCGCTACGTGCCCGAACCGTTCGGGGACGGGGACCGCGCGGCGCGCGGGCGGCGGGCCGTGGACGGCGATCACCCTCGCGAAGGCGCGGTCCGCGCGACGCACATGGGCGGCGACGTCGCGCGGTGCGGTGCGGGGCATGGCCGCGGCAACCTACCCGGTGGGTGGTCGTAGCATCACCGCGTGCCGCGCGCGACCGCGACGCTCGGCCGCGTGGTGGCCGCGGCGATGGTCCTGATCGGGACGCTCGCCGTCGCCCTGAGCGTCGTCGGCCAGCCGAGCGCCTCGGGCGCCGGCCCGCTCACCCTCCCGCACCCCGTCGGGCTCACGGCGGTCCGGTATCACGAGCCGCCGCTCCGGGTGCTGCTGGTCGGAGACTCGATGGCGGGGTCGCTCGGCGTCGGGATGGAGTCGCTCGCCGCCGCGTACCACGTGGTGCTGGCCAACGCCGGCCACCCGGGGTGCTCGCTCTCGACCTACGGCGAGGTCGAGATCGTGGCGCTCCGCATCGCCCCGGGGCGCCCGTGCGTCCCGGGACGTCCCCAGGCGCTGCTCGCGACGTGGCGGTCCTGGGTCGACGCGTTCCGTCCGGACGTCGTGCTCTACCTCGGACGCTCCGACCTCCTCGACCAGCGGGTGCACGGGCGCTGGACGCACCTCGGACACCGGGACTTCAACCGGTGGCTCGAGGCGCGGCTGCGCCAGGGGGTCGCCGTGCTCGGCTCGAGGGGCGCCCGAGTCGTGCTGCTCACGGTGCCGGTGTCCGAGCAGCCGAACGTGTTCCCGCCCGAGAACCGGCCGCTCCGCGTCGCCCGGTACGGCGGGATCCTCCGGATGGCCGCGGCGGCGGACCCGCGGGTCGTCTCGGTCTACGACCTCGCGACGCTGCTCACGCCGAACCTGCGCTACCGCGCGTCGGCCGACGACGTGCCGCTGCGCTGCGCCGACGGCGTCCACGTGACGCCGGAGGCAGGGATCGTGGTGGCGGCCGACCTCTTCCCGCGGCTGTGGGCGCTGGCGAAGGGACACCGGGTCCAGGGCGGCGGACGGTGGGTGGGGGGCCCGGTCCCGGAGATGACGCCGCGGTGGTACGCGCAGCTGTCCTGCGGCTGACGGTCAGCGCTCGACGGCGGGGTGCAGCCCGGGCGGGAGCGGACCGTCGAGCACGAGGGCGTCGAGCAGCGCCCGCACCGCGCGCGACGGGGCCGAGGGGAGGCCGTGGCGGCGGACCGCGACGCCGACGTGGCGGCGCCCGAGCCCCTCGACGCTCACGAGGCAGAACCGGTCGCGCAGGTGCCGCGGGACTGCCGTCGCGGGCAGGATGGCTGGGCCGTACCCGTCGAACGCCAGCGACGCGAGCGTGCGGAGCCCGTCGAGCTCGATCGAGGGGCGCAGCGTCACCCCCGCGGCACGCGCGGCCCCGTCGAGCTCGTCGCGCAGGGCGGTCCCGCCGAGCGGGAGGAGGAGCTCGATCTCCGCGAGCGCGCCGAAGGGGACCGGCGAGGGGAGGCGCGAGAGCGGGTGCCCGGTCGGGACGACGAGGACGAGGTCCTCGTCGAAGAGCGGCGCCGTGGCCAGGGTCTCCTCGTGGACCGGGAGCGTGACGATCGCGAGGTCCAGCTGCCCCGATGCGAGCTGCGGCTCGAGGGTGCTCGAGATGCCCTCGACGAGCCGGAGCGCGACACGGGGGTGGCGCGCACGCACGGCGTCGAGCAGGAGGGGGACCAGCCAGCGCCCGACGGTCCCGATCACGCCGATGCCGACCGTGCCCGCGACCTCGGAGCGCAGCGCGACCACCTCCGAGGTCGCTGCCTCGAGCTCGGCGAGCGCGCGGCGGGCGCGCAGGGCGACGGCCTCGCCCTCCTCGGTGAGCCGACCGGTGGCTCGATCGACGAGCGGCGCCTCGAGCTCCCGCTCGAGCCTCGCGATCCTCGCCGAGACGTTGGACTGGACCGTGCCGAGGGCGGCGGCGGCGGCCGAGAACGAGCCGCGCGCGTCGATCTCGACCAGGGCCTCGAGCTGGCGCAGCTCCATCCGGCGAGCGTATCTGTAAAAGCGATGACAAGTATCACGGCTAGCGGCTTGAACGATGGCGTGCCGGCTGGCCAGACTGGGCGCAGCCGCTCGACAGGAAACCCCCCCTCCTAGGTCAGGGGCGGCTGGATGAAGGGACTGCTTGCCCCCCGGCGCAGTCCCTTCGTCGCGTCCGGCGGCAGGCTGCGACGAGGGTGCGGGCGCAGGCCACCACTAGCGTCGGCGCCGATGCGCCGCGTCCGTCCCCGTGGGTGACGGGCTCTCGCTCCGGGACCGCGCTGCGGTCGCGGCGATGCGCGCGGTCAACGCCGCCTCGCGGGCGGCGCACCTCGGCGAGGGGACGGTCGCGGGCGGACGGCTTGCCCTGCGGATGGCGCCCGGCCTCGCGTCGCACCTCGCGTCGCGCCGTGCCGTGACGCTCGTGAGCGGGACCAACGGCAAGACGACGACGACGGCATGCCTCGCCGCGGCGCTCTCGACGGCGGGTCCTGTCGCCACGAACGCCACCGGCGCCAACATGCTCCCCGGCCACGTGGCCGCCCTTGGCGCCGCGCGCTCGGCCTCGTTCGCCGCGCTCGAGTGCGACGAGGTGTGGCTGCCGAACGCCATGGTGGCCCTCTCGCCGGGCGCGGTGGTCCTGCTCAACCTCTCCCGGGACCAGCTCGACCGCACCAGCGAGGTCCGGCACGTGGCGCGTGCGTGGAGGGGGGCGCTCGCGGCGTTCGGCGGGTGGTGCGTGGCGAACGCCGACGACCCACTGGTCGTGTACGCCGCGTCCGCCGCTCCGAGGGCCGCGTGGTTCGCGGGCGGCCTCGCGTTCCGAAGCGACGCGATCGCGTGCCCGGCGTGCGTCCGGCAGCTCGTCTACGACGACGCCGGCTGGCGGTGCGCGTGCGGCCGGCAGCGGCCCGAGCCCGATGCCGAGCTGACCGACGACGGCGCGACGGTCGACGGGCTCCGCGTGGCGATGCACCTCGAGCTGCCGGGGTCGTTCAACGCGCGCAACGCGCTCGGCGCGCTGCTCTGCGCGGTGCGCCTCGGCGTCGAGCCGGCGGAGGCTGCGCTCGCGATCGGGACCGTCACGGAGGTCGCGGGCCGCTTTGGCGCCGTCGCGATCGAGGGCGTCGAGGCGCGCCTCATGCTCGCGAAGAACCCCGCGGGGTGGGCGGCGCTGCTCGACCTCGTCGAGGGGGAGGCCACGCCGCTCGTGATCGCGATCAACGCCCGCCTCGCCGACGGGCGCGACCCGTCGTGGCTCTACGACGTCGCGTTCGAACGGCTCGCGGGCCGCGACGTCGTGGCGGCGGGGGAGCGCGTGGAGGATCTCTCGGCGCGCCTGTACTACGCCGGTGTCGAGCACCGGTGCGTGCCCGACGCGCACGCGGCGATCTCCGACGCCGCGCGCGCCAACAGCCGCGTCGACGTCATCGCGAACTACACCGCGTTCTCGGCGCTCAACGGGGGCCGGTAGTGCTCCGGGTCGTCACGGTCTACCCGGACCTGCTCGGCACCTACGGGGACCGGGGAAACGGGCTGGTGCTGCGCGAGCGCGCGCGCCGGCGGGGGATCGACGCGGAGCTCTTCGAGGTCACGAGCGGCGACCCGCTGCCGACGGCCGACCTCTACTGCGTCGGCGGCGGGGAGGACGGGCCCCAGCAGCTCGCCGTCGAGCGGCTCGAGCGCGACGGGGCGTTCGCCAGGGCCGTCGCGGGCGGCGCGGTCGTCCTCGCGGTGTGCGCGGGGCTCCAGGTGCTCGGACGGAGCTTCCCGGGCCCCGACGGCGCCCGGTGCGAGGGCCTCGGGGTCATCGAGGTCGACACGGTGGCTGGGACGGGGCCGCGCGCGGTGGGCGAGGTGCTCGTCGACGCCCACGACCCGCTCGGCCGGCTCACCGGGTTCGAGAACCACGCCGGTCGGACGGTCCGTGACGAGGGCACCGCGCCCCTCGGCGCGGTGGGGCTCGGCGTCGGGAACGGGGACGGCACCGACGGCGTGCGGACCGAGCGGGTGGTCGGCACGTACCTGCACGGCCCGGTCCTCGCTCGGAACCCGGCGCTGGCCGACTGGCTGCTCGAGCTCGCGCTCGGCCGCCCGCTCGCGGTGCTGCCGGACGGCCCGCCCGACGCGCTCCACCGCGCCAGGCTGGCGGCGGTGCGCGCGACCGCTTAGCCGCTCAGGGGGTCGGGTCGCGGCCGTCGGCCAGCGGGTCCCCGGCCACGTCCCGGCCGAGGTGCGCGACGGCGGCCTCGAGCCGCTTCCCCAGCCGGCGGGTCGGCTCGCCCTCGACCGGCACGATGGCCGGTCCGAACGTGACCGTGACCGGGGTGCGCAACCGGGTGCGCGGGTGCGCGGACCCGTTCGTGGACTTGGCGAAGAGCCGGGGCACGATGAACCGGGTGTTCTCCAGGTAGCACGGCACGATCACCGCGCCGGTCCGGTCCGCGAGGTACGCGGCCCCGCCCTTGAACTCGAGGAGCCGGCCGTCCTCGGAGCGGTGGCCCTCGGGGAAGATGAGCAGCCCCCACCCCTCGTCGAGCAGGTCCCGCGCCATGGCCGCGCTCCGCCGCTCGATCCGCTGGCGCTCGATGGGGATGGCGTTGTAGACGAGGGCGGCGAACGTCGCGCGCACCCACGAGCTGAAGAAGACGTCCGACGCGGCCGCGACGACGAGCCGCTTGCGGACCGCGCGCGGGAGCGCCGCGATGATCACCGAGGTGTCGGCGTGGCTCTGGTGGTTGGACGCCAGGATGAACGGGCCGTCGAGGCGCCGCAGCGCGGAGAGCCCGCGTCGGCGGCTCGGAGCGAGGAGCCGCGCGAGGGGGACGACGCCGAAGTTCTGCAGCCCGGCGCGCAGGACCCGGACGGGCGCTGAGCGGGACCACCCGGTCGGGAAGTCGAGCCCCGGACGGGCGGTCACCGCCAGATCGTCGGTCACCGGCGCCTCGGCTTGGCCCTCGGCGTGTACCGCTTGGAGGCGGTGACGCCCGAGCGCGGCACGACGCGGTCCGTGCCGCCGCCCTTGCCCGCCCGACGCGCGGCGCGCTTCGCCTCGGCGCGCTCGGTCGCGAGCTCGCGCACCTCCTTCGAGTCGGTGGTGCCGTAGCGCTGCATCCGCCACGAGCGCGCGAGGAGCCAGCCGCCGTACCCGAGGCCGACGATGAGGACGACCACGCCGCCCACGAACGTCGAGGCGAGGCCGGCCAGCATCGAGAAGAAGATGGTGAGCGAGCGCTTGGCGCGCCACACCGAGAGCAGGAAGACGACGCCGAGGATGATCAGGATGCTGAACTGCAGCGCGTAGTCGCTGGGGTGGTAGACGGTCTCGCAGAGCTTGTGGACGAGGTGGAGCCCGTTGCGGCACCGGTTCAGCAGGTAGGGCTTCGCGGTCGGCGGGCCGTACGTGGTGTGCAGCAGCTCGGGGACGTAGAGGACCGAGAGGGCGAGGACGAACCCCCCGGCGATGAACCCCCACTTGCGCTCCCGGGCATCGAGGGTGCGCATGCGCTCGCGCACCTCGGCGTCGGGGAGCGGCCCCGCGTCCCTGCTCGCACGTGGTTCGGCGGCAGGTTCCGGCTCCGCAGGGGGCGACGCGGCCGGCTCAGCGTCCTCGTCGGGCATCGCACCGAGGCTATCGACCCGTCCCGGCGCACCCAGGTGCTCCGGTACGATCGTGCGACCCGGGCGCTTAGCTCAGCTGGTTAGAGCGCAGCCTTCACACGGCTGAGGTCGTGGGTTCGAGTCCCGCAGCGCCCACCGGGCCGCGTCAGCGCCGCCGCGCCCAGACCTGGAAGACGCGCGGTCCGGTCATGAGGGTGCGCGGGTCAGCCGCGTACGCGGCGAGATCGGCGAGCGCGCCGGCGACCTCCGCGTCCCGCGCGACCCCCTCGGCGACGATCGCAGGGGTGGTCGCCTCGAGCGTGAGGGCGGCGATCGCCTTCCCGGCGTCGGTGCCGGTCCGGACGGGTTGGACGAGCGCCACCTCCCTGATCGGGATCCCGAGCTGCCTGCACTCGTCGGGGAGGCGCCGCCCGAAGGTCGGGTCTCCGTGGCGCGTGCGCAGCACCCGACAGAACATCCGAACGAACGCGTCGAAGCCCGCGTTCGGCGGGTAGCAGCTCCACCCGTCGTGATCGGCGTCCTCGACGGCGAGCACGCCCCCGGGACGGACGGCGTCCCACATGGCGCGCAGGAGCGCCCGTGGCTCCGCGAGGTGCTGGAGCACGAACCGCGAGTACACGACGTCGTATGCGGCGGGCTCGGCCCACGAGGTGAGGTCCTGCGCACGGAACTCGACGTTCGCGGCGCCCCGGCGATCCGCCTCCTCCCGGGCCAGGGCGAGGATCGCCGGGTCCACGTCGTAGCCGACGACGCTCCCGCCCTGACCGACCCGTGCCGCCAGCTGGAGGGCCACCGCGCCGCCTCCGCACCCCAGGTCCGCGCAGCGCATCCCCGGGCCGACCCCGGCCCGCTCGAACAGCGCCTCGGTGTCCTCGCGGCGCTCGCTCGCGAGCAGCGCGAGCCGGTCGTAGCCCTCCTGGCCGCCCGCGAGGACGTAGTCGCTCACCGGCCGGATCGTACGGCGCGTCGTCGCGCGCCGGTGAGGTCAGTCGCCGCCGCTCGCACGCAGCCACGCGAGCGGCTGGCTCGGCATGACGCGCTCGCCCGCGATGACGAGCAGGCCGCCGAGGGTCCCCGAGAACGCCGAGCGCACCTCGACGTCCCCGACCCACCCGACGAGGTCGCCGACCTCGACGCTGACGTCGGCCGGCTCACCCTCGCCGGAGCTCGTGAGCCCGGCGAGCTGCGGCGCCGCGTGCGCGACGGCGTCGACCGGGCGGAACTGGCCGGCCGCCGGCGCCACCACGATCCGCCCGGCGACCTGGTCGTGGTCGTGCACCTCACGCCGCCGCAGCGTCGGCCTCGCGATCAGGTGCTCGACCAGCGCCTCGAGATCGCCGGGCGTCGCGATCGAGTGGGTCTGCACGGCCCTCGGCGGGAACGTGGCGCGCGTCGCGTCGGCGATGGCGGTCCCGGCGCCGAACTCGACGAACGTCCGCACGCCCTCCCGGTAGAGCGCCTCGACGGACTGGTGCCAGCGGACGGGGGCGCACAGCTGCGCAGAGAGCAGCCCTGGCCACTCCGCGGCGTCGGGGTGGTGGCGGGCGTCGACGTTGGCGACGACGACGGGGTCGGACTCGCGGAACGTCGCCTCGGCGAGCGACTTGCGCAGCAGCTCGCGCGCGCCGGCGAGCAGCGGCGTGTGGAACCCGCCGCTCCACGGCTGGGCCACGGTGCGCGTCGCGCCGAGCGAGCGCGCGACCTCGAGCGCCGCGCGCACGCCCTCGGCAGAGCCTGTGACCACCACGCGACCGGGCGCGTCGTACCCCGTGACCCACGCGCCGCCCTCGGCCCGGGCGCACGCGGCCTCGACGTCGACGTCGGCGAGCCCCTCCACCACGGCGCACGCGCCGTCGACGCGCGGCGCCTCCAGCGTCGCCGCGGTCCCGCGCGCGACCACGAGGCGGACGCCGTCGTCGAAGTCGAGCGCACCGGCGGCGACGAGCGCGGTGTACTCGCCGAGCCCGTACCCAGAGACCGCCATCGGCGCGAGCCCGAGCCGCTCGGCCGCGTCGAGCGCGACGAGGCTGAGGACGAACGTCGCGAGGTGCGCGTTCACGATCTCGGACAGCGCGTCACCGCGGTCGCCGTGGAGCAGCGAGGCGACGTCGCGACCCGCCGCCTCGCTCGCGGCGTCGACGAGCTCCCACGAGGGGTGGGTCGACCACGCGTCGCCCATGCCGGGCCACTCGGCCCCGTGGTCCGGGAGCGTGAACGCGAGCACGGGGCAGCCTCCAACGCCGACGCCGGTCGCCGACGCGCCCATCGTCGCACGCGACGGTCGGTCGGCCCGGTGCTACTCGGCGGTCACTTTCACCGTACCGTGATCGCACCGTGTGCCACGCTCGGCTGCGGCTTCCGCGGGAGGACGTGATGGACGGGAGAGCGGCGCTCAGGTTCGTCGCGGATCACGGCGTGGTCCTCGTCGCGGCGAGGGGACCCGTCCCGCGCCTCACGGAAGCGATCGCGGGCGAGCCCATCGTCGGCAGCTGGTGGGGCCACCCGAAGGGCCACGAGATCTACGCGGTCCTCGACGTGGTGATGTCGTCGCCGGACGTGCTCGTGTGTCGCGCGGTGAACGGCAAGGTCACGCTCGTGCACCGCCGCCTGTGGCCGGCGCTCATCCGCGCGGCGCCGCGCATCGGGCGCGAGCGGCTCGCTCGCGTCGAGCAGGAGCACACCGACGCGGGCTTCCACGTGAACCACGAGACGCCGTTCCCCCAGTGGGCCGACGACGCGTCGCGTCGCGGTGCAGAGGAGCTCGAGCTCGACGCGGCGGTCGAGCAGCTCGGGCCGTGGGTGCCCGGTGGCGACCCGACGATCGGGCGGGCCCGACGCGTCCGCTGACCCGCGTGACGCACCGGGAGGATCGCCCGGCGCGGCTTATAGTGACGACGAGGTGCTCGGGCTCTTCGCCCGCGCGCCGAGGAGGTCTGCCGTCGATGCGGAGCGGGGTCCAGGCGCTGGTCGGAGAGACCGCGCTCGTCACCAAGCCCATCAACGGCAAGCACCACCCGGGGACCGTTCGCCTGCGGGGCGAGGAGTGGTTCGCCATCCCGCTCGACCCCGATCAGGTGATCGAGGAGGGCACCGACGTGGTCGTCGCCGACATCGACCGAGGGCTCCTCGTCGTCTACCCGATAAGCCTGTGAGTGCGCCGTCGGTGGAGAGCCACCGCCCGGCCGGATTGGAGTTGCCATGATCGCCTCAGACGCTGGGTTCCTCGCCGGGTCGCTGGCCGGGGCCGTCGTGGCGCTCGTGTTGGCGTTCGTCATCTTCAAGAGCTCCATCAAGGTCATCCAGCAGGGGTGCGTCGGGGTCGTCAAGCGGCTCGGCGAGTTCCGCTCGATCCGCCAGCCTGGCCTGACCATGGTCGTGCCCTTCGTCGACCAGATGGTCAAGGTCGACATGCGCGAGTTCCCCCAGGTGGGTGACCAGCAGGCCGTCATCACCAAGGACAACGTCTCCGTCATGGTCTCGGCCACGATCTTCTGCCAGGTCATCGACGTCAAGTCCGCCCTCTTCGAGGTCAACGACTTCCTCCTCGCCATCGACCAGCTCTCCAAGACCGCCCTGCGCGCGGTCTTCGGTGAGCTCTCGCTGGACGAGTCGCTCTCGCAGCGCGAGCAGATCAACACGCGGATGCAGGAGCACATGGCCGACGCGACCATGAAGTGGGGTGTGCGGCTCAACCGGATCGAGATCCTCGACATTCGGCCCCCGAACAACGTGCTGCAGGCCATGTCGGAGCAGAAGGAGGCCGAGCAGCACAAGCGCGCGGCCATCCTCAAGTCCGAGGGCGATCAGCAGGCCGCCGTCAACACGGCGCAGGGGCAGAAGCAGGCCGAGATCCTCAACGCCGAGGGCCAGAAGCAGGCCGCGATCCTCGGCGCCGAGGCGCAGAAGGAGTCGCTCCGGCTCCGCGCCGAGGGCGACCGGATCGCCACGCAGCTGCGGGGCGAGGGCGAGGCCGCCCTGCTCGCCGCGATCGACGCGGTCGGCATCAACCAGAACACCCTCGCGGTCCTGCAGCTGCGTGCGCTGCAGGACGTCGCGACCGCCCCGACCTCCAAGCTCGTCGTGCCGTACGAGGCTGCGGGGCTCGTCGGTGGCGCGGCGGCCCTCGTCGAGGGGCTCTCCGCGCCGAAGGACACCGCCTCGGGCTCCCAGGGCGGAGCCGACGGCAAGGACGCGCCGGCGCCCATCGCGCCGAGGTCCGCGGGGTAGGCGGGGAGGGCGCTACCCGGTCACGGTGCCGATGAGCAGGCCGTCGTGCCCCTTGGTCCCGACGACCTGGATGACCGTGGCGACGACGTTTGGCTCGGCCCCGAGCAGCGCGATCGCGTCGTAGGCACCGCGCGCCGCGGCATCGGGCAGCGGGTCGAGGGCGACCGCCCCGGCCCGCACCACGTTGTCGACGACGAGGATCGTGCCGGGGTGCGCGAAGCCCAGCGCGTACCGCAGGTACGCGCGGTTGTTCTCCTTGTCGGCATCGATGAACACGAGGTCCACGGGGCCGTACCCGTCGGCCTCGAGCTTCGCGAGGCGCTCGAGGGCGGGGCCGACCAGCACGTCGACCCGGTCGGCGAGCCCCGCGTAGGCGAGGTTCGCGGTGGCGACCTCCGCGTGGTGCGGGTCGAGCTCGAGCGTCGTCACTCGGCCGCCGGCCCTGAGCCCGCGCGCGAGGTGGATCGTCGAGTACCCGCCGAGCGTGCCGACCTCGAGGATCGTCGAGGCGTCGATCGCACGCGCCAGGAGCTGGAGCAGCTTGCCCTGCAGCGACGAGACCTGGATGGGTGGCAGCCCACCCTCGTTCGACGCGGCCAGCGCGTGGTCGAGCGCGTCGTCGTTCGGGACGACGAGCCTCGCCAGCGCGTCGTCGATCGCTTGAAAGCTCAGGTCGGCCATCTCCCCGCGACGGACGTCGCGCCTCCGCGGCGAGCATACGAGTCGGGTCCGGGCTGCCGGAGGCCCCGTCGGTAGATTGCCGTCGGTGCCGACGACCTTCGAGGCGGCGTGGTCGGTCGCGGCGGACGTCGAGGGGTGGCTCAGCTGTGCCCAGGCGCGGGCCCTCTTCGAGGCATCGCAGCGCGTCGCGGCCGGGTGCGCGGTCGTCGAGGTCGGGAGCCACCGCGGGAAGTCCACGATCGTGCTCGCTGCGGGGCTGCCCGACGGCGTCCCCATGACCGCGGTCGACCCGTTCGACGACCCGCGGTGGGGCGGCGGCCCCGAGTCGCTCGCCGTCTTCGAGGCGAACCTGGCGCGCGCTGGGGTCGCCGACCGGGTCACGCTGTTCCGCGGGCTCTCCGAGGAGGCGGCCGCAGCGTGGGACGGCCCGCCGGTCGGGCTCGCGTGGATCGACGGCGCCCACGACGAGGCGAGCGTGCTGAAGGACCTCGACGGGTGGGGACCGCACCTCGCCGACGGCGCGGTCCTGATGCTGCACGACGCGTTCAGCGCGATCGGCACGACCCGCGCGGTCCTCCGACGGCTCTGGCTCACGCGCGAGTACCGCTACGTGGGATGCGTCCGAACCCTCGTCGAGTTCCGGAAGGAGCCGCGCTCGACGCTCGGCGCCGTCGCCGACGCCGCCAACCTCTCGCGGCGGCTCGGGTTCTTCGCGCGGATGGTCGCGATCAAGCTCGCCCGGCGGCGCGGGCTGCACGGGCTCGAGCAGCGGCTCATGCGCGAGCCGAACGAGCCGCTCATCTGATGTTCGACGCCGCAGGCCCAGCGCCGAGACACTCACCCCTGATGCCAGACGACGGCGAGCCGCTTCGCGTCCTGCTCACCGTCCACCACGACCTCGTCGTCGGCACCGGCGCCGCCGGCAGCACGCTCGCGATCGGCGAGGCGCTCGAGCGTCGCGGGCACCGGGTTGAGGTCGTCGGGCTCGACCTGCTTGCGAGTCGGCGCGGCCCGACGATCGACGCGCTCGCGTTCCCGCACGCCGTCGCCCGGCACGTCCGGCGCCGGCTCGGGGCGGACGACGCCGATGTGGTCGACGCCTCGACCGGGGACCTCGCGTACCTCGGGGCACGGTCCGCCAGGACGGCGCGAGCAGCCCTCCTCACTCGGAGCCACGGCCTCGAGCACCTGAACGCCGCTCGCCGGCGCGAGGGGGCGCGGCGGGGCGAGACCAGGCTGCGGTGGCGGTACGGGCTCTACCACGGCGGCGCCCGCCTCCTCGAGGTCCGCCGGTCGTTGCGCGTGGCCGACGCGGTGCTCGCGCTGAACGACGCCGAGGCGGGCTACCTCACGGCGCACCTGGGCGTGCCGCCGTCCAGGGTCCACCGGACCTCTGAGCTCCTGCGCGACCTGCCAGTGGCGGACCCGCCCGCCACCCAGCGCGACGTGCTGGTGCTCACCCCGGTGACCTGGCGCAAGGGCGCGGACGTGGCCGTGCGCGTGCTCGACACCGTGCTCAGGACCGAGCCGGGCGCGACGGCCTCCTGGCACGGCGTCGACGAACCTGGGGCGCTCGCCGCGCGGCTCGGTCGAGACGTCGTGGAGCGGGTGACGATCGGCGGGCCGTTCGACACCGCGGCGCTGGTCTCGCTCCTCGCCGGCCACCGCGTGCTGCTCTTCCCGTCGCGCGCGGAGGGCGAGGGCATGACGGTCCTCGAGGCGCTCACGGTGGGCACGCCCGTCGTCGCCGCGGACGTGCCCGGGCCACGCGACCTGCTCGCAGGCGGCGCCGGCGTGCTCGTCCCCGACGGCCACGTGGAGGGGATGGCGACGGCCGTTCGCGCGCTGCTCGCAGACGGCGCACGCCGTCGCGCGCTCGCCGAGCGCGGCGCCGCTCGGGCGGCTGCGTACCGGACCGACCCGGTCGTGGACGAGCTCGAGGCGACCTACCGCGCCGTGCTGGCCGCCAAGGGCTGAGCCGGCCAGAGCGGCGCCGGCACGTCGAACCCCGCGGGCGCGCCGAACCGGTTGCGGTGTGTGACCTCGTGCGCGGCTCGCCTGGGTGCCACCGCCCACCTCCCGGTCGGGTACCCAAACGTCACGCACGCCGCGATCGTCCACCCCTTGTCCGTGGGCACGCCCAGGAGCGCTGCGACGTCGGCGTGGTGGAACGCCGAGAGCACGGCGGTCAGGCACGACCCGACGCCCTCCGCGCGCGCGGCGAGCATCGCGCTCCACACGGCCGGGTAGATCGAGCCGCCGGACGGGTCGAAGCGCGAGAGCGCGAAGAGGAGCAACGGCACCGTCTCGAAGTTGTCCGCCAGCCACTGCGCGGACCGGCGGACCCGCTCGAACTGCTCGCTCTGCTCGGTCTTCGGCGCCCCCGCGGCCGCCTCGATCCGCTCGCGGTAGACGGTCGCCCAGAGCTGGTCCATCGCGTCGCGGTAGAGCGGCCCGATCCTCGCGATGAGCGCGGCGTCGTCGACGAGCACGAACCGCCACCCCTGGACGTTGCCCCCGGTCGGCGCGCGGATCGCGGCGTCGACGATGCGCGCCTGGGCGTCGATCGGGATCGGCTCGTTCGTCACGCGTCGCATCGCCCGCGTCGTGTAGAGCGCCTCGTGCAGGTCCACCACGCCTCCTCGTCACGTCGTGTCCCGGGACTGTACGCAGTGGCGACCAGGCGAGCCCGCGACAGGTGATCCCTACGATGGCGGGTCGAGGAGGGATGAGGATGGGGATGGCGCACGGCGGCTGGGGGTTGATGCGCTCGCTGCGGCGCGACGAGGAGGTGAAGGACCAGCGAGTCCGGCGCGAGACCTTGCGCCGGATGGTCGCCTTCTCACGGCCCTACCGCGGGCAGCTCGCGGTCTTCCTCACGGTCGTCGTCATCGACGCGCTGGTCGTGGTCGTCAACCCGCTGATCCTGAAGCGGATCCTGGACCTCGCCACCCGCCACGAGGGCGCCGACCAGATCGTGGGGCTCGCGCTGCTCGCGGCGGTCCTCGCCATCGTCGACGCCGGGCTCACCTTGGGGGAGCGCCGGATCGCGGCGGCGATCGGGGAGTACCTGATCTACGACATGCGCGCCAAGGTCTTCCGGCACGTCCAGTCGATGCCGATCTCCTTCTTCGCGAGGACCCAGACCGGCGCGCTGATCAGCCGGCTGAACAACGACATCATCGGCGCCCAGCAGGCGTTCACGGACCTGCTCTCGAACATCGTGGGCAACGTGATCCTGGTCGGTCTGGTCCTCGTCTCGATGCTCGTCCTCTCGTGGCAGATCACGCTCGTCGCCCTCGTGCTCGTGCCGATCTTCATCCTCCCGGCGAAGGCGTTCGGCCCGAGGCTCGCGCGGCTCTTCCGAGACGGCATGGGGCTCAACGCCGAGATGAACACGATGATGCAGGAGCGGTTCAACGTCGCGGGCGCCATGCTCGTCAAGCTCTTCGGCCGCCCCGACGAGGAGCGCGCGGCGTTCGACGCGCGCGCCGCGGGCGTGCGCGACATCGGGATCAAGCAGGCCACGTACCAGCGGATGTACTTCGTCGGCCTGAGCCTGACCGCCGCCATGGCGACGGCGTTCGCCTACGGGTTCGGCGGTGTGGAGGTCGTCCACGGGGCGATGCAGATCGGCACGGTCGCGGCCATGACGGCGTACCTGGCGCGGCTCTTCTCGCCGCTCTTGCAGCTCTCCAACCTCCAGATCGACCTGACGAGCGCCGCGGTGAGCTTCGAGCGGGTCTTCGAGGTCCTCGACATCGAGCCGATGATCACCGAGGCCGACGACGCCGTCGCGATCCCGGCCGGCCCCGCGACGGTCGAGCTCGTCGACGTCCGGTTCCACTACCCGCGTCCCGACGAGGTCTCGATCGCGTCGCTCGAGGCGGTCGCCACGCTCGAGCAGGTCGGCAGCGCCGAGGTGCTGCACGGCGTCTCGATCAAGGTGGAGCCCGGCAGGGTGGTCGCGCTCGTCGGGCCCTCGGGCGCGGGCAAGACCACGATCTCGGCGCTCATCCCTCGGCTCTACGACCCGAGCTCTGGCTCGGTGCGGATCAACGGGCTCGACCTTCGCCGCGCGACGCTCGCGAGCGTCGTCGAGACCGTGGGGGTCGTCACCCAGGACGCGCACCTCTTCCACGACTCGCTCCGGGCGAACCTGCTCTACGCCCGCCCCGAGGCGACCGAGCGCGAGCTCGAGGCGGCGCTCGACTCAGCGCAGGTCCTCGACCTCGTCCGGGCGCTCCCGAACGGGCTGGACACGATCGTGGGGGAGCGCGGGTACCGGCTCTCCGGCGGCGAGAAGCAGCGCGTGGCGATCGCGCGGCTGCTGCTCAAGGCACCGCGCGTCGTGGTCCTCGACGAGGCGACCGCGCACCTCGACGCCTCCAGCGAGGCCGCCGTGCAGCGCGCGCTCGACGCGACCCTCGAGGGGCGTACCTCGATCGTGATCGCGCACCGGCTCTCGACGATCCGGAACGCCGACGAGATCCTGGTGATCTCGAGCGGGCGGATCGTCGACCGGGGCACCCACGAGGCGCTGCTCGCGCGGGGCGGGCTCTACCGCGTGCTCTACGAGACGCAGTTCGCCGACCAGGAGGTCCCGGCGACCTCGGAGCCGGGCGGGTGACCCCGACGGTCCTGCTCGTCTGCCGCGCGAACCTCTGTCGCTCGCCGTCAGCCGAGGTGATGCTCACGAGGTCGCTCGGCACCAGCGAACTCAGCGTCGCGTCCGCGGGGCTCCGGGTCCGTGACGACCAGGTCGCCCCGGAGGACTTCCTCGAGGTCGCGCTGGCCCGGGGGGTCGACCTGCGGGCGCACCGGCCCGTCCCGTTCACGAAGGAGCTCGGCCGGTCCGCCGACGTGATCCTGACGATGACGCGCGAGCTCCTCCGCACGATGGTGGTCGACCTCCCGGAGGTCTGGCCGAGGTCGTTCACGCTGCTCGAGCTGTGCCGTCGCGGGGCGACGGCCGCGCCGGCCGCGGGCGGCGAGACGATGGTCGAGTGGGTGGCTCGGGTGCACGCCACCCGGGATCGCACCGAGCTGGTCTCGCTCGACGAGGTGGACGACCTCCGTGACCCGATGGCAGCGGTCGACCGCCCCGACGCCGAGGCGCCGAGCCCCAACGAGGAGATGTTCGGCGAGCTCGAGCGCGCGACGCGGCGGCTCGCGCGCCTGCTCGCGACCCTCAGTGGCTGAGCAGCCAGTGCAGCGCCTGGTCCCTCGTCGAGGACCAGCTCGCCTGTGACGGGCCGGCGACCGACCAGCCCGGCGCCGAGAACGTCACGGTCGCCTGCTGGGGGTTGACGCCCGACTGGGGCACGAAGACGAGGTCCATGTGGCCGTCCGAGACGGCGTGCTTGAGCACCCCGGCCAGCACGACGGTCTCGCTCCTGCCCGGGTCGAGGCGGACGACCCAGCGGGCGAGCTCGAGGCCCGACTCGGCGAGCCCACCCGGGACCACGGCGCCACGCGGGAGCCACAGGTCGATCCGGCCCACGTACTGACCGCGGACGTTCGAGTTGAGGTGGTCCGGGCCGCAGACGTAGTGGGGCCAGCAGCCGCGCTTCGCGCTGTTGGAGACGACGATCGTCGCGAGGATCGTCGCGGTGCCGTTCGGGTCGACCGAGACGTTGTAGGCCACCTTGGTGTGGACGTACCAGTCGAGCTTCGCAGCGACGGCGGACTCGACGGCGAGGTGGACCTCGTCCGGCCCGAGCGCGGTGAGCGAGCCGCTCGCGCCGAACCTGGTGACCGCGGCCTCGAGCTTGGGGAACCGGCTCCAGACGAGCAGGTGACGACCGCGCACGGCCTTGGCGAGCTGGTCCACCAGGTAGGCGAGGTCGAAGTGGTGGTGCTTCATCCTGCTCACGGCGGCGGACGCCACCTCCGCCACCTCGTCGTGGCGACGGCTCTGCTGGTACCCCCGGGGGTACAGCAGGTAGAGGCCGTGCATGAGCACGTACTCGACGTTGTTCGCCTTGACCTGCGCGGGGACCCCGGAGACGAAGACGCCGCCGGTCGCCTCGAGCACGTGGCGGAGCACCTCGGGGTCGACGCCGATCACCCCATCGACGTGGCGGTGGGTGCGCCGGGTGTACATGGCGGCCATCACCTCGCTCGAGAGGGGGAAGTCGGCGGAGGCGTTGACGCTCTGCCAGACCTGCCTCGGCTCCATGGCGCCGAACGCCGCGAGCGTGCCCATCGGGAGCGGCACCTGGGCGGGGTGGCGGATCCGCAGCGTCCCGACCGAGTGGGACTTCGCCATCGTGAAGGTGCCGTTCTCGGCCGAGAGGATGGCCCACGAGAGCACCGCGCCCTGGTCGCGCATCTCCGCGTCGTTCTCCCCGGCCACGAAGTAGGTGCGCGGGCCGTCCCCCCCGAGGAACGGGCCGGCGTAGTCGAGGAGGTTGCCGCCGGCGGCGAGGAGCGCCGTGACCTTGGCGATCTCCTTGTCGAACGACGAGCGGGCCCCGGCGAGCGGCCCGACGAGCACCCCCGAGCCGCGGTCGAGCGGCCGCAGGATCACGACCGCTCGGTGGACCTGGTGGTCGAGCACGTTGAGCGCGGGGAGGGAGACGCTCGTGCCGTGGCTGAAGCGCAGCAGCTGCTGGAGGGACGCAAGGAGCGTGCCAGCCTGCTCGGACGTCGTCTTGAAGTCGCCGACGAGCTGCTTGACGCCGGTGACCTGCTGGCCGACGAAGGGGATCCACGAGAGCGCGTGCAGCGGGACCGAGCCGTCGACGAGCGCGGCGGCCGACGTCGTCCCGTGTTGCATGGCGGCGATCTGGGCGGCAGCGTGCGCGCGACCGTGCGCGGTGAAGAGCTGCGTGCGGTCGACCGCGAGCGCGGTCGCCTCGGACTGGGCACCGCGAAGGTCGTTGCGGGCCTGGATCACGGTGACCACCGCCCAGATGGCGAGCACCACGAACGCGACGGCGATCCCGAGGCCGATGCCCATGGCGATCTGCGTGGCGAGCTCGAGCGGCCGCCGCGAACGAAGCAGGTGCCGCGCGTGGCGAACGGTGTCGCTGGGGGTGCGCTGGGGGGAGAGCCGCGTGCGCCGCGACCGCCGCCGTCGGTGGCCGTGCGCCTCGCCGTCGCGGTGTGCGGTGAAGTGCGTCCAGCCGTGCCGGTACTTGTGGAGGGCCTTGGCCTTTCGGTGCTCGTAGGGGGGCATCGGCGTGGGGTGGGCGGACCCGCCCATCGGGCGGCTCAGTCGGTCGGCGGGTCGGTGGGCGGGGCACCACCCTCGGGCTCTGCCGGTGGGGCGGCACCCGGGCCGACGGGCGTCGCGACGGCGCTCCCGACCTGGGTGGCGACCTGCGTGGTCGTCGAGGTCCCGCCGTACCCGTAGCCGTACCCGTAGCCGTAGCCGTACCCGTACCCGTAGCCGTACCCGTACCGGTAGTACGCGTAGGAGTCGGCGGCCGGCGCGCGGTTGAGGACGACGCCGACCAGCGCGGCGTCGACCTGGCGGAGGATCTCGATCGCCCGCACCGTGTCGCGCTTGGTGGAGATGCCCGACGCGGCGACGAGCAGCACGCCGCTGGCCTTCGCGGCCAGGACCGCGGCGTCGGAGACCGGCAGCAGCGGCGTCGAGTCGAGGAGGACGATGTCGCACCGCCGCGTGAGCGAGTCGAGGATCTGCTCGGTCCGCCGCCCCGAGAGGAGCTCGGACGGGTTCGGCGGGATCGGGCCCGACGGGAGGATCTTGAGGTACGGGCTACCGGGGACGTCGAGGATCGCGTCATCGAGCTCGGCCTCGCCCAGGAGCACGGACGTGAACCCCGTCTCGTTCGTCAGGCCGAAGAACTCGTGGATCCGTGGCTTCCGCAGGTCACACCCGACCAGGATGACCTCCTGGCCGGCCGCCGCCATCGTGTAGGCGAGGTCCGCAGCGATCGTCGTCTTGCCGTCCGCGGCCGCAGGCGAGGTCACGAGGAGCGACTTGATCGGCTCCTCGAGCGACATGAACTGCAGCGAGGTGCGCAGCGCGCGGAAGGCCTCGGCGGGTGGCGACTTCGGTTGCTCGGCCGCGATGAGCAGCGGGGTCTTTCGGTCCTCCCACTCCGAGATGAGCGGGATGAGCCCGATCGCCGGCCGACCGGCCGCCATCTCCTCGAGATCGGCGCGCGTGCGCACCTTGTCGTCGAGCGACTCGCGAAGGATGGCGATCGCGATGCCGGCCGCGAGGCCCGCCAGCGCCGCGAGCAGCACGTCGGTCCTCGGCTTCGGCGAGACCGGGACGGTGTTCTTCGTCGCCCACTGGATCGTCGTCGCACCCGAGTTGTTGTTGTTCGCCATCTGGTAGACGAGGAAGAACTCCGCGCGCTGGTACTTCTCGAGCAGCCCCTCCTGCGAGGAGAGGGTGTGCACCAGGTACCCGTAGTTGAACGCGCTGCGCCTCGTGTGCTGGAGCTGCAGGGTGGAGGCGTAGATCAGCGCCTGCTGGGCGACGACCTCCTGGGCGAGGACCTTCAGCTCCTGGGAGTCCTTGGCCACGAGCTGCGCGTACTGGACCTTGTCGTAGGCGTGGATCAGCGCGTTGACCGCAGCGGCGGCGAACCTCGGCGACGAGGCGCGGCAGCTCAGCTGGATGATCGCGGTCCCGCCCTTGATCGAGGTTGCGCAGCCGGGCAGGGGCCGCCCGAGGGCTTGCTTCGCAGCCTTCTTGACCGACGGCTCGAGGAGCAGCGTCTCGTTGGTGTCGAGCACCGTCGGGTTCAGGTGGTGCGGGTTGCCGAAGATGACCTCCGCCTGCGCCCCGTACACATTTGATCGCAATGTGTCCACGATCAACATGCCACCAACGGCGACGAGGAGGCAGATGAGCACGGCCAGCTTGCGCCGCCAGAGCACATTTACGTACTGACCTGCGTTCATCCGCGCGCGCGCTCGAGGCGTGGCGACCATCGGAGGCATGCTACTCGCGGACCTTGAAATCTCAACGGGCGAAAGGTTTGTGGAGTGGTTGTGCGAGAATTGCGACAGTGAGTTTCACGTTGGACGACCGCGTCGGTGACGCACCGGTGACCACTGGTCACGATGCTGAGCGCGACACGCCCAAGGGTCGCTCCGCGTGGTCGCTCGTCGTCGGGGGGACGGCCGCGTGCCTCGGCGTCGCGCTCGCCGCGGGGACGCACGTCGGGCTCGTCCTGATCGTGCTCCCGGTCGTCGTACTGATCACGTGGCAGACGCCCCGGACCATGCTCGGGATGCTGCCGATCTGGATGGTGATGCTCGGCCTCGTGCGACGGCTCACGCCGGGCGGGGGCAACGTCACGTTCTCGGGCGACCCAGTGCTCATCATCGGCCCTGTCGTGATCATCCTCCTCTTCCTCACGGCGGTCGGCCGCGGTGCGTTCGAGAACAGGACCCGGCTCTCGACGGTCGTGGGGGCGTTCTGCGCCCTCGCCCTCGTCGAGGCGCTGAACCCGGGCGAGCGGCTCCTCTCGGGGCTCGGCGGCCTGCTCTTCATCCTCGTCCCGATGCTCGCGTTCTGGATCGGCCGCGCCCTGCTCGACGAGGAGCTCGCGCTCCAGATCGTGAAGACGGTGGCCGCGCTCAGCCTCTTCGCCGCGATCTACGGGCTGTTCCAGCAGTTCCACGGGCTGCCCTCGTGGGACCGCGCGTGGATCTCGACGAAGGGGTACCAGGCGCTGAGCCTCGGCTCCGGCGTGATCCGTGCGTTCGGGACGTTCTCGTCCGCGGAGGAGTACGCCGCGTTCCTCTCGATCGGGGTGATCGCCTGGCTCGCGCTCGCCGGGAAGAAGACCCGGATGTTCCCGCCGCTGCACCTCGCGGGCACGGTGACCGTCGGCGTGGCGCTGTGGTTCGAGTCGGAGCGCACGGCGATCTTCCTCGTGGTCCTCGCGATGGGCGTGATGCTGGCGTCGCGGCTGCGCCTCCGCCCCTACGGCGTCCTTGCCGGCGGGGTCGGCGCGGTGCTGCTCCTCATCTTCCTCGGCTCGCACTTCGGCAGCAGCGGCGGCGGGAGCGCGTCGAACGTCCTCTCCACCCACCAGTTCAAGGGCATCAGCCACCCGTTCGGGCAGGGCTCGTCGCTCCCCGGGCACATCAAGGCGACGAGGATCGGGATCCTGCAGGGGTTCCGCCACCCCCTCGGCCACGGGACCGGAGCGGCGACGCTCGCTGCGAACCGGTACGGCCACTCGCGGACGGTCGGCACCGAGTTCGACCCGGGGAACATGGGGATCGCGTTCGGGATCTTCGGGCTCGCCGTCTACGTCGCGTTCTGCTGGAACGCGATCCAGACCGTCTACCGGGCGGCCGTCATCCGGCGCGACGCGATCGGGCTCTTCGCGCTCGGCGTGCTCATGGCCACGCTCTTCCAGTGGACGAACGGCGACCTCTACTCGGTCTGCTGGTTGATCTGGCTCTTCGTGGGGTACGTGGACGCCTACCTCGGGCGGATGAGCCGGGAGCAGCAACGCGAGCTCTCTGCGGTCGAGGTGCCGACGGGTCCGGAGTGGCGCAGACCGGGTGAAGCGCGAGGCACGCGCACTCTCGCGTGAGCCGGCTGCGCGTCGCGTACGTCGCGCACTCGGTCGATCCAACGCGCGGAGGGATGGAGCTCGTGAGCGCGCGGCTCATCGAGCGGCTGGCCACGACCGTCGACCTCGAGGTCGTGGCCGGCGACGGGCTCCAGACGCTGCCGAGCGGCGTGCGCCGGACCCACGTCCCGATCCCGCGCGGACCGAGCGTCGCACGGCTCGTCCTCTTCGATCTCGTGGCGACCGCGCGCCTGTGGCGGGTGCGCCGTCGGACCGACCTCGTGCACGCGTGCGGCGCCGTCGCGCACTCGCGCGTCGACCTGATGACCGTGCACCTCAGCCACGCCGCCGTGATCGACGCGCAGGGCGGTCCCACGCCCCCCGGCCGGCGCGGCGTCCGCGGTGCCGTCGCCGCGTGGCGGCGGCGCCACGCGGCCCGCCTCGAGCGCTGGGCGATGCGCGACGGGCGGACCCGCGAGCTCGCGGCCGTCTCGAAGGCTGAGGCGCGGGACCTCAGGACCCGGTACCCGTCCGTGCCGGTGAGCGTCGTCGAGAACGGCGTGGACTCGGCGCGGTTCGCCGCGCTCGACGCGACGCGCGCCGACGACGCGCCGCTGCGGGTGGTGGTCGTCGGGGGCGACTTCGAGCGCAAAGGCGTGGGGATCGCGGTCCGGGCCGTGTCCCGCACCGCGAGGTGCCGGCTCCGGATCGTCGGGGCGGGCGACGTCGACGCCATGCGAGCCGTCGCCGCGGCGACGGGCGCCGCCGAGCGCATCGAGCTGGTCGGCAGGGTCCCCGACGTCGCGCCCGAGTACGCAGCAGCCGACGTGGTGCTCTCGTGCTCCCTCCTCGAGTCGTTCGGCCTCTCGGTGGCCGAGGGGGCGGCCGCGGGCTGCGCGGTCGTCTGCACGGACACGGGGGTCGGCCCCGAGCTCGTGGCCGACGACGACGGGCTGGGCCCCGGCGGCGTCCTCGTGGCCGCCGACGAGCGCGAGGTGGCGGCTGCACTTGAGGTGCTCGACCGGGACCGCGCAGGCTGTCGGGCGATGGGTGCCGTCGCGCGACACCGGGTGACGCGGTTCACCTGGGACGAGATGGCCAGCCGGACGCTGGCCAGGTACCAGGCGCTCGCGGCTCGCGCCCCATGAGGGTGGTCCACATCGGCCTCGAGACGACCGCAGCGAGGGTCGGCGGCCTCAACCGGTACTGCGAGCGCCTGGTCGCCGCCGAGCGAGCGGCGGGCGTCGAGGCGGTGGCGATCGTCCTCGGCGACGCCGAGGACGCGAGCGAGCACGTCGTCGTGGCCACGCCATCTGGCCGCTCAATGCTGCGGTCCGCGGTCGCGGTCGACCGGGCGGCGCGCGACCTCGGGGCTCCCGACGTCGCCGACCTGCACTTCGCCGGCACGGCCGCGGTGACCGCGACGGTGGGCGCGCTCCGGTCAGTGCCGAAGGTCGTGCACTTCCAGGGACCGTGGGCCGACGAGTCCGCGCACGCCGGCGCCTCGCGGCTCAACGTCGCGGTCAAGCGAGCCGTCGAGCGGCGCGTCTACCACCGCGCGTCGCGGGTCGTCACGCTCTCCGACGCCTTCGCCGAGGTGATCTCGACGCGCTACGGGGTCGCACCGTGGCTCGTCGAGGTGATCGCGCCGGGTGTCGACCTCGACCGGTTCAGCCCGGGGGACCGCGACGACGCGCGCTCGATGGTCGGCGCGCCGAGAGGGCGGGTCGTGCTCGCGGTCCGTCGGCTCGTCGCGCGGATGGGGCTCGAGGTGCTGCTCGAGGCGTGGCGGTCGCTCGCGCCCGGCGCGGACGACGCGCTCGTGATCGTCGGCGACGGCCCGGCGGCCGCCACGCTGCGGCTCCAGGCGCGGACGCTCGGCGTCGAGGCGACCGTCCGCCTCGTCGGTCGTGTCGATGACGACGCGCTCGTCGCCTGGTACCGGGCCGCCGACGTGACCGCGGTCCCGTCGGTCGCGCTCGAGGGGTACGGGCTCGTCGTGCTCGAGTCCCTCGCGTGCGGGACCGCCGTCGTCGGGACCGACGCGGGCGGGCTGCGCGAGGCGCTCGACTCGGCGGGCTGCGGGCCGGCGGTCCCTGCGGGCGACGCCGGGGCGCTCGCCGACGCGCTGCGCCGCGCGCTCGAGGCGCCAGGCGGCCCCGACGTGGTCGCGACGCGCCGCGGCGCCGCGCAGCGCCATGCGTGGTCCACGGTCGCGGCGCGTCACGCGGCGCTCTACGCACGCGTCGTCGGCGGCGCCCGTCCGATCCGGGTCGTGGTGCTCGACCACACCGCAGTCCTCTCGGGTGGGGAGCTCGCGATCACCCGGGCGGTCGGCGCGCTCGGCGACCGCGCGTCGGTGCACGCGATCCTGGCCGAGGACGGTCCGCTTCGCGGACGGCTCGTCGATTCCGGTGCGACCGTCGAGGTGCTCCCGCTCGCCGGCACCGTGCGTCACGTGCACCGCGACGCGGTCACGCTGCGCCGGGTCGGGCCGCGGCGTGCGATCGCGACGACGCGGTACGTCGTGCGCCTCGCGCGTCGGCTCCGAGAGCTCCGACCCGACGTGGTCCACACCAACTCGCTCAAGGCCGCGCTCTACGGCGGCGTCGCGGCGAGGCTGGCGCGAGTCCCGTGCGTCTGGCACGTCCGCGACCACCTGGCCCCGCCGGCGCTCCCGTCGGGGGCGTCGCGAGCGGTGCGGCTGGCGGCCCGGGTGCTCCCGACGGTCGTCGTCGCGAACAGCGCCGCGACGCTCGCCACCGTGGGCGTCGACGGCCGCGTCGTGCCGAGCCCGCTTGACGAGGGGATCGACCTCGAGGCGCCTCGCCCGGCCCACGAGGGGGCGGCGCGGCTCGCCGTCATCGGGAGGCTGGCGCCGTGGAAGGGACAGCGCCTCGCCATCGAGGCGTTCGCCGAGGCGTTCCCGGGCTCCGGCGAGGTGCTGACCATCGTCGGGGCCCCGCTCTTCGGGGAGGACGCCTACGCCGAGAGCCTCGGCCCGCTCGCCGACTCGCTCGGCGTCGGCGACCGCGTCGTGCTCGCGGGGTTCGTCGACGACGTGGCGGCCGTCCTCGCCGGGACCGACATCCTGGTCCACGCCTCGACGGACCCCGAGCCGTTCGGCCAGGTGGTCGTCGAGGCGATGGGAGCGGGGTGCGCCGTGCTGGTGGCCGACGCGGGGGGGCCGGCGAAGACCGTGACCGACGGCGTGGACGGGATCCGCTACGCGATGGGCGACCGGCAAGCGCTCGCGACCGCGATGCGCCGGCTGGCCGAGGACCCTGCGACCAGAGCACGGCTGGGGGCCGCCGCGCGGGTGACGGCCGCGGCCTACACGCCGGCGGCGCTCGCCGGTCCGCTCCTCGACGCGTGGGCGCAGGCGCGCGACCACGCGCACGCCAACACGAAGCACCACGCAGACGACCACGCAGACGACCACGCAGATGGCACGCGCGATGGGTGAGCGCCACGGCGTCGCGGGCACGCCGGCTGTGAGCGTGGTCGTGCCGACCCGCGACCGGCCGGCCCTGCTCGCGCGGTGCGTCGCGAGCGTGCTCCGCGCGTGCGACGCGTCGGGTCGTGCCTGCGAGGTGCTCGTCGTCGACGACGGCTCGGAGCCGCCGGCCACGGTGCCGGCCGACCCGCGCGTGCGCATCGTGCGAACGGGCGGGGTCGGACCCTCGCGCGCCCGCAACGCCGGGATCGACGCCGCGTCGGCAGCGGTCGTCGCGTTCACCGATGACGACTGCGAGGTGGGGGGGACCTGGCTCGCCGCCGCGCTCGACGCCTTCGACACCGACGCAGCCGCCGCGGGCGTCACCGGCCGGACGGAGGCGCCCCCCTACGACCCGCTCTACGAGCACGCGGTCACCGACCTCGTGGGCACCGGGTACCTCGCGTGCAACGTCGCGTACCGGACGATCGCGCTGCGCGAGGCGGGCGGGTTCGACCGGCAGTTCCCGCACGCGGCGCACGAGGATCGCGACCTCGCCTGGCGCGTCATGAACCGCGGCGGCTCGGTGCGCTTCGTGGAGGAGATGCGCGTGATCCACCCGGGCCGCCCGATCGACCCGAAGCGGTGGGCCGCGCGCGGGTGGCTGGTCGTGGACGATTGGCTCCTGCTCCGGCGGTACCCGAGCGCCAAGGCGTCGCGGCTCCCCGTGCGGGTGGCCCCGCTCGCCTCGATGGTGCGACGGTGGTGGCACGCCGCCTCGGGCCCGGACGGGATCGCCGGCTCACCGCGCCGGCTCGCGCGGTGGGCGCGCCTTGCGGGGTCCCAGCTCGGCGTCGGTGCCTGGGTGACGGCGACGCAGTGGCGGTACCACCGCGACCGGCCGCTCTCACCGACGCCCGGGCTCGCGCGGCCGGGGCTGCGAGTCGCGTACGTGGGGCCGGTCCCCGCGCCGTCTGCGGGTGGCGCGAGCGGCGTCGCGGGCCTCCTGCTGCGCGAGCTCGCGCGGCTCGGGGCGTCGATCGACTGCTACGTGGCGACGAGCGCAGAGACCGACGACCTCGGGGAGATCGAGTCGGTCACCGGCGTGGAGGTCGTGGCTCGCGCGACGCGGTTCGCGTTCGAGCGGTGGTACTCACGGCACCGGCTGACCAAGATGCTCTCGCATCAGCTCTCGACCGGGCTCGCGCGCCGCAAGCTCGCCGCGACCCTCGCGGCCCAGCACCGGGCGGTCCCCTACGACGTCTGCTACCTGTTCTCCAGCCTCGAGGCCGTCGGCGTGCCCGCGAGCCGGCGCGACCGGCCGCCGGTCGTCGCGCACCCGTCGGTGCACGCCGCGGGGGAGCTGCGGTGGCTTCGCCAGGAGCGGGTCCTCTCCGCCGGGCTCGAGGGCGCCGGCCGCCCTGCCGCGGTGCGGGCCTGGCTCTGGCTCCGCGCGCTGCAGCAGGGCCGCGACGCGCGCCGCGCGGACCGCGTCCTCGCGCTCTCGGCCCGGTTCGGCCGCGAGCTCGTCGCCGACTACGGGATCGACCCGGACCGCGTGGCCGTGGTGCCCAACTGCGTCGACCTGGACCGCTTCACACCGGCCGACGCCGCGACGTCACCGGACGGCGTCGACCGGGTGGTCAGCGTCGGCCGCCTCACGGTGCGCAAGGGGCTCGAGGACGTCGTCGCGCTCTCGCACGCGCTGCACGACCTCGCCGGCAGCGTCGAGCTCGACGTGGTGGGCGCGGGCTCGCTCTGGAGCGACTACTCGTCGATCCTCGAGGAGCTCGACCCGGAGGTCGGGCGCGGGCTCGGGTACGTCCCGCGTGACGGCGTCGCCCAGCTCCTCTCCTCCTCGCGCTGCCTGCTGCAGCTCTCGCGGTACGAGCCGTTCGGGCTCACCGTCGCCGAGGCGCTCGCGTGCGGCGTGCCCGTCATCGTCACCGACGCGGTGGGCGCGGCCGAGGGCCTCCCCGAGGACGTGGCCCGGATCGTGGAGCCGGGCGACGTCCGTGGGCTCGACGCAGCGGTGCGAGCCGTGCTCGCGCTCGAGGGCGACGAGCGCGCGTTCCTCGCGGCGCGGTGCAGGACCGAGGCCGGGCGGTTCGCACCGGCGGTCGTGGCCGAGCGGCTGCTCGCCGAGCTCCGTGTGGCCGCTCAGGCGAACGTCGCGTAGGACACCCCGCGCCGGCGCAGGATCGCCCACCCGCCGGCGAGCGTCCCACGGACCGAGGGGCCGAGCCGACGCGCCGTGGTCTCGTCGCCGTTGACGAGCGCCACGGCCGCGCGCACGAGCCCCGGCGCGCCGCGGTCGCCGACGACCGTCGCGTACCCGACGCGCGTGAGCCCGCGCCATCCGCCGAGCGCGACCACGAGGTTGTACGCGGCGTCCTCGGTCGCAGACGGGGTGGGCGCCCGGCGCTGGTCGTCCCCGCGCCGTGGGGCCGGACGGTGCTCGACGGTGGCGTCGGGGTCGAAGACGAGCCGGTACCCACGGCGGCGCGCGTACCGGCCGACGGCGACCTCGAGGTGGACCTCGGCGCCGCCGCCGCGAAGGCCGACCGGGAGCCCGAGCGCCTCGCGACGGTACGCGGCGTTGACGCCCTTCAAGAAGGCGACGTCGCGCGGTGCGCCCTCCGCGAGGTGGTGGCCCCCCACGTGCCGGCCGTACCAGGTGAGGCGCCCGACGTCCTCGGTCCGCGTCCCGTCCTCGGTCCTTCCGGACGCCTCGTCGACCACGACGTCGCGTCCGCCCGCGCCGCCGACGGTGGGGTCGTCGAGCGCGTCCTCGAGCCGCTCGACCCACCGCGGTGGCGGCACGGCGTCGTCGTCGGTGAAGCAGATGAGGCGCGCGCCGGTCGCGCGCGTGCCGGCGACCATGGCGGCGGCGGCGCCGGGCAGGTCCACGGCCACGAGGGTGCACGTGAGCGGCGCCCGGTCGGCGACGCCCGCCGCGTCGGGGTCGTCGAACGCCGCGACGACCACCTCGTCGGGCGGCCGGGTCTGGAGCGCGAGCGCCGCGAGGCACCGCGCGAGCTCGCGCGGGCGGCGGTACGTCGGGATCACGACGGCGAGGGTCGGCACGTCAGGCGGCGGCCAGCCGGTGGGCGAACGGGCTCGCGGCCGCGCGACCCAGCGGCCCGGGGAGGATCTCGGCGAACCACGCCAGGTCCTCGGCCGAGAAGAACCGCGTCACGCGCACGACGGCGGCGACGACCACGAGGTAGAGCACGCCCAGCGGCACGAGCGCGGCGAGCGCGGGGCCGCGGCTGTGCACGACGCTCTCGGGCAGGAAGAGCAGCACGACCCGGCACGCGCCGGCGCCCGCGGCGATCGCGAGCACGAGCTTCGATGCCCAGGAGACGAGGAGCTCGTGGGCGGACCCCTCCACGAGGCGGTGGAACCGGACGAGCAGGTACCCGGTCGCCACGACCTTGGCGACGAGGGTGGCGAGCATGACGCCGATCATCCCGAGCGGCTTGACCAGCGCGATCGTGAGGACGAGGTTGATGCAGAACGCGGCGAGCTGGGCGCGCACCCCGAGCCCGACGCGGCCCATCGCCATGATCGTCGCGGCCGTCGCGGGACGGGGGAGCCCGACGAGCAGGGCCCCGACCGCGAGGCAGGTGGCGGCGTCGGTGATCCCGACGCCGCCCGGGTAGTGGTTCAGCCAGAACGCCAGGAACACCGGTGCGGTCCCCAGGAGACCGCCCCCGATCGTCCCGCCGAGCAGCGCCACGAGCCGGACCGCCCTGCGGTACATGCGCCGCATCGCCGCGAGCCCCTCACCGGCCGCGTACGCCGCGGAGATCGCGGCGAGCATCGAGGACTGGGCGAAGAACCCGAAGTACGTGGTCATCCCCGCGGCGCGCTGCGCGATCCCGTACGTGCCCGTCCGCGCGACAGAG
>Ga0306920_100001161_pt1 | contig 32568 bp, 59 predicted proteins | sample flu12Cox44000170_FD_204666 | JGI IMG/M metagenome (GOLD analysis project Ga0306920, IMG submission 204666) | Lab enrichment of tropical soil microbial communities from Luquillo Experimental Forest, Puerto Rico - flux4day.12C.oxic.44.000.170 (v2)... | ecosystem: Environmental > Terrestrial >...
CGGCCATCACGGGAGGAAGCCCCGCAATGACGTTAGAGTTTACGTTCGAGCAAGCTCGGTTCTACCTGGCAGCGCTGATTGACGGCGAGGGATACGTCAGGTACAGGGTGCCCCATCAGCAGCGCTCGATACACATCGTGAACACGGACCTGGCACTGATTGAAGCCGCCGAAGCCTGCTGCGATGCGCTCGGGGTGACCTCCACGCGCAGTGCGAGCCTGCCCTCAGTGCGACCACTGGCGCGGCGGACCCTCTGGATGGTGAGCATCGGCGGGCGGGCTAACATGGAGCGCGTCCTCGCCGTCGTGCCACTGCAAGCGCCGACGAAGCTGGCGACGCTCAGGGACGGCGTGGCGGCGTACCTCACTGACGAACAACGGCATGCTGCGTACGTGGCTGGAGGGCGCATGGGCGCTGGGATGACAAATGGCAAGAAGGGCGGCGGGCGGAGGAAGCCCAAGACCAAGAGACGGTGAAAGGTGACCTTTCACCCCGGACAGGCCTAGTCCCTGCGCGCCTCCGGCTGCTCGAAGGGCTGGCCGAGCAGGGCGAAGAGCACGGCCTCGGAGGGCACGGCTACCTTGAGGCCGGGCTGGCCTCGGTCGCCCGCGTCCTGCCAGAGGAAGCCGTCCTTTACGTGCAGGTTGGCGGGCATCCAGCCGCCTAGCCTGCGCGCGGTCACGAGCCGCTTCGACCAGCCGGCAGGCCCGGTACGTATGGCGAGCATGAGCCCCCAGTTGTCTACGTTGGCGCCGAAGAGGTCGAGCGGGAAGCCTCGGAAGGCCAGCCGCATATATTTCACGCCCATAGCGCCGCGCCCATGCACGTCCAGCCGCTCGGCGAGCTCGCCGCTGCGGATCAACTCCTCTACGAGCAGGACGGTCTGTGAGGCGGGCTCGTTGCGCTCTCCGAAGAGGTCGAGGCGCGGCTGCCAGAGGGGAATGTGCAGAAGCTCAATGTCGCCCACGTCGGGGCGCTGGCGCCTGATCGAGCCCGCTATCTCGATCTGCTGGCAAGCGGGCGCGAGGAGGTCGCGCAACTCCTCAGCGAGCGCCTGAGCCTGCGCTAGAGGGACGCGCGAGCCAGTAGCCACGGCTGCTCAGCGTACCTCCTTGTCGAATGGCTGGGCGGTGCGGTTGAGCGTCTTCATCAGGTCTTCGGTGTATGCCCCGCGCTGCCGCAGGCGGTGCAGCGCCTCGGCCAGAGCGTAGTGGAGGTCGTAGCAGTCGCGCTCGACCTGGGCGCAGTCATGGGCTGGCGGCTCGCCCCTGGCGCCGTAGGCGCCGCGCGAATGCCCGAGCTCGCCATACTTGGCGCGGCGGGTCTGCCAAGCCTTGAGGCGGGCAATGCTGGCGGTCACCCGATCCACTCCCGCCTAGCCGCTGGGCTGCGCCAGGCGGCCCACAGCGCGAGGGCGAAGAGGGCGGCCACGCCGAGGAAGGCGCCGAGGGCGAACCAGCCGGCGAGCTCCTTCACGCGGCGCTCCTGGCCGGGTGGCGGTCGCGCTCGACGGCCTCGGTCACCATGCGGCGGAGTTGCATGTTCATGCTGCGCCCCTCGCGGAGGGCTATGCGCTGGACAGCGTTGTAGACCTCCAATGGCAGCGTCAAGGTATAGGAGCGCTCGGGGCCTGCGTCCTTGCGTCGGGAGGGCTGGACCATGCCCGAAGCATAGCCTATTAGGGCCTAAAGGGTAGGGGTGAGGGCGGGCGCACGCGGCCTCGTGTGTGTGCGCGCGGGCGCGCTTCCTTCGTGGAGCGCCGGCATTTATCAGGGATTTAGCAATTCTCCTCCCCCTAATAGGGCGATATCGGTTATATTTAGGGCGGAGCCACTTTACCTCCCCCGCCCGACGGACGCTGAACGGGCACAGACCGAGAGCCGTAAGAAGCCGCTAGAGCGCGCAGGAGGCCCCCGAAGCACTGGGGGGCGCGCCGACAGGCCCGAGCCCGAGACATACCGCCCCATGAGGGCGGCGCGAGGGCAGGGCGCGACGGAGGGAAGAAGCCGGACGAGATAGCCAGCCGAGAAGCTCAGGCCGCGCCGATAAAGCGCGAGCGGGAGTGGCAGCAGAGGACAGGCCCCCGATACGGGCCTACAGCAAGCGCCATAGCCAGCCGCCTAGCCAGCCCGAGAACTCGCACAGCGCTCGAAGCGGGAAAACGGCCCGCATGGGCAGCCGCAGCCACGAGGATCACGCCCCCTCCGAAGCCAAGCCGCCCACCCCCAAGCCCAAGGCCAAGCGGCAAGCGTTCACGCCGCCGAAGCCTTGGCCGCCAGCCCTACATCGCATGGGCTGGCGCAGGAAGAGCCGCCCTCCGGGGCGGCCTTCTTCCGGTGTAAGGAGATACCCGACCATGAGCCGCCTTCCCGACGACCGAATCCTCCGCCTCCGCGCCGCTGCTGCCTCGGCAGACGCCCGCGAAGTATGCGCCCTCTGCGGCGAGCCTGGCGCTGGCGACCTCGCTGCCTGCTACGACGAGCAGGGCTACGTAGCCACGCTCCACTTCGATACCTGCCGCCCCTCATTCCCTACGCTCCGCACCGACTTCGACTGAGCCGCCTTCGGGCGGCCTTCGGCCGGTGTAAGGAGCCTCCCCGACCAATGCACATTGACCGCAAGCGCCTCGGCCTCAAGACCGAGCCGTACAGCCCGCCGCCAGTAAACGGCCCCGACGAGCTCGTACACATTCTCTCGGGCGCCGAGGGCTACGTCTGCTTCTGCATCAAGTGCGAGGCCAACGTAACGCCCTCCGATAGCTGGGGCCGCTGCCTCCGCGCCACCTACCACGCCGCTGCCTATGATCGCTTCAATCACGAAGCCTGGCACAAGCAGAACCCCGAGGAGCCCCGACCATGAGCCCCATTCTTAGCGCCGCCTGCTTCGACAATGAGCACCGCACCTGCTCGGGCTGGCTCGACCCCGTATTCGGCACAGGCCCCGAATGCGACTGCTCCTGCCACGCGCCATGCCTCCCCGGCTGCCCTATCTGCGAGGAGGCCGCCAAGCACGCGCTTGAGCCCATCGACCCGCCGGCCGACTTCGAGGAGCCGACCGAGGATATCCGCTCGAACCCCTACATCTGAGGAGCCGCGACCATGAGCCTCTGCCATGACTGCCGCCACGCTGAGGCGGCGCATTCCATCCCCGACCCCGAAGGGCGCCTCTGCTACGGCATGGGCTCCTGCGGCAACTGCCTCATCTGCGAGGCCCGCCTCGCCGGCCCCGAGCAGCGCCAGGGCTGCCCGAAGCATGACCGAGTGGCCTACGGGCCGCAAGGAGTGTGCGTCTGCTCCTAATGCGAGGGCCGCCCCGAAGGGCGGCCTTCCGCCGGTGTAGGAGGTCTACCCGACCATGACCAACGCATTCACTTCCGCCCGCGACGACGCGGAGCGCGCTGCCTTCGAGCTCGGCGACCGCTTGGGCCGCAAGTTCGAGCCGCAGGACGTAGCCGAGAACGGCTGGCTCAAGAGAGTAGCCACCGAGTACGCCTTGGCCTGCGAAACGACCAACAACTCCTTTATGGCCGATATGGGCCGCGCCGCCCGCTCCCGCTGGGGCCTGAGCAATGCCCAAGCGAAGGGCGTGCTCAATACCATGATGGCGCGCCGCGCTCGCGCTTCCGCCCCTGCCTCGGCGCCAGCCGCCGCCGAGCTCCCCAACCTCCGCGAGGTTCCGAGCGCCCGCTATCGCGTAAGCCTGACCGAGCGCGAGAGCGTAGCGGTTCGCATCGACTCCGCTGCTTGGGCGCAGGACAAGCCCGAGGGCACCCGCTGCCTCGCTATCCGCGAGGGCCACGGCTGGACGAACCTCGGCTTCATCACCCCGCAGGGCTCGGTGGAACTATGGAAGAAGGGCCGCCCCTTCCTTCCCCGCCTGGCCGCTCCGCTCGCTACGCTGGCGAACGGGGTCGCGGACGGCTCCTGGCTCATCTACGCTCTGGCCTACGCGCAGGAGGGCAGCGAGTGCGCCTTCTGCGGCTTGGAGCTCGACACGAGCGAGAGCCTGACCGTAGGCTACGGGCCGACTTGCGCGAAGAAGCGCGGCCTGCCTTGGGGCGCCAAGGCGGAGCCCATGAGCGTAGTAATGGCTCGGCTCGCGGCCAAGGCCGCCGGCCAGCCAGCCCCCGCGCCAGCCGCTCCTGCTCCCGCTCCTGCGCCTCGCAAGCGCACGTATGAGGAGGTCTTCGGCCCCGACGAGGACGGCTGGGGCGAGCGCAAGGAGTTCCTCGACAACACCGTAAACGACGCGCCAGCCCCGAGCTCGCTGCCCGACCTGGCGAACCGCCTCTACTCCAAGTAAGCGAGAGCCGCCTTCGGGCGGCCCTTCGCCGGTGTAAGGAGACTCCCCGACCATGAGCCCCAAGCCCGCGCCCCCCATGTGCGCGCTCGCGCCCTCTGGCTGCTTCCGCCACGCGGCGGTGCTCGCCACCGATATCGACCAGAGCGACCCCTTCCGCTACTCGCCCGTATGCAAGGTGCATATGCGAGTGGCTATCACGCGGGGCCTCAAGCGCTCCGCCCTGCTGCCCAGCGGCTACCGACAGCCCGTATCAATTCTGCCCCTCGAAGGAGAGCCCCGACCATGAGCACCCCCCTGATTTGGAAGGTCTACAACGCCGAGAACGAAGCGCTCGCCAGCCTGCGCTATGCCGAGGACGCCGCCGCGCTCTGCGCGCTTTGGAGCGGCTCGAAGGTAAAGGTGGACGGCGTGATCGTATGGCGCGAGGGCAAGGAGAGCCAGAGCGCCGCCGAGAGCTACGACCATGCCTGCGGAGTCATGCACCAGCGCCGCCGCGAAGCGCAGGACCGCCGGCTGGCGAACCTCACCCGCTTCCACCGCTCCTGAGCCAGAGCCGCCCTTCGGGGCGGCCTTCGGCCGGGGGTAGCCACCCGCTCCGCTTTAGCGGCAACCTGACTATTAGATGGGCAGAGGAGATACCCGACCATGCGCTGCCAATACCGCACGTACCCGCCCTGCCGCCGCGCGGCGGCCGTTCACTTCAACGTAGTGAAGGAGGGCGAGCCCGAGCGCTCGCTCGACTTCTGCCAGCCGCACGCCGACAGCGTGCGCGCCGAGCTCCTCTTCTTCCGCCGCTCCTTCGCTGAGGGGCCGGCGCCGAAGGGCGAGAGCAACGAGGAGCGCCAGGCGCGCATCAACCGCCGGCGAGCAGCCGAAGCGCGGGGCTCCCTATGAGCCCTCGCTACATCGAGTGCGCCATGTGCCACGCCCCGCACCGCTGGGGCGACTACTGCGCGAATGGCTGCGACAAGGGCCTGCTCTACAGCAGCGGCGAGCGCGTGGCGCTTCGAGCTCGCAACGCCCGCCTGCTCCGCGAGCCTATGCGCTTCGGCCACGGCTCTACCTGCTGCGAGGGCGAGCCGCACCCCTGCCATTGCCAGGGCGGGAAGACGCACCCCTGCCGCTGCTACGAGAGCCCCGCAGACCTTCGCCCCCGCCCATGAGAGCCGCCCTTCGGGGCGGCCTTCTGCCGGTGTAAGGAGATACCCCGACCATGCGAGATATCACCGTAGGCGAGCTAATCGCCATGCTCTCGGACATGCCCGAGGACGCGCCCGTTCGGGTGGCGCACCAGCCCAGCTACCCGATGCAATTCCACCTGAGCCGCGAGCTCGCGCTCCGAAGCTCGGGAGATATTCCCGCTGGCGGGAAGGTGGTTTACCTGCTCGACGCCGGCCAGCCCTCGATGGCGCCCTACGCGCCGGCGGGCCTCTTCGAGGGCCAGCTAGAGGACGAGGACGAGGAGGCCGAAGCGTGAGCCTCCTCCTCGGCCCCGCCTGCTCCGCCTGCGGGCACAGCCGCAGCAATCACAAGGTCTGGCCGAACTACCCCGCCTCCGAGCCCGTATGCGAGGTCTGCTATGCCATGCGCGGCGACGTAGCCTGGCACCCCTTCGACGGCGACCCCGCCAACTGCTACGCGGCGCTGCGGGGCGACGGAGCCTGCGCCTGCGGCGCTCCCCAAGTCTGGCGCATATACGCCACGGCTGAGCAGCGCGCCAAGGCGGAGGCCGAGGCGAAGGAGGCCGGCATGACCTACCGCTTCTGCTGGAAGGACACGGCGGGCTACGGCTTCCAAGCCACCTACGAGCACTCGCACCTGAGCCAGCGGCCATGACGCCCGCGAGAGAGCGGGAGCTCAGGCGCTCGCGCCCCCTGCCGACCGACATTACCGACTCCGAGATTGCCTACCTTCGCAACCTCATGTGGCAGACGATCCGGCAGGCGCCGAGCGCCGAGGGCGCCATGCCTACGGCGCTGGCATGGGCCGACTGGGAGCGCCGCATTCGAGAGAGCCCGAGAGTAGAGAGGAGGATATAAGGGCGATACTCGCCCTCACCCGCCCTCAGAGGTTATATTTAGGGCGCCGCCAGACACGCGGCGCGGCTCGCAGGCGCCTCGCCTGCCCCTTCCCCGACCGTAAGGAGAATACGGACCATGAAACAGGGCCGAACCCTGCCCGAGCTCGTCACCGAAGTAGAGCGCCAGCGCAGCGCCAAGAAGGATGCCCTCGTCTATAGCAACTCGCTCGTAATGGCGAGCAATGGCACGAGCCGCCTCGCCTTGCCGGAGGACGCCGGCGCCTTCCAGCTACAGCCGACCGCCCACCGGCAACTCGGCCAGCACCTCAGCATTCCGAGCGCCTTCTACGACGCCATGCAAGCGCACGTAGAGGACTGGCTCGACCCCGAGGGCCGGCCGCTCTTCGACACTACGGTCAATAGCCTGCTCCGCGCCCGCCCCGCCGACGAGAAGCGCCTCGTGCGTACCCTCGACGGCAACGCCCGCGCCTTCCTGAGCGCGAAGTACCGCGCTATGGACAACCTGCCCATTCTCGCCTCGGTCCTGCCTGTCCTTCAGGAGGAGCAGGGGATCGACTGGCAGGGCGCCTCAATGGAAGTCACCGACTCCCGCCTCTACTTGAAGCTCGTAAACCAGCGGGTGCAGGGCGAGGTAAAGGTGGGCGATATCGTCCAAGCGGGCGTGCTCATTACCAACTCGGAGGTCGGCCTCGGCGCCTTCCGAGTACAGCCGCTCATGTTCCGCCTTGTCTGCTCGAATGGCTTAGTAACGCCCGATCAGAGCGCGGGCCGCATGGCGCGGCACGTAGGCGGAGTCCTCGGCGGCAATGGCTCCGACGAGGCCTTCGAGTGGCTGGCCGACGATACGCTGGCCGCTCGCAGCGACGCCACGATCAAGGAGATGCGCGACGTAATCCGCGCCTCGCTCTCCGAGGCCTTCTTCTCGAAGGCGCTCGACACCGCTCGCGGCGCGGCTGCTACCCGTATCAATGGCGACCCCTCGAAGGCGGTCGAGTGGGTGCAGGACAAGTACGGCCTCACCGACGAGGAGCGCGGCGGGGTCATGCGGAACCTGATCGAGGGCGCCGACCTCTCGCTCTGGGGCTTGGTGAACTCGATCACCGCTATGGCCCAGACCGTAGACAGCTACGACCGCTCGACGGAGCTCGAAGTCGCCGGCGGCAAGCTTTTAGCACTCCCTGCCCCAGACTTGAAAGCCTTGGTTGACCGAAACAACTAGGGTGGACCGGCGGGCCGCTGAGCAAGCGGCCCGCTTCTGGATGAAGGCGCGCCAGAGCAAGACCTGTTGGCTCTGGCAGGGCAGGACGGCGGGCGGCTATGGCTCCTTCAAGCGAGAGGGCGTCTGGACGCCCGCCCACGTCGTCGCCTACGAGCTATTCAACGGCCCGATACCGGCGGGCTTGGAGCCCGACCACCTCTGCCGCCGGAGCTATGCGTCCGGCCAGACCATCTCGAAGCCGTGACGCACGCCGAGAATACGCGCCGCGCCTACGCTGAGCCCTCGCCTCTATGCAAGCGAGGGCTCCACGCTATGACGCCCGAGAATACGTTTATCCGCCAGCGGGCAGGCCGCGCGCCCTCCCGCGTCTGCCGCGAGTGCCGCCGCGCCCGCGAACGCAAGTAGCAGGCCCGCCCTTCGGGGCGGCCTTTTGCCGGTGTAAGGAGGGCTACCGCCCCATGACCAACCTACCTATCGCCAGCCAAGCCGCCGCCTACGAGGAGTTCTGGCCTGCCAAGAATGGCGAGTACAGCCCGCATATGTGGTGGGTCTTCCGCCAGATGAAGCGCAACCTCGGCGGGCGGGACCGCAACAATGGGGGCTCCTGGCTCGCGCTCGCGCACCACATGCTGCAAGCCTGGCCGACTCCCTTGGAGCCGAGCAAGTTCGAGGGCCTCGTTTGGTGCGTCCAGAACGGCGTGCCGGCCGTCGAGCATACGGCGCTCATGCCCGAGTTCGCGGGGCTCTTCAGCAGCGAAGAGAAGGCCTGCGCCGCGCGCCGCATAGCCGACGCAGAGCAGGAGCTCGCTGGACGGCAGGCCGAGCGCTCAGCCTGAGCAAAGTAAAAGCGGCGGGAAGCCCCCGCCGCTTCGTCTGATCTCCCCGACCATGAGAAGAACAGTGGCCCTCAGAGCTTCGCAAGCGCCGCTCCGAGTGACCCAAGCCTAGCAAACACTCCGCGCTTGCGCCACAAGTAATTGAGAAGGGAATACCCCGACCATGCCTACCCGACACCCCGACCCGCCCTCTATCGCCATGCCCGAGTTCTCGGACGAGCAGCTACGCGCCATAGCCGACTACGTGGAAGCAGCCGGCCGCTCGCGCGCCTCCGGCCAGCCGCAGGGCGAGTTCAACGAGGTGGACTACCTCATGGGCGCAGCCGCCGTATGGTTCGCCCTCGGGCGCCAGGACCGGCTACCCGGCGCTTGGGTCTTCGCTCCGCTCGCCAATCAGTCGGCTATCGACTTGCCCGATACCGACCCGCTCGTGCATGTGGTCGTTGAGCCGCGCCCGAAGGTCGGCGCGCGGAGCCCTCGCCGGCCAGGGCCGCGCCTGACCATCTACCGCTCGCGCTACCGCGACGAGGCCGATACCCACGTCAGCTACCTTCACGAGCAGGGCGACGAGGGCGCAATGCTCCTTCTCGATCAGCCCGTGCGCCGCGCGCTCCCCGAGCGAGTCTCGAATGCCCTCGACGCCGAGTCCGAGGCGATGCCGTGAGCAAGAGCAGCCATGTGCTGTGCCGCCGCTGCCGCAAGCGCCCGGCGCACCGCGCGTGGAAGGAGCAGATATGCGAACCCTGCTGGCGCGAACTAAAGGGCGAGCAGCAGCGCGGCAAGCGCGGGAAGGCCAAGGCGGGATGAGCCGCCATGCCCGCCGCCAGAAGGCGGCCCGCGCGCAGGCGCAGCCCATCGAGCCCGCTCGCGTGGGCTTCCTGCTCCGAGCCGCTGGCCGGCCCCTGCGCCGAGCCATGCTGAGCGACGAGGGCGGGCGCTACAAGCGCGACTCGTGCATAGCCGCCTCGCGCATCGGCATGGACTTCCTCGCCGAGCTCGGCATTCCTTCCGAGGCCGTGCGCGTCGAGGCCATGCTGATAAGCGCCGACCTGGCCAACCGCTACCGGCAGGAGGGCCGCCTACCTTCCAGCCAGGAGGAGCGCGAGCGCTGGGTGGCCGAGACTGGCGGCCATAGCGTCGGCCTCGGCTACCCGATGGGCGACGGCAAGCCGGGGCTCCACGTAGTGCTGCTCGTGGCTGGCCGCTGGCTCTGGGACTTGAGCATTGACCAAGCCGACCGGCGCCACCTCGGGCTGCGCGTACCGGGGCCGCTGGCTATCGACCTCGAAGACGCCGAGGCCTTCAAGCGCGGCAAGGTCTGGCAGCGCTCCACGGAGGACGGCGACTTCGTGAGCTACCGCATAGCCGCCGAGCGCTCGGAGGACTGGCGCCAGTCGAACAACTGGCGGCGGGACGGCCGGGACGCGCCAGACCGCCGGGAGCTCGTGGAGGCCCTTCTAGCGAGCCTGGCAGAGGCCCTACGCGACCACTTGGGTAAGGAGGCCCTCGAATGACCGACCCCGCAGAGAGCCCGCAGGAGGAGGCCCTCGCGCTGCTCAAGCGCGAGTATGACCGAGCCCTCGCGCAGAGCGGCCTACCCCACCGCTCGCCTTCGCACCGCATGGCCGCCCAGCTAGTCGCCGCTGCTCAAGCGGCGGCCTACGCTCGGGCTATCGCCATTGTCGGCGCCGACCCGCACTGGAAGAGCCGCGCCGCCGAGCTCGCCCACTATGTGGACGGGCGCGAGCGCATCGACCAGAGCGATATCGACTCAGCCGAGCGAGCCGAGAGCACCCTACGGCGCTACGGCTTGCATGGGCTCCGATGAGCCAGTACCCGCAGGCCGCCTCCTTCGTCTACGAGCGCGAAGGCGTGGCGCTGCACATTGCTACCCGTAACCTCACCAACCATGAGCTACGGAACATCCTGATCGGCTTCTGGCTCACGCTGGACGAGGCCGACCGCCGCGACCATATCCGCGAGCTCGCCGCCTATCTTGAGCCTGGCTCATGGCCGCCGCCTATGTCGGCCACGATTGCTCAGTCCGTGATAGACGCCCGAGCCCGAGACAACTAAGGAGATACCCCGACCATGAACCCCGAACAGGCGGAGCAGGCGCTCCGCACCTACCTGCGCCAGCGCGAGAGCCTGCGCCTGCTCATGCTGGCGGAGCCGCTGGACGAGCCAGCCATAGCCGAGGCCGCCTACGAGCTCGGCCGCCAGCACGACGCCCTCGTGCGCTCAATGGTGCGCGAGGAGGCCCTGGCGTGAAGCTCGCCGCTGGCTACGCCTTGCGCCAGGACGCCAAGGACGGCCGCTGGCGCCTGTGGGAGTACGAACCGCAGGCGCTCGGCGCCGCGTGGTATGGCGAGGCCACTACTGGCCGCAGCCGCCTCGTGCGCGACCCCGATACTGACCGCCCGCTCCCCCGCTTCGAGACAGAGCAGGAGGCCGAAGCCTTCCTGCTGCTGCGGCGCTGGGGGCGCCTAATCATGGGCTGGAAGGAGAACTAACCCGACCATGACCGACCTACCGACCCCCGAGCCGACCGTAATTCAAGTCGGCTCGCTCCGCCTCTACCCCGAGGGCGAGCCCGACCCGCGCTCCAACGCTGAGCTCCTGCTCACGCTCGGGCAATGGCAGTACCACCTCGGCCGCGCCGGCTCGGACTGGAACTTCGACCGCTTCTGCCGCGAGCAGGGCTGGACGAAGACGAGCCTCCACCCCGAAGACTCAATGTTCACCTACGCCCTAGAGAAGTTTCACAAGGTGCAGGACTTCGCCCACTTCTTGAACAACAACGGCTCCGAGCTCCTGCTCCGCATGGTGCTCGGGCACATGGCCGAGGAAGCGAGGCGGCGCCAGTGAGCGCGCCGCCTATCGGCTCCCGCTGCCTCCTCGTAGTCAGCCCCTACCTGCCGCAGAGCAAGCCCGAGCTCGTAGAGGTCGTGAGCAAGCCCTACAACGGCGACTACAAAGCGCAGGGCCAGAAGGTCAAGATCGGAACCTGCGTCCGAGTCCGAATGCTGGAAGAGCACCAATGCTCGCCCGGCTGCAAGGCGCCGAAGCATGAGATCGGCGCCCGCCTCGATCAGCTACGGGAGGCTCCCGCGAATGGCTAACCATACGGTCTACAGCACCGAGGAGCGCTGCTACCTCGGCCACGGCGGGCCTACGCTCGTGCGCCTCGACCCGCCTATGCACGGCTGGGAGTATTACTGCGCTACCTGCCAAGCGATGGTCATGACGCACGCTCAGCTAGAGGCCTCCCTAGCCGAGCCGCAGGAGGAGGGCGTGATCGGCCGCGTCTGCGCGCTGCCTCTGGCCGAGCCTCTCCGCTGGCAGACGTGAGCCGCCGCCGCAAGGGGAAGCCGATGGGCTTCGAGCTCGTGCGCCCCTGCCCGCATTGCCCCTTCCGCTCGGACGTGCCGCCGTACCTGACGGCTGCTCGGGCGGAGGACTTGGCCGAGGCGCTCGACACCGCTACCTTCGCCTGCCACGAAACCACCTACGGGCAGGCGAAGGTCGAGCAGCATTGCGCGGGCGTGCTGCTCATCATGGCGCGTCAAGAGCGCTGGGGGAGTATGCAACAGATCGCCCAGCGCTTCGGCCTGCTGGACGCCGACCGACTGGACTTGACGGCGCCAGTCTACGAGAGCTTCGCCGCCTTCGTGCTCGCCTACGGCGGGACGCCGCGCGGCTGGCTCTGCGGGCTGAGGCCCTCCTAGCGCGCCCTGGCCGCCCTCCGGGGCGGCCTTGAGCCGGTGTAAGGAGACTTCCCGACCATGCCCCCAGCCCGCCGCTCGCGCGGCTCTGCGCGCTTCGCGCCCTACTTCAAGGTCCAGTGGCGCGACCCCGTAAGCATGACCTGGCGCGACGTACAGCGCGCCCACCCCTCCGAGGCCGAGGCCCGCGCTGCCTTCCTGCCCGAGCGGGAATGCCGCGTCATGCGGATTTCCGAGGAAGGCCGCCGGCCGCTCCCCTAAAATTGCCCCCTCGACGGCCCGCATTGAGCGGGTTATATTTAGGGAACCCGCCCGCTTGGGCGGGCCTCCCCGACCAATTCCGAGAAGGAGAAGAGCCCCGTATGGGCACCATTACCGACGCCGCTGGCAATGAGGTCAGCGTAGACGAGCTATTCGGCTTCGAGATAATTCGCTGCCGAAACTGGGAAGAGGAGCCCGAGATTTGCCATCCCGACTGCGGGATCGAGGTGCCCGTTATGGCGCTCCGCTCCGCCGCTTGGATGGAGCTCGTCCTCGAACAAGGCCCCGAGTGGTTCATTATGTTCCGCTCCTGCTCGGTCCCGGAGCACCGCCGCCACTTCGACCCCTACTGCTCTATTACCTGCTTCGAGCGCTACCACGCTCGGCACGAGCACCCGCACCACCCCGAGGCGCAGCCATGAGCGGGCCGCGCCACATGACGCCCTCGCGCTTCCCCGATATGAGCGCCGCTGAGGTTCGCCTCGGCGGGCGCATGTGGGCCGCTGGCGCGAAGTTCTGGGAGATTCAGGAGGCCCTCGCCCCCTGCTCCCGCTGGGACGTGGACCGTATCCGCCATGCCTGCGGGCTGCCCCGCCGCTGCAACCCCTCCAACGTGCCCATGAGCCGCGTGGAGGCCTTCGAGCTCGCGTGGCCCGGCCAATGAGAGAGCGTCACGCGCGCTCCTTGGAAACCTTCCGGACTTGGTTCTGGACGCGAGTGGATAGCAGCGGCGGCCCGACTGCCTGCTGGCCTTACCTCGGCTCGAAGCTCCCGGCTGGCTACGGCCAGATCAGCGCTAAGGTCATTCGAGGCGGCAAGCTCACCAATACTCAGGACGTGGCCTACTTCCTTGAGCATGGGAGCCTGCCGCAGCACCAGGGCAACCATACCTGCGACAACCCGCCCTGCTGTAACCCCGCCCATATCTTCGACGCTCCCCAACTGGCGAACGTCCGGGACTCTGTGAAGAAGGGAAGGGCGAGAGGCCGCTTCTCGAAGCCCAAGCCTACGGGCGACTTCTCGCGGCCTGTCGTTTTGAAGATATGAGCCGATGGCACCCTGAGTTTCAGGGTCCGAGGCGAGCCGCTGGCTCGCGGCGCAGGGGAAGACCCGTTCCGTATCCGCAATGCCTCCCGCTCCTCGCTGCCCGTGTTCAGCGTCGATACGAACGAGGAGGCGCACGCCGCGCAGATCCACTTCTGCGTCCACCGCTACGACGGCTCCTACGCCTGGACCGACTGGCCGCGCGACGCCGACGAGTTCTTCGACAAGCGCATGGCAGCGCTGGAAGGCGTGACGAATGAGCTACGCGCCTGGTGGCAGGCGCGCCCCCGACCCGAAGGAGAAGCCTAGTGCCTAGCTACCGCGCTCGCCTGCGCGCCATATTCGATGAGGAGTTCGACCCCGAGAGCGCGGGCCAGGTCCACATTCCCGAGCTCGTCCAGCGCGTCAAGCGGCGCGCTATGGCCGAGCCCGAGGTCGTAGACCAAATCCTCCACGCCCAGATCGACGTGCTCGTGCGCGAGTACGTGGCCCGCCGCCTCGCCAGCCAGCGCGGGCTCATTCTGAGCGGCAACAATGTCTATACGCCCCGCGAGTATGAGGAGCTCGTCGTCGCGCAGGCCTCGCGCTTCGAGACGTGGTACGAAAACGTAGGCAGCAAGGGCAATGTGCGCCTGCTCTCGATGAAGAAGGCCGACCTCCTCGAAGCCGCCGCGCAGCGCACCGAGAGCGGCGTGTACGACCTCCAAGTAGCCGCCCTCTGGCGCCGGCTGGCGCAGGGCCTCAATGAGGAGCAGGCCGTCGAGGACGTATTCACCACCGAGCAGATAGCCAAGCTCTCCGCGACGCTGAAGATATTGGTCACGGTCGAGGAGGCCAACGGCCCTACCTTCGTGGCCGAGAAGAACGGCAACGGCAAGGCCGAGCCCGTACCGCCGCCTGCCCCTGAGCCTCCGCCTCCGCCCCCGCCGGCCCCCGAGCCGCCGGCGCCTACTCGTCCGGCTCGACGCGCCCCCGCTGCTCCCGCGCAGCCAGGGCGAGCACCCCGCGCGGGCAAGCCTTCGCAGGTTCGCGTGGCGATACCTGCCGAACCCCGACCCCGAAGGAGATAGATCGTGGGTATCTTTTCGCAAACCAAGGAAGGGCTAGAGCTCTTCACCCTCTACGCGGCGCGCATTGAGTTCCGCAACCGCGTGCTCGGCGGCATCCCCAAGAGCCCCGAGCTCGTAGAAGCCTGGCTGCGCTCGAAGGCGGGCATCAAGGACACCGAGGAGCTACGGCACGCCTGGCTCCGCACGCTCTACGAGATGGGCGTCGAGGATATCCGCGAGGACATGAGCTTCGAGGAGGCGATAGAGGCGAGCAAGAAGATTGCCGGCTCGAAGGCCACCACGGGCTTCAAGATCGACCCGCGCGAGGGCCTTTATATTGAGAGCAGGCAAGTGAAGGCGCTGCTCCGCGAGAACGTAAACATCCTCTATGCGGGCCAGCGCGTGGGGCCAACGAAGAAAGGCCCGAAAGCGTATGCGGCGGAAAGGGTCTTTTTTGAGCCGCGCTGCCTCTACCTCGGCGCCCCCGAGCCGCAGGGCATCGAGCTAATGATCGGCCACGTAACAGGCCCGCAGGGGCCGCGCTCTACGCTGACTTATCACGAATATGTGGATCGCGGCGCGTTTGACTTTACGGTCATGGTGACCGAGGACAGCATTCCCGCCGACTGGTGGCCGCGCGTCTGGATGCTGGCCGAGAACAACGGGCTCGGCGCCTGCCGCTCGCAGGGCTTCGGCACCTTCGACATTGTGAAGTGGGATAAGCTCGGCCACCCGACCACGGAGCAATACGAGCGCATCGTGCATCAGGACTCCGAGCTCCTCAGCGAGCGCCCGCTGCCCGGCTCCGCCGAGTTCATCGGAGACTACGGGAATGAGCCGCTGGCGCAGCAGCCCGTAGCGCCCGCCGATACGAACGGCCACACCGTTCGGACGCAGCTTCCTACGCCTCCCCGCCCCCGCAAGTAGCCAAGGCCGAGGAGGAGGCCCCGCACGCCTTCTCCTCTGGCTCCTGGCCGTTCCGATATGATCGGAAACCTAAGCCCGCGCACAAGCCCGCCCAGAGCGGGACACCGGCAACCTCTACGCGACAAACCAAACCGGACCCCAGCAAGCCGCAGCTACTCGCCTGCTCCCCGAGCCCGCGCGTACCTTCCCGACTAGCCGCCCCCAGCCGCTCCTCGCCCGTATCTCTCCGTGCGACGGACCTAAGCATCCCGCCCCGCTGCGTTCGACGGGCCTCCTCATTCCCCGCCTGAGCCCTGCTCGCCTCGCCATGCGACAACCCTAGCCGACGCCTGCCCCTGCTGGACAACGCCCGCCCGCCCGACCACCCTTACCCGCTCTCGCCTACCTCGCCGCGAGCCACTCCGGGCCTGCCCGACCGAGCCAGTCGCCCCAAATCCCTACGGGAACCCCTCGCTCCGAGCCCCCTCCGCTCCCACCGACAAGCCTGCCCCCCGGCGACCCCCGCCCAGCCGAACCGGGCCTCCCCATTCCAGAGCGACGTTCCTTACCCCTGCGCCGCCCACCGGAGCACTCCGAGTCAAGCCTTCCGACTCCCCATGTGCTGCCCCAGTCACGCCGGCTCCCGCCCGCTGCGAGCCATCCCTCACCGACGAGCCATCCTGAGCCCGACCCTGCCGGACCTACTCAAGCCTACCGACGAGCCATCCCACGCTCCCTACTGGTCGCTCCCTGCCAGCGCTGAGCTACGCGACTGAGCCCATCTGCCCGAACCTAAGCAGCCCAACGCCCCGCGAGCCGACACGCCAACGCAGCCGCCCTACGGCTCCCCGCGACCCTCGCCAAGCCGACAAACCTGGCCGTTGCCCCGCCCGCCCCCGCCAAGCGTCCCAGACCGCGCCGACAAGCCATTACTCCGCTTCGCGTCCCGCCGCCTTGCGCCTCCACTCGACCGCCCCTCCCCACTCTCGTCGGCGCCTCTCCTCTCGACTCCGACTCGCCACGCCCCTTCTGCCGCCACGCTCGCCATGCTCCCGCCAACCCCGACTAACCTACGCCACGCCTGCCAAGCCAAACCGAGCCGACTAACCATCCTGAGCCAGCCCATCCCTGACCGACAGGCCTAGCCGTCCCTCGGCGTTGCTTACCCCGCCCCTTCCCCTCGTTGCCGACTGCCCTCCTCTTGCCACGGCCCCGCCCCTTCGCGCCGTACCCGAGCCAACACCGACAAGCCTTCGCTCGCCTCCTCTCCGCCGAGCTCGCCTCCTCGACAAAGCTATCCAACTCCGCGCACCGCACCGCTCTCCTCGCGACTACCCTCGCCGGCTCCACTCGGGATCAGCCCTTGCCTAGCCTCCCCGACTATCCTTGCCATGCCTCGCGCACCCCACAGCCGGTCTAGCCTGCTCTAGCCGACCACCCAGCGCGATACTTCCCCGCTCCACGCTGCCCTGGCCGACAGCCCTCGCCATTCCGTACCCGCGCGAGCTCACCGCATAGCCGCTCACCTCAGCCCTTCCGACGTTCCGACCCGAGCCTATCGCCAGCCGATCTCGTCCCAACCCCGAGCAGCGCCGACTAGCCGTGCCATGCTTCCGTGCCCGCCCAACCCGAGCCGACCACGCTCGCCTGCGCTCGCCCATGCCGCCCTCACCCAGCCCGAGCGACGGACCCCTACAGCCCCATTCGCGCGCCAATCGCCACTGGCCGCTTCCGCTCCCCGCCGACTAGCCATTGCAAGAACTGGCCTCGTCCCGCCCCTCCTGACCGCCCCGACAACCCAAGCCCGCCTCGGCGCAAGCCCTCGCTATCCCTGCCGACTGGTCATTCCTTCGCCAAGCGGTCCAAGCCCCGCCAGCCCAGAGCTACACCGACAGCGCAACGCCGGCTCTACCGCTGCTCTACCTGCCCCGCAACCCTGAGCGGGTCCATGCCGGCGCAACGTGGGAGCCATGAGCCCCGACCACGCGCAGAATAATGTCGAGTACGCCCTGCTCATAGCCTGCCTCGCCCTGGCCGTCCTGCTGGCCGCCTACTTCTGGGGCGCGCAGGTTGGCGCTTGGTTCAACGGCCTAGCCGCGCGGGTGACCGCCTCGCTGACCTAATGGGCTCGTCGCAGGAGGGCGGCGGCTCCTCGGCCTGGCCGAGCAGGAAGGCGCGGAGCTCGTCGGCTTGGTGGGGCCGATACACGCCCACGAAGACGCGCGGGTCTACGGCTGCTACCGCGCGCAGTACAGCTAGGCATAGGCGCTGCTTGGGGGTGAGGCGGCCTGTTTCGGTCTTGAGCTCGAAGAAGATCAGCAGGCCGCGCACGGGGTGGGCCGCCGTAAGGTCCGGCCAGCCCTCGGGCGAATGCCGCGAGTCGTATACGGCGTGCGTCGTCCAGCCCGCGAAGTCGAGCCAGCCTCGGCACGCCTGCTGCCACGGCTTCTCCTTCTCGTTCGCCCATACGAGCTCGCGCCCCTCCTCGGGCGTTACCGGGAGCGCCTGCAAGGGCAGGACGCCTATTCGCGGCCCGAGCCCGCGCGGGCGGATCGAGGGCGCCGCGCGCCGTATACGGCTGGCCGCTTCGAGCTCCGGCATGGCCTACGTTCTACCGCAGGCCTACTACGCGGCTGCAAACGGGCTCAGTGCGCATTGCGAGCCGCGTTGTACTTCCGCAGGTACGCCAGGTAGCAGGGTCGGCAGTAGCGATAGGCGGAATTCGCCGCTCGCGGACTGTACGGACCGCCACAAGTGGGGCAGACCTCCTTGCGGGCATTCAGCGCCGTGACCGCGTTGCTCCTGAGCGTGTTGTCGCGCGGAGTCGCGGGACGAACGTGGCTGGGGTTCGCACACCGAGGCGTGTCGCACCGGAAGTGATCGAGTTCGAGCCCTTCCGGGAGCGGGCCGTTGATGGCTTCCCAAGTGGCTGTGTGACACCGAGTTGAGCGCCGCGTCCCGTCGCGGCGACTCCCGACTTTCGTCTGGCCATACCCGTCCTTGTTGCAGAAGCCCCGCCACAGCCAGCAGTCCGTAGCGGGGTCGATGTCGCAGTTGGCTCGAATGCGCTCCAAGACAGGAGCGGGCTGCCGTCCGTTGTCGAACAACCCGCGCAGTCCAAGGGTGGTCATCGCGCCTGATTGTACCCGTTTGGGGCTCTACCTGAGCCCCACTATGCGACTTCAAGTAGGCCACGCAGCCCAGCCCTGCACCGCCTGCCCGCGAATGGCGACGGCTATCTGCTGCGCTCGGGTGGCGAATTGGGGTGCCGGGGCATATGCAAGGCCCCCGTATCTGGCCCAGAATGTAGCGTCCATCTGCAAGCCGCCCTTATAGCGGGGGTTGGAGACGGACGCCCAGTTGCCTCCCGATTCACAGCCAGCCAAGCGGTCCCACACCCCAGGCGGCGGATTCGGCGGGCCAGCAGGCGGGGGTGGTCGCGTGACTGCCCCTCCTGCTTCTACCGCTGCTGCGAGCTCCCCGTTGGGCTCTTCGAGCGCCCATACGCGCCAGCCGTCCGTGAAGGAGGGCGCCTCGCCTGCGCGCCATACCGCGAGCCCCGTAGAAGTCAGTTGCACCGCCTCGGCGTCAGCGACCGGGTGCTCGTCCTCAAGCGGCGAGCCCATGAGCGCCCCGAGTTGCGCGTGCAGAGCGGCGAAGCCTTCCACGAACTCGTGGTGCCCTGCTTCGCGCGCCTCCGCTGGGAAGGGTGCCGCGTTCCCGCCGCCGCCTGGGTCGAACATCTGCCCGAGCCCAAGGGCCACAGCCGCGACCTGACTTGCCAGTGGCAGCAACGGTCCGTCATCGCTTGTATAAAACCCGCCGGCAGGAGCGCAACCCCGCGCCGGGGAGTTCGGCTACGCTCAGCGGGCGCCGAAGGCCGCGCCCAGAAGCGCAACCACTACGACTATGAGGGCGGCGGCGGTCAGCAGCCCTCCGAGCAGGAGCGCGATAGCTACCGCCGCGCCATACCCGAAGCAGCCTCTCACGCGCTCATCAACGCTCAGGAGCAGCCCCGTGATACCCGCAACCGCTACGCGCCCCGCAGGACGCGCGCAGGAGGCCACCGGAGGGCCTCTGCCGCTTCGCTCCTCTCCTCAGCCATTGCGCGCCCCTGCCCTGGCCAGGGGCGCCCTATGAGGCCCTCCCGCCAAGCAGCCGACCACGGCGACCCCGAGGCGCCAGGCCCTCCCCACGCGCGCCAGCTAATAGGCGCCGTGCTCTCTATTCTCGCGCTACTCGTGCTCCTCGGCTGGGCGCCGCCCAGCAACGTAACGCTCGGCATCGCTATCTTCCTGGCCGGGCTCGGCCTGCTGCTCTCGTGAGCTCGCAGGCGCTCATCTACGGGCTCTTCCTGCTCGTGGCGCTCGTGCTGGTGATTGCCGCCTTCTGGGAGAGCCGCCGATGAATGCCAGCCCGCCGCTCGAAGTGGCGTGTATGCGCTGCGGGCTGCGGGTCGGCCTGCGCGTGAGCGAGAGCGCCTCGGACGCCCTCTACGGGGCTGGCTGGCGGCACGACTTCACGAATGGCTGGCGCTGCCCTGAGTGCGCTAATGAGGCCAGTGAAGCCCCGCCAGGAAGCCTACCGCCAGCCCCGCGCCCAAGAAGGCCGCCCGCCAAGCCCAGAAGCTAAGCGATATCTCCTCCGTGAAGTATTCGCCGTGGCGCTCAAGGTGCCAGTGCGTCGGCCTTGGCGGGCGCTCGATCACGATGCGCTCGGGCGCTGGCGCCGGCTGCGCTTCGAGCTCCTGCGTTGGCTCCTCGCTCACGCCCCGAGCTTACTAGAACTCCCGAATAAATGCGGCTATGATGAAGCCGCTCCCCGACCAGAGCAGAACCCGAAATCGGTGAAAGCTCACCTTTCACCAAGGAGGCCCTCAGTGGCAGCAACCCGACCCCGACCACCATGCACCATCTGCGGCGAGCCCTGCCCGCCATTCCGCCGAAGCTACTGCTCGGACGCCTGCGCGCGGAAGAGCCGGCGCGGCAAGAAGACCGATAGCCAGTACCTCGAAGGCCTCGCCCGCCAGATGGCGCGGGCTGGCGCCCGAGTTGAGAACGCCGACCTCGAAGACTTCGCCCGGCTCGTGCGGGCGCAGGAGGCGCTCGACTCGGCTATCCTCCGCGCCGTGCGCGGCCTGCGCGGGAACGGCTTTACGTGGGCCGACCTTGGCGAGGCCACGGGCACTACCGGCCAGGCCGCAGGCCAGAAGTGGGGCGAGCTCGGCTTCCTTGCCCGCCAAGTCGCCAAGCGCGAGGCCTCCGCGTGAGCCCCCTACCGGGCGAGTTCCTCTTCCGCCTCGCCTCGCCCGGCGCCCGCGAGAAGGGGTTTGCGCGCTGGCACCCGAAGCGCGGCACCATTGAGCGCCGCGCCCTAGCGCACCTCCTCTGGCAGATACGGCTCTACAGCGACCACCTCCCGATAGGGCCGCGCACGCTGACGTACCGGCTGCTGCCCGCGTGGGTGCCCTCCTCCTACCGCGACAAGAACGCGCTACAGAAGATGGTCGTGGCTACGCTCACCAAGGCGCGCCGAGGCGGGCGCATTCGCTTCGCGGACATAGACGACGCGCGTACCTTCTCGGACGGCCCAGCTACTACCGCCGCGCTGCCCAACCTCGTGAGGCGAATGCAAGTGGACCGCCAAGCCGGCCAGCCTTGGCGCGTGGAGCTATGGGTCGAAACGAAGGGCAACGTAGGGCGGCTGGCGAATATCTGCACCCCCTACGGCGTGAGCGTCTACTCGGGCTCGGGCTCGGTGCCGATCAAGGCCAACCTGATTACCGCGCAGCGCATAGTGCGGGCGCAGCGCGAGTTCGGCCAGCCGACGCTGCTGCTTATCCTGACCGACTTCGACCCGGCGGGGCTCAAGAACATAGCCGCCGCCTTGCATGACGACGTGCTGGCCTTCGTGAATGACCTCGGCGGCGACCCCTCGCGCGTGGTCATTCGGCACCTCGGCATTACCGCGCAGCAGGCCCTCGCCGTACCGCAGGCCGCGTGGGAGTTCTTCAACCTGAGCGACCGCGCGGCGCCGAAGGACTGGCCTGTGGCCGCCGACGTGCGCGGCGAGCGCTGGGGGGTGAAGGTCGAGCTCGAAGCCCTGCCGCCTGACCAACTCGACGCGCTCGTAGTAGACGCCCTGCGCTCGGTGCGCGACGAGGAGGCCTACCGCTCCGCCTTGGCCGCCGAGAATGACGGCCGCGTGGAGGCCCTCGAAGCGCTGGCGCGCTCCCTCAAGGAGGCTTGAGCTCCCCGAGGAGCCCTGCCTAATATGGGGCGCAAGTGAGCGTAACCGTGCTGAAGGGCGACTGCCGCGCGACGCTGGCAGCCTTGGCGCCCGGCTCGGTCCAGAGCGTCATTACCTCGCCCCCCTACTACGCCCTGCGCGACTACGGCAGCCCGCCGCTCGTCTGGGGCGGCGACCCCGAGCACGCGCACGAATGGGGCGAGCTCCTGCCGGCAAGGAAGCCGGGCCAAGTGGCGCAAACGAAGTGGGCGAATGTAAGCGCCGTGGCAGACGGCCAGCGCGCCGCCGCCGGCTCGGAGTGCGCCTGCGGCGCCTGGCTCGGAGGGCTCGGGCTTGAGCCTACGCCGGCCCTCTTCGTGGAGCACCTCGTGGAATGCTTCCGCCATGTGCGGCGCGTGCTGCGCGAGGACGGCGTGCTCTGGCTCAACCTTGGCGATAGCTACAGCAGCGGCGGGCGCACGAGCACGGCAGAGCCGCGCGGGATCGTAGGGCAGCGGGGGTGGCTGAGCGGCCAGGGCAGGCGCCCGCCCGTAATCGACGGCGCCAAGCCGAAGGACTTACTAATGATCCCCTTCCGCGCGGCGCTGGCGCTCCAAGCTGACGGGTGGTATCTGCGCTCGGTCATTCCGTGGGTGAAGAGGAACCCCATGCCCGAGAGCGTGCTCGACCGCCCCTCGAATGCCATCGAGTACGTTTTCCTGCTCGCCAAGAGCGAGTCCTACTATTGGGACGCCGATAGCGTTCGGGCGGCGACTGTCTCCTTAGACCCGCGCCACCCGAGCTATCGGCCGAACAGCGCGGCCATAAGCGAGAACGGGCGCAAGGAGTACAGCGCCAAGCATGAGATGAGCGCTCGCCAGTACAGCGAGGCGGGCCGCAATCGGCGCAACTCGGACTGGTTCTTCGAGTCATGGCAGGGGCTCATGCTGGACGAGGAGGGCGAGGCGCTGGCGCTGGTGGTCAACCCGGCGCCCTTCGCAGGCGCCCATTACGCGACCTTCCCGCCCAAGCTCATAGAGCCCATGATTCGCGCCAGCACCAGCGAGCGCGGCCAGTGCCCCGCCTGCGGCAAGCCGTGGGAGCGCGTGACCGAGCGCGAGCCGGACAACGGGGGCTACCCGAGCGGGCCGGGCGGTTCCCGCCGCCATCTGAACGATACGGACAGGGGCTCGCTGAGCGAGGTCGCGCGCTGGGCTACGCGCACTACGGGCTGGCGGGCGGGCTGCGAGCATACGGCCGAGCCCGTACCTCAGCGAGTGCTCGACCCCTTCGGCGGCGCTGGCACCGTAGGGCTCGTGGCGGATCGGCTCGGCCGCGACGCTACGCTCTGCGAGCTCTCGCCGGACTACTCGGCTATGGGCTCGACCCGCATAGTGAGCGACGCCCCGCTGTTCGCGCAGCTAGAGCTACTGAGCGAACAATAGAATGGGAGGCTATGCCGCCTCCCGACCTGAGTGTTCACCCCGTAGCCGCCCTCTTCCCCATGCTGCCCGAGGACGAGCTCTCGGACCTGGCTGCCGATATCGCGGAGCATGGGCTCGTCCATGCCATTACGGTGAGCGCCGACTTCTCGGTGCTCCTCGACGGACGGAACCGGCTGAAGGCCTGCGAGCTCGCAGCGGTTGAGCCGCGCTTCGAGCGCTTGGCCGAGGGCCTCGACCCCGTGGTCTTTATCCTCTCGGGCAATATCAACCGCCGCCACCTCTCGAAGGGCCAGCGGGCAATGATCGTCGCGGAGGCCTGTAAAGTGACTTTACAGACGACTCGCGTCGCTGCTGCCTCGGCGGGCACCTCGCATACGTATGTGGCGTGGGCCGAGGCCGTCCTCAAGTACGCGCCCGAGCTCGCGGAGCAAGTGCGCGCCGGCGGCTCGCTCCAACAGGCCTACGAGGAGGCGCAGCGGCGCAAGGGCCTCCCCGCACTGGAAGCCGAGCGCAAGCACCGCGCGAAGGTCGCAGAGGAGCACTTGCGGGCCTCAATCCAACTGCTGCGAGAACAGATCGGGCCGGAGATTCCGATACGCGAGGCGCCTGACCTGAGCATTACCGCGCTGGACACGAAGGCCAGCCCGATACCCGACCCTGCGCCTGCGCTGAACCTTGATTCGCTGCGCCACCATCAGGAGCTCCTGCGCGACCTGACTCAGGCGAAGCTCATACTCGACAAGGTCTACCGCCAGCCCGTAGAAGCCGTCGATTGGTGGCCGGCGGGTTACGTAATGGGCATTCGCAGCGCGGTGTCCCAAATCGTGGACCTAGCCTACGCCATCGCTGACGCGCATAACGCCGTGGCCGAGGCGCCCCGCCTTGTGGCCGTCCCGTGAGCCGCAGCAAGCGCAACCTACCGCTTCCGGGGATGGAGGCCAACGTCCGCGAATGGGCTCGCGCCTTCGTGATACGGACCTACCCCGACCTGACCGAGCGCTACGACCGCGAGAAGATGATCCGCGAGGCCCAAGCCGCGTGCCCGGTGCGCTTCTGGCTGAAGGTGCAGGCCAACCTCTACGCTCGCTGGTTTCGCACCGAGTTCATAGAAGCGATAAAGGGCCTGGGCTGGGCGCTTCCGGATGGAAGCGAGGGCGACGCGCTTATCTACCCGATGGAGCGCGTCCAGAACGGGCGGCCAGCCATTGACGAGGCGCAAGCGGGGTGGCTATCCAAGCTCCGGGGCGCAGGCGCCGACCTAGTGACCGTGCGACAGGAGATAGAAGAGTATGCCGAGCGCTGGAATGGCTACGTAGTGCCTTCCTCGGGCGAGGTTATAGATATCGACGCGCAAGCTACGTTCTTCGACCTCTGCGCGCGAGCAAGCCTGCCGCAGATTGCCTAGCGCCCTTCGAGGTCGAGGACTTGCGCGCGGAGCGCTACTACCTCGGCTTCGAGGGCCACTAGCCGCGAGTCGAGCTCGGCGAGCTTCCGCTGCACCGAAGGGATACCCACGCCCGCCTTGTCGAACTCGGCTTGGAGCTCCTGCGCGTTGCTCACTAGCTGAGCCGCGCGCTTCGTCCAGGCCTCGTCTGGCGGCTCGCTTCTGCCGCCCCCGTAGCGGTCATACATGCTCACTGGCGCTCTCCTCCTCTACGGGCACCCAGTCCAGAGGCGAGGTCACGCCGCCTGCCGCCTCGGAGTCGCAGCTATCGCAGCGCGCGACCTCCGTGCGGTCTACTGGCCTGCCGTCGATATGCCGAATGTGGGATACCTCGACTCGATCCGTGGGCTTCGGGAGCGTGGGGCCAACGTAGAGCGCGAAGGTATCGTGGCAGCGCTTACAGATAATGCGCCAGGTTCGGTCAGCCACGGAGCAGCCGCACCGGGCGGGAAGCTCGGCCGCGCATGGCCCGGCAGTAATGGCTCGGCTCGCTCGTATGGAACAGGAAGTGCCATAGGCGGTGCCAGGCGGCGCGCATTAGCGGCGCCTCCGGATGCTTCCCGAGCGGGAGGGGCGACGCCCGCTACGACGCGAGCTCGCGCGACTCGGGGAGCTCCGCCGCCGAGCGCTGCCGGTCGCGGCCCTGCGGCGGCGGGCGGCATACGTTCGCTTGAGCGCGGCGCTCGGGCGCTTCGAGCGGGCGGCGCGGCTGGGCGGGCTGAGAGAGCCCTTCTTGCGGCTGACGCTGGCTACCTTGCTCCCCCACTTGCGCCGGACGGCTGCGGCTACGTGGCGATACGTACCGCTCGTGCCGCTTTGGTTCGCTCGCGCGAGCGCATTCTTCGCGCGGGCCAGCGTGTCGATGGGATACGAGCGAGTCTTGGGATAGGCGAAGGCGGAGCTCGGGAGCGAGGCCCTCTTCGCTGCGCTGATAGCCATATGGTCGGGGCTCCTTGCAGGAGCAAGCCTAGCGCGAGTTGGGGCCGCCCGCTACTACAGCGCGCATAGCAAGATTGAACGCCTGCTCTACGGCTCTACTTCTCCGGCGGCCCCGCCTGAGTGTAGGCGGCGCAGCCAGACGCGGCACCCCGTAATGAGGTCGTAGTAAGCGCCGCTACCCTCCTCGCGCAGGACCGGCATGTTGCCCACGTAGCCGCCTAGTACGCCCTCGAAGGCCAGCGCGAGCGAGCGGCCATTCTCCGAGGCCATGAGCACCACGCCGCGCGATAGGTGGCCCTCGTAGGTGATCTCTACCGGGTCGCCCTTCCGCCAAGGCTTACGAGTCGGCACGCGCCTTGAGGTCAATAGCTATGCGCTGGATGCCCCGAAGCTCGCGTATGAGCTCCTGCTTCCGCGCGCTCGGGGTTGCGGGGTCTTTGAGCTCGGCGCCGAGGCGCTCTACGAGCGCTTGAAGCGACCATAGGGTGAGTTCAAGCTCGCTTGGCTGCTCCTGAGTGGTCATCTGCTGCCCCCTCCTTGCGGAGTCTCTCGAACTCAGCCATGCGCTCGGGCAGCCCTGCGGTGGGCACGCCGTCGCCGTCGATGAGCGCGAAGGCCTCCTCGTCGGTATCGCTGTCGAGCATGGCGAGCGCCAGCGCCAGCCGGTGCTCGCGGCGCCATAAGCGGTTGCGAATGATATCTACGGTCATGCGCGTGTGAGCCAGCCGCTCAGCGCTGAGCTCCCGCCGCAGGACGAGCGCGGCGGCATACAGCCTATCGGGGTGCTCCGCGCTCGCCAGCGCTGCCAGCGCGCGGCCGGGCTTCGAGATAGTGGCAGCCTTGGCGAAGAGCGCCTCGGGGTCCAGAGTGAAGGGCACGGGCTGGGCTGGCTTCTGCTGCTTCGGAGGAGGGGCCTGCCTCCGTTGCGGCGGGCGAGGTGTAGGCTTCGGGTGCATGGGCGGGGTTGTTACGAACCTCCGTTCCTGCTCGCCCTCGGCGCTCACGCTGTGCCGGGGGCGATCTGTTTGCGGGTCTGCGGGCATTCTATTACCCCTTGGGGTTGCGGGTTTTGAGGCGGTTTTGAGAGAACGTGCGAGGGCCGGGATGGAATAAAGTTTCTACAGCCCGACCTACCTGAAGGAGAAGGATTCCGTGGCGACAGTAGACGACTCCGCAGCCCTCGCGCCAGCGGGCGACGAGGAAGACTTCTATCCGGACTCAGCCGCCGAGTTCGCGCTTCTCGACGTATACGACGAGGCGCCGGCATCGCTCGGCCAGGCGAGGCCTGACGCGCTGGCAACGATCAGCGCAGGCGACCGAGGCGAGCCAGGGCGGGACGGTAAGCCGGGCCTGCCGAGGGTTTCGCGGGACGGCAAAATCGTCCTGCACGACGACGAGAAGCGGGCGCCAGGGTTGCGGGCCGCGCTTGAGGCGACCGAGTACAAGAGCCTCACCGTAGCCTTCCCCTTCTCGGACTTGCGGCTCTTCTGGCAGGAGCGCTTCTCCCGCTACTCGGCCACGCGCCTTGAGGTATACGGCGACGCCGACGAGCTCCGCGAGATAGTCGTAGGGCCGAATGGCTCCGAGCATGTGCTCTACCTCGCTGGCTCGGCCGAGTACGACCGCCTCCGCAAGAGCTCGAAGGTATCGACCTCGATCTACTTCGCGCTGGCCTCGTGGGAGCGCCTCGCCTCGGGCTGGACGCCGCGCATTCTCTTCCCCGATGGGCTGGCGCTCTACCGGCTCCGCACCACCAGCCGCCACAGCCGGCGCAACCTGCTCGGCGCCCTACAGTCGGCCTCGAAGTTCACCGGCGGCCAGATAGCCGGGCTGCCCTTCGAGTTGAGGTTGACGTACCGCGAGGTGCCCGACCCGACCGGCGCCAAGCGGCGCATACCCGTATGGAGCCTGCTGTTCAAGCCGCCCGAGGCTATCGCTCTGAGCACGAATACGTGGCCGAGCCTGCGCGACGCCGCCATTGCGGAAGGCCGCGTGCTTCAGAGCCAGCCAGCGCTACAAGCGCCGCAGGCCGAGAACTGGCAGATGGCGCAGGCCGAGGGCGACGTGCCGGCCGAGCCCTCCGACGAAGACCTGGCTCGAATGCTGGCGGGCGACGCGCCTGCCGACGCCGAGCACTGGCGCCGCGTTTGGTTCGCGGTGACCGACCATACGATCTTTGCCCAAGACGTAGCGCGGCATCGCTTCTTCGAGAGATACACGGAGGGCCGAGTGAAGGGGCTGGCCGACTTCCTGAAGGACGCCAGCAATGCCGACGCCGAGGCCATGATCGAGGCCGCCGTGGTAGAGCTAAACCTCGCTGCGGGGGTGGGCGCGCCGACCAACGTACAGACGAGGCCTACGCTGCCCGCCACGGCGGAGGAGCGGGCCAAGATGTACGACCGCATAGGGCGCATGGCCGACCCGGACTACGTGCCGAGCTCGCCGCCCGAGGATCGGCAGGCCAACCGCGCGAGGGCGGCTCTGGGGGCCTCGCCAGCGCCTCCCGCAGCGCCGAGCGCTCCGGAAAGCGCAAGCGTAGCCTCCCCTGTCAAGCCGGAGGAAGACCGCCCGCCGGCAGTCCAGTACACGGCGGAGGGCGAGGAGGTCCAGCACGAGCCGACGCCCTTCGATGACGTAGAGCTTTACCCCGAGGCCGCCGCGCAGGACGAGGCCGCGCAAGACGACGAGGGCTTCTTCCCGCCCGAGGAGGAGCAGGGGCCGCCCGCCGACGCCGACCAGCGCGAGGCCGTGCGGCAATGGCTAGAGCAAGTCGCGGGGCTCATAGCCGAGGCGAACAAGAAGGGCAAGTCCAAGTTCGCCAGCCGCGAGCTACAGATCAAGGTCGGTAAACTGCTGGCCGAAACCGTAGACGGCGACCTGGGCGAGGCGAGCCGCCTGCTCTGGCTGCTCACGGCCGGCAGGGCGGCCAAGGCGGGCCAGATTACCGTGGCGCAGGCCGAGGTCTTCCAGCTACTCGCTGGCAACGCTCGGCTCTGGCGAGAGTGCTGCCGAGGCGCGCTGGCCTACCCTCCGAAGCCATGAGCTCCCCCTCGACGCGCACGAATGGCGCTACGCCGGGCTGGCTCAAGCTAGACGAGCAGTACCGGCGGCCTCGGCCGCCGGCGCGGGCTCAGGCGAAGCGCCGAGTATCCGCGAAGGTCTGGCTCTGGCGAGCGCTGATCGTTACTGGCGCGCTCGCTTGGGTCGCGCTGGCCGCCTACGCTACGCGGCTGGCCTTGGAGCACTTCGCAAGGTGACCCGCTCAGACTGGCCGGAATGACCCGCCGGACGCTTGCCCCGGCAGGTAACGGCTGAGGCACAATAAGAAAACCCCCCGTTTCGAGCGGGGGGCTCAATCTTGGAATGTGGAAGCCCGTGCGGAGGGCTGCTCTGCTTATTCTACGAGCGCAGGGCGCCTCTCGTCTACGGGCGGGAAGGTTAGCGATCTATGCGCGCTCGCTCCCTAAAGCCCTCCTTCTTCTCGAACGAAGACCTCGCGCGCCTGCCAGCGCTCGGGCGCCTGCTGTTTCAAGGCCTGTGGTGCTGCGCCGACCGAGAGGGCCGGCTCGAAGACCGCCCGCCTCGGCTGCGGGCCGAGCTCTTCCCCTACGACCCCGTATCCGTGGAGCAAGTAGACGAGTGGCTCGGGCTCCTGGCGGGGGCCGGCATGGTGCTCCGCTATGAGGCCGAGGGGCGCCGCTACCTGCAAGTCACCGCCTTCGGGCGGCACCAAACGCCGCACTATAAGGAGCGTCCCTCCGAGATACCGGCGCCGATGATAGAGGGCTCAGCCCTGGGTTTTGGCTCTACCGTTGAGGCCTCAGCCCTTCCTGACTCCGGTATACCGGAACCTGACTCCCGGAACCTGACTCCTGACCCCCGGTACCCGCGCGGCGGCAAGGAGAAGGCGAAGCAGCCGTGCTCGGCTGACGAGCTCGAAGAGATCGTGCGCTACTGGACGCCGAGGCTAAGCGCGCAGGCCCTCGCTCAATGCCTCGCTACGGCCGGCGAGCTCAGCAAGGCTACGGCCGCCTACCTCAACGACCGCGTGTTCGCGGAGGCCGAGCGCAAGGCCGCCATTGTCCGGCCAACGGCCCGGCCGGACGCCGAGGCCGAGCGCCTCCGCCGCAGCCGAGAGTTCCACCGTGGCCGGCCGGGCTCGCTCCAAATCTACGGCGATGACTGAGGAGCGAGGCGGCGCGCCGAAGGGCCTCGGCGCAACAATGGCGCGGCTCCGCGAGAAGTGGGGCATAGAGCAGGGGCCAGATACCGTGCCCGAGCGCTGGGGGCCGTGCGTTCGCTGCGGGCGCTACGTGGACGAGCCCGCCGGCGAGGGCTGCAAGGATACGCTCGGCTGGCATGGCCGCAAGGTGGTGCCCGTATTCGACCGCTACGTGCTTGAGAAGCCCGGCGTCAACCCGAACTGCCCTACCTGCCGAGGCCTCGGCTGGCTGAGGCCAGCGCTCAACGAGCCGGGCGACCGCCCCGAGCCCGTTGCCTGCCCCGAATGCCTCGGGCCGCACCTACGCGGCGAGCAGGCGCGCCGCATGTGGGAGGGCATACCGCGCACGCTCCGCGAGCTCACGCTGGCTACCTTCGCGGAGGTGGGCGGCGACGCCGAGGCGCTGGCCGCCGTGCAGCGCTGGCTGCGCGCCGGCGACCCCGATATTCCGTGGCTGGTGCTCTGGGGGCCGCGCGGGACAGGGAAGACAGGCCTCGCTGTAGGCGTCTGCCATGCGCTCAACATTGAGCGCGGCTTGAGGCCCGTATTCGCCACGGTGACCGATATGCTCACGCGGCTCCGAGCTACCAACCGCCCGGACGCGGAGGAGGCCGAGAGCGAGCTACTGGCCTCCCTGAAGCACGCCGACGTGCTGGTCTTTGACGACCTGGCCGCGCAGCGGCGCACCGACTATGCCGAGGAAAAGCTGTTCGAGGTCATCAACCACCGCTACAACGAGGCGCTGCCTACGGTCTTCACGACCAATACGGACCCGAACGACCTCGTGGATACGAGCGACCAGATGGGGCGCATTGTGGACCGCATGGCGCAGCGCGCGTGCTTCGTCAACCTCGTCGCCCCGAACCTCCGCCAAGTGCGGGCAGGAGGAAGAGCGTGAGCATGAGCCCCTTCTGGCGGCGCGAGCTCGCCGAGCCGAAGCTCACCCGCCCCGCCTCACCCCGACGGGGTGAGAAGCGCCTACACAAGCGCCCAGCCCCTCGGCCAGCGCCCCCGCCTGCTTACCCCAACCGCTCGGAGGAGCCGCCGCCAGGCCGCCCGGAGCGCCTGCGCGAGGCCGAAACGCGGCGCTTGCAGGACGCGATGGAAGCCGCCCGCGACCTAGAGCTTTACTTCCGCGAATGGGCCGCCAAACAGCGTGCGGAGCGCGAGCGCGAGGGCTTAGACTCGGGTGGGTGACGACCGCCGATACCGCCCCCGAGATCGACTTCGGCTCTGGCATTACCGCTACCGCTACCGGCCTGTTTTTCGCAGACGCGGTGCCCTACGAGGTCTGGGAGGCGCTCGGCAAGCGGCTCCTACTAAATGGCAGGGCTCACCAGTGGTGGCTGGGAGATTGGCTCAACGAGGGCGAGAAGGTCTACGGCGAAACGTACACCCAAGCTATTGACGAAACCGGCTACGAGTATCAAACGCTGGCGAACATGGCGTGGGTAGCCTCGCAGTTCGGGGTTTCTCGCCGGCGGGAGAATGTGCCGTGGAGCCTCCACGCCGACGCAGCAGGCCTCGAAGATACGCTCGCTGACGAGCTTCTGGCGGAGGCGGCGGAGGGCCGCGAGCAGGAGCCCGACCAATGGACTCGGGTGAGCTTCCGAGCTCGCGTGCGGAACCTCAAGAATGGCCGCCACCGCGACGCTGGCCTGTTCACGGGCGAGGAGCCCTCGGCGGCGGAGCAGGCGGCGCTGGCGCGCGGCGACCGCTGCGAGGTCATGACGCTTGAGGACAACTCCTGGCCAGGCGACGCCGTGGACCTCCTGCTCACCAGCCCGCCCTACGGCACCGGGCAGGACTACGACTCGGGCGGCGACTACGACGACTGGGACGAGTACCTCGACATGATGGCGAAGTGGGCTACTGGCATGGTGCGCCTGCTCAACCCCCGCCACGGCCGCATCTGCGTCAATGTCCCGATAGATAAATCCGCCAACGCGGGCCAGCGCGGGCGCCCCGCCTACGAGGGCCGCGCCGTGCTCGCTGCTTGGACCCAAGCCTTGCTCACCGCTGGCATGAGCTACCGCAGCACCCTCCTGTGGTACGACCGGGACGCTGGCGAAGGCACCCAGCGGGGCAGCGTAGACAGCCCGGCCGCGCCGCACGTAGTGGCGCCCGCCGAGGCGATCATCGTCGGCTTCCGTGGGACGTGGAGCCGCTCAAGCGAGCGCGCCCATGACCTGAGCCATCAGGAGTGGCTAGACGAGCTCGGGCCGCGCGGCGTGTGGGAGATACCCGGCATCCACGACTCGCGCCACCCGACCGCGTGGCCGCCGGAGCTCCCCGAGCGCCTCGTGCGGCTGTTCAGCTTCCGAGGAGATACCGTCTGCGACCCCATGTGCGGGGTCGGGACCGCTGGTGTGGCGGGCGCCCGCCTTGGCCGCCGCGTCTGGCTGGCCGACCGCAGCCCGAAGTACGTCGAGCTCGCGCGCCAAGCCGTAGCCGAAGCGCGCGGCGCCGAGGAGCCGGAGGAGGGCGCAGCGTGAACCATGAGCCCGTAAAGCGGGGCAGCGGCCTCTACTGCTCGGCCTGCGGCGTGCGCTGGCCGTGCTTGGTGGCGCATGTGCAGGCGATACAGCGAGGCATCGACAGGAAGGGCAAGCCATGAGCGTGAAGACCCGCGACCCGCTGGCGGGAATGCCCGCCGATATCCGCGCTTCGTTCGACAAGGCGCCTCGGGCTTGTCAGCAGGCTTATGTCGCCTGGTGGCCCGAGCGCCCCGAGCCGGCCTCCGCCCACCGGGATACGTGGGACAGTTTTCTCGCTGGCTGGCTCAGCCGCGAAGAGATAGCCGAGCGAGCTCGGCATATGCGCGCGTCCCGCTAAGATGCCTGCCTAAGCCCGCGCATAGGCTCGGCTCGACCGAGACACCGGCAACCTCGACTCCCCCGCTCGCGC
>Ga0306920_100001162_pt1 | contig 32565 bp, 30 predicted proteins | sample flu12Cox44000170_FD_204666 | JGI IMG/M metagenome (GOLD analysis project Ga0306920, IMG submission 204666) | Lab enrichment of tropical soil microbial communities from Luquillo Experimental Forest, Puerto Rico - flux4day.12C.oxic.44.000.170 (v2)... | ecosystem: Environmental > Terrestrial >...
CCACGGCACCGTCCTCGTCAAAGGCCACGCCGGGATCTGCCAACGCGCGGGTGGCGTCAACCGAAGCCGCGCTCCGGCGCTTCGTACAGCAGCCGTTCAGACATGCTCATAACTTATTGCGTGACCACTCCGTCGCCAAGCTAAGACACGCTGCGCACGAGCCCGTTCTGTCAGGCACAATGTCCTAAAGGCTTATAAGGATCCGCCCACATGGTGAAGCTCTCCTGCGCCCTCCTCGGCACGCTCGCCGCCGTGTGCGTCTCTGCGCCTGCGCTCGCAGGGCTCGGTGAGGAAGCGAGCTCGGTGGAGGCGGACCGCGCGAGCATGCAGGCCGCGCTGCGTGTGACGCCCGGCGTCGATTACGAACTCCACGAGATTCAGACACCGGCCGGCGCGGTGATTCACGAGTACGTGTCGGCGCAGGGCAAGGTGTTCGCGGTCACCTGGCACGGACCGGGGCTTCCGGATCTAGCACAGCTGCTCGGCAGTTACGCGGAGCAACTGGCGCGGGCGCAAACCGGCGTCCACTACAACCACCATCAGCTGCGTATCGAGACGCCGGAAGTGGTGATGCAGTCCGAGGCCTACCTGCGCAGCCGATCCGGGCGCGCGTGGGTGCCGGCACTTTTTCCGCAGAGCTTATCCCCCAAGGACATCGGCTAGCGGCCGAAGAAGAACAGAGGACACCCCGTGCGTAAGTTCCTGGCTCTGATCGCAACTCCCCTGGTAATCCTCGCCGGGTGCGGCGGCAGCGGCACCACGAGCAGTGCACCGCCACCGCCACCGCCACCGCCAACGACGCAGGTCATCGCCACGCCCGGGCCGCCGAACGTCGAGACCCTGATGGTCGATAGCGGTCCCGGGGCGTTGACGTCACCGGCGGTGAACACCGCCTTCATCAAGGTCACGGTGTGCATCCCAGGCACCACCACGTGTCAGACCATCGACCACATCGAAGTCGACACCGGCTCGAACGGCCTGCGGATTCTTGCCGGCGCGTCGATAGTAGATGCTGCGGGAAATCCTGCGGGGGCATTCAGCCTGGCGTTGCCCGCGGTGCAAGATCCCAAAAACTTGAGTAACGTGCTCGCCGAATGCCAGGAGTTCGCCGACGGCTTCAGCTGGGGTTCGGTCAACACGGCCGATATCAAGCTGCCGGTCTCCGGGAAGACCGCCACCGGTGTCGTCGTTCAGGTGATCGGCGCCGCCTCTGCCGGAGACCCGTCCAAGGCCAATCCGACCTGCGTTCCCCCACCGCCCCTCAACGCGAACGCCTGTATGGGGCGCGAGAACACCGTACCGTGCTTCGGCGCCAACGGAATCCTCGGCGTGGGTCCCTTCGTCAACGACTGCGACAGCACCGGCAATTGCGACCCGCGACCGCAGGTCTGCAGCGGCGGTACCTGTTATCCCGGGAACTCGGCGACCTACTACACCTGCACGGCGGCAGCCAGCTGTGCTGAAGTCGCCACCGGCACCGTGACCCCGCAGCTACAGTTACCGAATCCGGCAGTGAAGTTTGCCACGGACAACAACGGCGTGATCATCGAGTTGCCGGCTGTCGGAGCCACCGGCGCTGCGGCGCCATGGAATGGCTCGCTGGTGTTCGGCATCGGCACCGAGAGCAATAACGCCCTTGGCAGCGCGACCAAGCTGCCCATGTGTCCCGGCACCACGACGCAGGGGAATTGTGGGATTTCCGTAAACGGCATGGTCGAACCCCTGGCCGGCACCATCACCGCCACGCTCAACGGCGCCACCTATATCGAGAGCTACCTCGACAGCGGCTCGAATGCGAACTTCTTCCCGGCCACGTCCATCCCGAGTTGCCTTTCGCCGAACCAGGGATTCCTGTGTCCGACCTCTACGACGAACGAGAGCGCGACGTTGACGGGTACCGATGGGACGACCGCGACGGCGGATTTCAGCATTGCCAACGCGGACTCGCTGTTCTCGGCGAACAACGCCATGAACTTCGCGTTCTCCAACCTGGCCGGCAGCAATTACAGCTCGACCCTGCCCAACAGCACGCTGGATCTCGGGCTGTCGTATTTCTACGGGCACAACGTGTTCACCGGGTTCGAGAACAACTCGGGTGGGCCCTACTTCGCCTACTGAGACAGCCAAGACCGCCTGACACGGCCCGCGTGGTCGCGGGCGCCCTCAAGTCCGCTGTGAGAAGCGCCGACGATACTGTCCGGGCGTCGTGCCGACGCGCCGTCGGAAGTGATGGCGCAGCGACTCGGCGCTGCCGAGGCCGACGCGCGTCGCGATACCCTGCGCCGTGAGACGCGTGGTCTCCAGCAGCTCCTTGGCGCGCTCGACGCGCTCGGCGAGCAGCCACTGGTGGGGAGCGAGCCCGGTGCTGGCCGTGAACTCCCGCTGCAGCGTGCGCGTGCTCATCGCCGCGCGCGCGGCGAGCGATGCCAGCGTGTGCGGTGCTGCGGGGTGCGCGCGCACGAAATCCATCAGGCGTGCGAGACGGCCGCGCCCGTCCGCGGCGAGCGGCCGCGGCACGAACTGAGCCTGGTCCCCTTCGCGGTGCGGCGCCACGACGAGGCGCTGGGCTACCTGGTTGGCGATCTTCGCGCCGAAGTCGCACCGCACGAGGTGCAGCAGCATGTCGAGCCCCGCCGCCGAGCCGGCCGAGGTCAACAGCCGCCCCTCATCCACATAGAGCGCATTAGGCTCGACCCGGATGCGCGGATAGCGCGCCGCGAGCTGTGCCACGTACCTCCAGTGGGTCGTGGCGCGGCGGCCGTCGAGCACCCCGGCGGCGGCCAGCACGAAGACTCCTGAGCAGATCGAGCACAGCCGGGCGCCCCGTGCGAAAGCCTGCTGCAGCATCGCCACAAGCGGCGGAGGCGGCGCCTCGGCGGGGTCGCGCCAGCCGGGAATGACGATCGTATCGGCGGAATCGAGCAGCCGCAGCGGAAGGCGTACCCGGACCTCGATGCCTCCGGTGGCGCGCAACGGCCCCCGCTCCAGCGCGCACACCGCGAACTCGTACCACGGCACGCTGAGCTCCGGTCGCGGCAGCGCGAACAGCTCCACGGTGCAGCCGAACTCGAAGGTACACAGCCGGTCGTAGGCCAGCGCGACCACTCTGTGGCTCATGGCGCGATCTTAACGTACCCTGGCGTTCGCGCCACTGGGTGCGCCCGGCACGCCGGCGCACAATGCTCGCCCGCAGCAGCCGCGCTGCTTCTGACACCGAGGGTGCCATGCCGAGTCTCGTCAGCCACGTGCCGGCCGCCGACAGCGCGAGCGCCGTGCGCCGGTTCGAGAGCGCATTCAGTTTCGAGACCGACTGCTGGGACGTGCACGAGGCGCTCGCACGCGGCCCCGATTTCGTGCTGATCGACGTGCGCACGCCGGACGCGTTCGCCCGCGCGCATGTCCCGGGGGCCATCAACATCCCGCACGCTAAGATCATCGCCGCGCGAATGGCGTGCTACCCCCCCGGCACGCTGTTCGTCGTTTATTGTGCGGGCCCGCATTGCAACGGTGCCGAGCGTGGCGCGCTGCGCCTCGCCCGCCTCGGGCTCCCCGTGAAAGTCATGATCGGCGGCATGACCGGCTGGGTCGATGAGGGCTTCGGCGTCGAGCACGGAGCGCCAGGCACCGGCGCCTAGCTGCGCGCGCGGCCGCAGACTTTTGCGATCCACGCCCGACCGTCGCGCCGCGGGGCCGTGGCATCATAGGCCGCATGAGCAAACTGCAGAAAACCCCCGCGGCCGTGCTGATCGTGCTGCTCGCGGCCGCCGGCTACGGACTTTGGGCGACCCATGCACCGCCGGTCACCTCGGTGCGGCATCTCAGAGCGTCGGCCGCCACGCCCGCATCGGCCGCGAGCGCCATGCCTGTCATCGACCATAACACCCTACTCACGGCGCAGCGTCTGGCGCGCCTCGCCAGTACGCCGGAAGAAGAGTCACTCGCGCAGTCGGCCGTACAGATCGCCGATCACGAGCTCGATCTCGCCTTCACCGCCGCTCTGTGGCTGCTCGAGGCGCACCCACCGCCCCTCAGTGCGGAAGCGAGCCAGATCCAGGAGCGCCTGAGCGAGGCGCAGAAGACGTTGGCGGGCGAAGCGGAAAGCGTCAGGCAGCTCACCAAGGAGCTCGCCCAGGCCGCCGACTCCGACAAGCCGGCCATCCAGGATCGGCTCGATCTCGCCCAGTCGCGCATGGACCTGGCGCAGGATGAGGTGCACGAGGCGAACGATGACCTGCTGCAGGCCGGCGGTAATGTCCACCAGCGCATTCAGCAGATGCAGCAGGAGCACCAGGCCGCCGAGCACAGCGACACGCGCGCGGCCTCGCCGCCGGCGGGTACGCTCGGATCCCTTCGCGGCATGGTGGGCGCGATGCGTGAGTGGCTGGCGCTGCGCGATAAACAGCGCTCGCTCACCGAGGCGCAGCGGCAGGTCGCGACGAGCGCCACCCAACTCGCCGGTGAGCGACAGCAGCTCGCCGCCGACCTCGCGGCCAGCAAGGCGAGCGTTCCCGAGCTTGCCTCGCGCGCGCAACACCGTACGGCCGCTGCTGCCACGGTCGCAACGGCGCGAGGCGCTGGCGCAGGTGCTGCGAGCGGCCCGCCTGTCGCGGGTAGACCACGCGCGGCGAGCGGCGTGCCCGGCGCAGCCGGCGCAGCGGCCGTGCCTGACACATCCGCCGGGGCGCCCTCCGCGACGGGCGGTCCTCCGAGCCTCCTCGGCGTGACACGTCAGATCGCCGCCGAGCAGCGCCGCCTGACGCTGCGCGATCAACGGATCGCCGCGCGGCGGCGACTCGCTGACATCTACGGCCAGTGGGAGGCGCTGGTCGCCTCTCAGGCGCGCGCGGTGCTCCATGCCTGCCTGCAGAGCGCGGCGGTCGTGCTGGCGGTGCTCCTCCTGCTGCTGTTCGCGGATCGCTGGCTGGAACGGCTCGTCGGGCGCGCGCGCATCGACCGCCGGCAGCTCGCAACGCTGCGCAGCGTTGTCGGCGTGACGCTGCAGATCGTCGCCGTGGCGGTCATCCTGCTCATGCTGGTGGGAGTGCCCGGACAGATCGGCGCCATGCTCGGCCTCGTCGGCGCCGGTCTCACCGTGGCACTGAAGGACTTCATCGTCGCCTTCGTCGGCTGGTTCGTCCTCATGGGCAGGAACGGCATGCGACTCGGCGACTGGGTGGAGATCAACGGCGTCAGCGGCGAAGTGGTCGAGCTCAACATGTTCCACACCGTGTTGCTCGAGACCGGCAACTGGACCGACGCCGGGCACCCGACCGGCCGGCGCGTGACCTTCACCAACAGTTTCGCGATCTCCGGCCATTACTTTAACTTCTCCACCTCGGGTCAATGGCTGTGGGACGAGTTATCGGTGATGGTGCCGTACGATCGTGATCCGCACGCGATCGCGGCTGCCATCGAGAAGGAAGTCACCGCGGCCACCGCCAAGGATGCGAGTCAGGCCGAGGAAGAGTGGCGGCGCGCCGCGCGCGGTCAGCGCCGCGTAGGCTTCACTGCACAGCCGGGGATCGCAGTGCGCCCCGCGGCCGGCGGGGTGGAAATTGCGGTGCGCTACGTCACCCGCGCCAGCGAGCGTCTCGCGCTGCGCGCGCGGCTCTACCAGTCCGCCGTGCAGCTGCTCGCGGCGCGCGCTGTGCACGCCGCCCGTGCCTGAGTCACGCACGAGACTGCCGGCGCTATTCCTCGGGCACGGCAGTCCGATGAACGCGTTGCAGACCAACGCCTGGACGCGCGGCTGGGCGGCGCTCGGCGCGACTCTGCCGCGCCCGCGTGCGGTGCTCGCGATCTCGGCTCACTGGTACATCGAGGGCACGGCGGTGACGACCATGAAGTCACCGCGCACGATCCACGACTTCGGCGGCTTTCCGCGCGAGCTGTTCGCGGTGCGCTACCCGGCGCCGGGCGATGCGGCGCTCGCGGCACGCGTGCAGCGGCTGCTCGCGCCGCTGCCCGTCGCTGCCGATCAGGAATGGGGATTGGATCACGGGACCTGGTCGGTGTTGTGCCACCTCTTCCCCCAGGCGGACGTGCCGGTGGTGCAGCTCAGCATCGACGCAACCCAGCCGCCCCGCTTCCACTACGAGCTCGGTGCGCGCCTGCGGCCGCTGCGTGAGGAAGGGATCCTGCTGCTCGGCAGTGGCGACATCGTGCACAACCTGCACGCCTATGCCTGGGGGGGTCATCCGCGGGAGCCGTACGACTGGGCACTGCGCTTCGAGGCACGGGTGCGCGAGGGCGTCGCGAGCGGCGAGCACGGTCCGCTCATCGATTACGCCGCGCTCGGACGCGATGCGGTGCTCGCCGTCCCCACCCCGGAGCACTACCTGCCGCTCCTGTACGTGCTCGGCGCAAGCATGCCCGGGGAGGCCGTGAGCTTTCCCGTCGAGGGGATAGATGGCGGCTCGGTGTCGATGCTGGCCGTGCAATTCGGCAGCTGATCGACCTCAGGGCGCTGCGGCGGCACGCACCGACTGCAGGAGCTCGGCGGGCCGGAATACGCGCCCATCCCGCAGCACGTAGCTGACGCGGCTCAGGTTTGCAAGGTCAGCGAGCGGGTCGGCGTCGAGCACGACCAGGTCGGCCAGCTTTCCGGGTGCCACGCTGCCGACATCCGGCACCGCCACGGTAAGTGCGCCGTTGACGGTGGCGGACTTCAGCACCTGTAGCGCGGTGAGTCCCGAGCGTTGCATCAGATCCATTTCTCGGAACACCGAAGGACCGTGCACCGTGCCGATGTTGCCGGCGTCAGTGCCCAGCACCACGGTGATACCGGCATTCCAGACCGTGAGGAGATTCTGCATCGCTACCGCCGGCAGCGCAGGCTCGCGGTGCTCCCTGAGGAGCTTCGCCATGCGCTCGGGTAAGTGCTCGATTGCCGTGCCTTCGGGGAGGTGCAGACGGGAAAGCACGTCGGGGTCCGCGAGGCGCCGCTCCGCCTCGGTCGGCTGCCACAGACCCGAGAGTGCGTAGACGTAGCCGAGTGGCACGAACAGCGTCGGGCAATAGAGGATGTGGCGCGCGCGTGCGAGCCCAATGAATTCGTCATCCACCGGTTCATCCTGCACCGAGTGCACCAGGTAGTCGGCCCCGGCCCGCAGCGCGGATTTGGCCACCAAGAGTTCGGTGGCGTGCACCGCGAGGCGCAGCCCGGCGGCGTGCGCGGCATCGCCCGTGGCGCGCACGATTGCCTCCTGCGCGGCGAGATCATCGCCCGCGCGATGGATGTACCAGACCTTGATGTAGTCAGGCTTGCGGGGCAGCTCGCGTGCCACCAGCTCGCGCGCTGCCTCCGCGGATTCGATGCGGATGATGGGCGGGTCACCGAGATCGAGCTGCGGGCGCGCCACCATGGAGATCAGCGGCCCGGTGGTGGCGACCCGTGGCGCGACGAGACTCGCCCGCGCCGCTTCGCGCACCTCGAAGTTCCAGAACGGGCCGCCCACGTCCGCCGCACTCGTGACGCCGCTCGCGAGGTACACCTTGAAAGTCTGCGGCAGGCGCGCCCGGTTCCGCTGCACTTCCGCCGCGTAGGGCACGAGCGCGCCCAGGTCGACGACATCGGGACGCGTATAGAGATCCCCCGACTGGAAGAAATGCACGTGCGAGTCGATGAGCCCGGGGATCACCCACTTGCCGTGAGCATCGATGACCGTGGCGCCACGCGGCACGCGCGTGTGCGCAGCGGCGCCCACCGCGATGATGCGGTTGCCCTCGATGAGGATCGTGTTGTCGGGCGCGACCACTCCGGCACCCTCGAGCTCCGGGTGGAGCACCGTGGCGCCCACGATGGCGGTATTCTTCTGCTCAGCGCGAGCGGCCCATGGCGCCGCGAAAGCGCTGACGAGGAGCAAGGTGATGATCACCCGTGTGCGGAGACCCCGCCCTTGTGGCCACCCCCCGTCAGCATCGGCCGCCATGCTCACATCGACCCGTTCAGCTAGATGAGGAAGCGCTTGCACTGCACTATGAATCCCCGGCTTGCCGCCGCAACGGAGGTGTCAGCGCTTCTTCATGACGATCAGGAAGTGATCGCCCATGGAGCGCAGCAACGGCCAGCCCGCGATGCGCCGGTCGATCCGCCACAGTCTTTGATAAGCGCGGGGGTGCCGGTCGCGAACCGCGTCCAGGTACGGCGGCGGAGCGAATATACACAGCCCGCGATGGTGGATGAGAGCGAACTCGCGCTCGAACGCGCTGAAGAACTCGCGTGGTGAGTAATAGCGCGTCCATACGGTGTGCCGGTTGAGACTCACCGGCACGACGTTGCTCGCAAAGCGTACCTTGATCCGCGACCAGCGCCAGCGGCGCAGATAGTGGAGAATCTCCCAGGGACATACCCGCCCTATCACCGTGAACACCAGCATCCCTGCGGGTCCCAGTAGTCTCGCGCAGGCACGCGACACCGCGGTAAGGTCGGGCACGCAGTTGAGCGGGCCCAGGTTCGAGTAGGCGCCGTCAAACGTCCCGCTGCCCTCGAGTCGCTCGAGCTCGTGTGCCCCGACCGTGAGCGCCTCCACGCGGTCCGCTACCGCCTCCGCACGCGCGCGCGCCGCGGTACGTACGACCATCTCCGTGGACCAGTCCGTCGCGACCACGTGGTGCCCGCAGTGCGCCATTCGAACCGCGTCCAGGCCGGTGCCGCAGCCGAGGTCCAGGAGCCGGGTGCCGGGTGCAAATGTCTGGTCGAGCCAGCGCCACATCTCCACACGCATGTCCTGGATCAGTGCGTTGTTACCGCGCGGGCCATCGTAATCGGCGGCAACACTATCGAATGCCTCTTGTGTTTCCCGCAGTTGTGTCGGGAGGTTACCGTCGGTCATCGCGGGGGATCGCCTCACTGAGCGCCGCTGTATCGGTCGTCCGTACGTCGCGGCCGCCTGGCGTTCGGTTCCACAGGCAGTACACACCCGCCACGAACATTGCCAGCAGCAGGAACAGCCGGGGATAAGCCAGGACGGTGAGCACGCCGCGCCCTTCGAAAAGGCTACTATGCCCGTAGGGAAAATACCCGATGAGCGCGTAGCTGCCGAGCAGGAAGTACGCGCCGCGGGAGCCCTGGCGCAACAGATAGTCCACCAGCAGTCCGACCGGCAACCACAGCAGCACCAGGTGGTAGGTCCCAGTCCCCGGGGCGAGCAGCAGCGTCACGACGCCCAACAGCCCGATGGCGGGTGCGGTTACGCCCGGGGCGCGCCAGAGTCTGACCAGGGTCGCGATCGTGGCGAGCAGAATTGCCCCCTTGGTGACCACGACAGCCGCCGGATGCAGCGCCGGTGCGATCACCCAGGGATGAGGATTCGCGGTGGCGTCGAAAACAAACAGGCGGCGATACAGCGAGTCGAACGACTGGAAAATCGCCGTGAAAGGATCCTGCATCCTGAGTTGGCCGACGAGGTGGTTGCCGATGACGGAGGTCAGGAACTGCTCGTGGAGCGGCCAGCCGAGGATCGCGATGCTCGCCAACACCACGACGAGGATCGTCAGGGCGCCGCCGGCGACGATCCTCCAACGCTTGCGGAATGCAAAGTATCCGAGCATGACCACGGGAAAGTACTTGACCGGCGTGAACAGCCCGAAACACATGCCGGCGATCCACGGCCGGCTGCGGAGATAGGCGTAATAGCCGGCGATGCAGGACAGCGCCACGAGGATATAGGGCTGCCCGAGGCGGAAAGCGTTCACAACGGCCCACCCCGACAGCAGCACCAGGAGCGCCGTGTCGATGAGGCTCCAGGTGAGGATCCGGCTCAACAGCACGATCGAGCCGATCAGGCAGACGGTGCTCACGGCGGTCATTACCCGCAGGGCATCGAGTGGCTCGAGGGATGCGATGGGAACCAGCAGCAGCGCCGTGGGCGGCGGAAACGGCTGGAATTTGCCTTCCGACGGCGTACCGATCCCGTAGCGGCGCATCTGCTCCTGGAACCACGGAATGTCGTACAGCCGTGCGGTGTTGCCGTGCTCTGCGACGATGCGGGCCGAGGTGAGATAACCCGGAAAGTCGCTGTCCACGCGGGTGAGCGCCGGCACGATGCCACGCACGACGAGAAAGGCGGTGAGCACGGCCAGCAGGACCACCGCCACCGCTCGCCCCGGGAACACCTGTAGCGCAACCCGGCCGGCTGGCGGCCGCGCCGCCTGGATAGAATTCTGAAGCCGCATGGCCCGCGCGCGAACGCCGATCTTCTTGAGAGCAGACAGTTCCTGGAAGATGATGCGAGCTGGCGGTCGCTGTCAATGGCGCGACATGCGCATCCACGGGAAGGCAAAGTGCGTTACCTGGTCACGGGCTGCTCCGGCTTCATCGGCAGCGCTTTGACGGAGCGGCTCCTCTCGCACGCTCACGAGGTCGTGGGCTACGACAATTTCTCCACCGGGCGGGAGGAATTTCTGCTCGCAGCGCGCGCACACACGCGCTTTCGCCTGGTACGCGCCGATGTGCTCGATGCAGCCACCCTGGCTGACAGCATGCGTGGCGTGGACTTCGTCTATCACCTCGCCGCCAATGCCGACGTTCGCTTCGGGCCGGAACATCCCCGTAGGGATCTCGAGCAGAACACCATCGCGACTCACAGCGTGCTGGAGGCAATGCGACAGAATGGCGTGCGGCGTATCGCCTTTGCCTCGTCGGGCTCCGTATATGGCGAGGCGCCGATCGTTCCGACGCCGGAAGATGCGCCGTTTCCGATTCAGACATCGCTGTACGGGGCATCCAAGGCTGCCGGCGAGGGGTTGATAGCCGCCTACTGCGCGGCGTTCGGCTTGCAGGCTTTCATCTTGCGCATGGTGTCGATTCTCGGGGAACGCTATACGCACGGTCACGTCGCGGACTTCTACCGGCAGTTGCGCCGCGACCCGCGCGTGCTGCAGGTGCTCGGCAACGGCCGGCAGCGCAAGTCGTATCTTCATGTGCAGGACTGCATTGACGCCATGGTGGTTGCCGTGGAGCACGCGCGCGATGCAGTCAACATCTTCAATATCGGGAGTGAATCCTCGTGCGAGGTTCGCGAATCGGTGGGCTGGATCTGTGACTCACTGGGGCTCACCCCGCGAATCGAGTATGGCGGCGGTGATCGCGGCTGGGTCGGTGATAATCCGGTCATCGTCCTCGATACGAGCCGGATCCGCGCACTCGGCTGGCAGCCGCGACTGACCATCCGGGAGGGAGTGCTCGCGACTCTCGACTACCTCAGGGCCAATCCGGCCGTCCTGGATGCGCCGACGAGGCGCGGCCATGATCATCGCGCGTAGTCCACTGCGCGTCACCCTGGGCGGCGGCGGCACCGATCTGGCCTCGTACTACGAGCGGCAGGAGGGGTTCCTGCTCGCCGCCGCGATCGACAAGTACGTCTACGTCACCGTCACGCGGCCGTTTGCCCCGGGGATCTATCTCAAGTATTCAGCGCTCGAGCACGTACAGAAGGTCACCGACGTGCGCCATCCGATCATCCGCGAGGCGTTGGCGCTGCAGAATTTCCGCAACCCACAGATCGAGATCACGACGCTCGCCGATATACCGACACGGACCGGTCTGGGGTCCTCGGGAAGCTTCACCACCGCGCTGCTGAAGGCCCTGTACGCCTACCAGCACAAGGTGGCCCATTCACAGGAGCTGGCGGAACTCGCGTGCGAGATCGAGATCGAGCGCCTCGGCGAGCCGATCGGCAAGCAGGACCAGTTCATCGCCGCCTTTGGCGGAATCACCTGTCTCACTTTCCACCGCGATCATCGGGTGACGGTGCAGCCGCTGCAGCTCTCCAGGGCGACCATGTACGACCTGGAGGACAATCTGCTGCTGTTCTTCACGGGCTTCGATCGCACTGCCGGCAGCATCCTGCGCGACCAGCACCTGCGTTCCCAGGCAGGCGACGCGCAACTGCTGCGCAATCTCGATGAGGTGAAACTGCTCGGCTACCGCAGCAAGGAGGCGCTCGAGCGCGGCGAGGTCGTGCGCTTCGCTGAGTTGCTGCACGAGCAGTGGGAGCAGAAGAAGCGCCGCTACCACGGGGCGAGCAACCCGCAGATCGATGGGTGGTACTCGCGGGCGCTGAAGAATGGCGCCATCGGCGGCAAGCTGGTGGGCGCCGGGGGTGGCGGCTTTCTGATGTTTTATGCGTCCGATCGCGGGCGGTTGCGGGCCGCGATGTCGGAAGCGGGTTTGGAAGAGGTGCGGTTCCGGTTCGATTTCGAAGGCACCAAGGTCGTCCTGTGCTGAGCACGCTGCCCGTTGCCATACTCGCCGGCGGTCGGGCGACCCGACTGCGTCCGCTCACCGATCGCGTCCCCAAATCATTGCTCAACGTGGCCGGACGTCCGTTCATTTTTCATCAGCTGGAGCTGCTGAGGAAGCAGGGAATCGAACGTGTCGTGTTGTGCGTGGGGTACCTTGGCGAGCAGATTCGCGACGCGGTGGGCGCCGCAGCGACGCCCGGACTGACCGTCAGCTGCTGCTTTGACGGCAGCGAACTGTTGGGAACGGGCGGGGCTCTCAAACACGCCCTGCCGCTGCTGGGTGAAGAGTTTTTCGTCCTGTATGGAGATTCCTACCTGCGCTGCTCACTGCCAGAAGTTCAGGCTGCCTACCGAGCGGCGGGGCAGCCTGCCCTGATGACCGTGCTGCCGAACGACAATCAATGGGACCGCAGCAACGTCCTGTTCAGGGACGGCCGGCTGCTCGCCTACGACAAGGGCTCGCCGCAATCCAATATGGCGCACATCGACTCCGGCCTGTCGGTGCTGTCCAGCGCGATCTTCACGCGGTACGCACGAGAGAGCATCATCGATCTGTCCGATATTTTCCGGGATCTGGCGCAGCGGGGCGAGCTGGCGGCGCTGGAGGTATCGCAACGGTTCTACGAGATTGGCTCGCCGCAGGGGCTCGGGGAGACCGAGGAATTCCTGACTCGTGGTGGGGACGGCGCATGAGCTACACACTGGAACATCTCCGCGAAACTGCCGCAATCGTGCAGCAGCTGGACGTCGACGCGATCGAGAAGGTCGTGACCGTCCTGGCGCAGATCAAGGCGGACGCGGGACGGATATTCTTCCTCGGGGTGGGCGGCGGCGCCGGCAACTGCTCGCACGCGGTCAATGACTTTCGGAAGCTCCTCGGGATCGAGTGCTACACACCTACCGACAATGTTTCAGAGCTTACTGCGCGAATCAACGATGACGGCTGGGAACGCGCCTTCGTCGACTGGCTCGCGGTGAGCAGACTGAGCTCGCGCGATGCGGTATTCGTGATGTCGGTGGGCGGGGGCAGCCGCGAGAAGAACGTCAGCCTGAACCTGGTCGCAGCGATCGACCACGCCAGAAAGGTGGGGGCAAAGATCATCGGGATACTCGGCCGTGACGGCGGGTATACCGCGCGCCATGCCGATGCGACGGTCATTGTTCCGACCGTGAATGTGCAGACGGTCACGCCGCATACTGAAGCTCTGCAGGCCGTGATCTGGCACCTGCTCGTCTCCCACCCAGGGCTCGAGCCGCGCGAGGCCAAATGGGAATCCCTCGAGCGGTGAGGTCCGCGGCATCCGTTCCCGAGGTTTTGAACGCAGTGCGTGCGCGCGGCGACTCACTCTTCGTGGTAATGAACCAGCCCGATACGGCCCGGGAGAGGTTCTGCGGGGCGCTCCGGGACGCCATCCCGGGCCTGCGCCCGCGGGCAGCCGCCGGCGTCAGCATCGGGGAAGGCCGTCAATGACCGCTCTCTCCGGGCTGCGCGTCAAGATCTTCGCCGACAGCGCGGACCGGGCGAGGATGCTCGAGCTGAGTACCAAACCCCACGTGAAGGGCCTGACGACCAACCCGACGCTCATCCGCAGGGCCGGAGTCGCCGACTATCGCGCCTTCGCCCGGGACGTCCTGTCCGCCATCACTGCCAAGCCGGTGTGTTTTGAAGTGCTGGCTGATGATTTCCCCGAGATGGAGCGCCAGGCGCTCGAGATCGCCTCGTGGGGGGACAACGTCTACGTCAAGATCCCCGTCACCAACACGCGGCGAGCCAGCTCTGCTGCGCTGATCAGACAACTGGCGGAGCGGGGCGTCAAACTCAACGTAACGGCAGTCATGACCCTGGAGCAGCTGCGCGAGATCGTCCCGGCGCTCAATCCGGCTACCCCGAGCTTCGTGTCGGTCTTTGCCGGGCGTATCGCCGACACCGGGATCGATCCGCTGCCGCTGATGGCGCGGGCCGTTGAGATGCTGAATGCGGCGAATACCAACACCGAGCTCGTGTGGGCGAGCTCCCGCGAGCTGCTCAACATCTTCCAGGCCGAGGCCATCGGCTGTCCGGTCATCACGGTAACGGACGACATCCTGGCCAAGCTGGCGTTGATCGGTCGGGACCTGAGCGAATACTCGCTCGACACCGTCAGGATGTTTTACGACGACGCGCAGAGCGCCGGACTCTCCCTGTAGCAACCGGCCATCGCCTGCCCGTGACCGGGGCTTTCGCGCTGCGTGCGGCGTTACTTCCGCGTCGAGCAGCTTGCCGCGCCGATGGCGTCGGTCGGCACACACCGCTGTAGTGCCGAGCGAGGCGCACGCCGCTCGCGCCGCGGAGTCATGAGTCCCAACCGGAGGATCGCGAAAATGCCGCGCGCACCGTCGCGGACGATGCGGATCTTCTTGCCCTCGTCAAAGCCCCGCGATTTGTAGGACACCGGGACCTCGAGCGGAGTGAAGCCGGCACGAATCAGCTTGCCCAACAGCTCGAAGTCGAAATCGAAGCGATCGCAGCTGAAGCTCAGACCTTCGAGACACTCAGCGCGGAACACCTTGTACATCGTGGTCGGGTCGGTGAGCCGGCAGTTGAACAGCGCATTGAACAGCACGCGGAACACCATGCCGCCCACGTTCAGAAGCATTGCCAGCAGGCCGTTGTGAGCGAACTGGCGGATCTCCCAGTGACCGGGCCCCGCGTGACGACTGCCGAGAACGAACGCGGTGCGATCTTCGACTATCGGCCGAAGCAGAGCCGGATAGTCGGCCACGTCGTACTCGAGATCCGCGTCCTGGATCAGCAGGATGTCGCCACTCGCCGCGGCCAACCCCTCGCGGATCGCGTGCCCCTTGCCGTGCGGCCCGTCCTGGTGGATGACCTGAATTCGCGACGGCCCGGCGTAGGCGTGGCGCGCGGCGAACCCAGCCACGATCTCGCGCGAGCCATCGGTGGAGTTACTCTCGATGATGATGAGCTCGCGGGCGGCGGCTGGCGGCAGGGGCTGCGCCCATACTTGCTCGAGCAGCGTTCCGACCGTGCCCGCCTCGTTGTAGACGGCGATGAGGATCGAGACTTTCACGGCTGTCGAAAGCGGTCAGCTCACAGCAGTTGCCGCTGCGTGCTGCGGCGAGCGGTGTTGACGCTCGTGCGACAGCAGCTCCTGCCAGCGCCGCTCGAGCGAGCGACGCGCATCACGAACAGCGCGATCGGGCGAGCCGGTGTCGAGCGCCTGCAAGGACACCTCATCGTGAAACAGGTTGCGCACGGCGCGGTAGAACTCGGAGCTGTAAGTGCCCTGAAACATCATGGCGAGATCGTCGCTGTCCTGCCAATGAGTCTTGGGCCCGAGCTGCGCCTTGACGAGCTCGTGGAAGCGGGTGCCCGGCAGCGGATAGGAGACGCTGACGCCAACGTCGTCGGGCCGCGCGGCTGCCAGCAGCTCGCGTGTGGCCAGAATATCCGCTAACTGCTCGCCGAGATAGCCGAGCTGAATGAAGAAGCCAACGCGGATCCCCGCGGCCTTCAAACGTGAGCGGGCGGTGAGGATTTCCTCCACCGTCGTGCCCTTGTTCATGGCGTCCAGGATGCGCTGACTGCCGCTCTCGGCGCCCAGCCAGGCCTCGACGCACGCGGCTTCACGCAACGCCTGCACCATGCGCTCGCTGAGCAGGTCAGCTCGCGTCTGAATGGTGAACGGCACCGCGCTACCGGTCTCGCCCACCACGGCAGCGAATTCGCGCACCCAGTCCACGCGGAACCCGAAGATATCGTCGGCGAACCAGACGTGATCCGGACGGAAGGTGCGTTTGAGGTATCCGATTTCCTGTCCAACTGCCGCAGGACTGCGCTGCAAATAATGATTTCCCCAGATCGGCTTGGAGCACCATGCACAGCGGAACGAGCACCCGCGGGAGGCGGCCAGGTTGAGGCTGAAATAGCCGTGCGCGGCCAGCCACACCTCCCGATATCGCTCCATGTCGACGAGGTCCCAGGCGGCGCGCTCGGTCAGTTCGACCTCCGGCAGTATCCGGGCACCGTTTATGGCCGCCAATTCGCCGCGGACCAGCGTCGCGCTCCCCGCCACCCCCTCGGCAAGCTCGCCGCTTGCGGCTCGCGGCGCCCGATCGAGGCGGCGCAGGATCTCAAGTAGTGCCGGCAACCCCTCACCCTTGAGAGTGATATCGGCGCCCGCGCGCAGATAAGGCTCCGGAGCATCACTCACGTCCGAACCGGCGGCGATCACCCGGGCTCCCGCACCACGGGCCGCGACGATCATCTGGCAGGCGGCCTCACGCATCTTTGCGAGGCACATCTTGCTCAGGAAGTTGAAATTGTCCTCATACAGCAAGACAACCTGTGGCTTGACCGAGTGCAGGGTGCGCTCGTATTCCGCGAGGTTGTCGGCCAGCATGGCGTCGAACAGCGACACCTGATGTCCGGAGCGCCGCAGCAACGCTGCGCACTGCAGGGTTGCGAGCGGCGGGTAAGGCTTGCCGCGCTCGACCTGCTTCGGGTCGAAGCGAAGGAAATAGGAGTGGCAGACGAGGATCGACAGCATCGTCTCGGGGGCTCCCGTCGGACATCGCTGGCAAGCGACCGTCCCCAGATCACGTCCCGCGGGCGCGGTACTCGCATGAAAGGTAAGTGCGAGGAGCCGTGTCGCGGGTTCAGACCGATGATTTAATCAATCCAAACCCAGTACGGCACAGTGTACACCCAGGCACTGCCTGCACCGGGAGCGGGTTCCCGTTCCCGGTCCTAGCCGCCCACGGGCCCGAGTCGAACCCTCGAGGCTACCCTCGGGGTGCGGGTTCCCGAGTCGTTCGCAGGATAATATCGAGGGTGTGCCACCTCGGTCCGAGTCACGGGACACCGACAGAACGTTGTTGAATGACGGCGGCGCGCCGACGGGCACTCACCCCCGGCCGGATGCTGCGTGAGGCCGGATACACACGACAAAGGGGAGATGGCACCTCACAAAGGTGTTTGAAACGGTTCAACTCCGACACCTACGGGTTCGGCGACTACTTCGCGATCGAAGTAACATCAACAGCTTAGCCTCTCGATGTCGGTCGTAAACGAGCTCGGAGCGAGTGAAGCGCGTCGCCGAGAGGCGCCGGGACTTGCCGCGCCCGCTGCAACTGCCCGATCATGGCACGGCGTTCGAGCAGGTCCAGCCTGCCCCACAGGAGTAGTCTCATGCCCCTGCTGCCAATTCGCTTGAACGTGAACTCCAAGGCGGTGACGACCGAGGTCAGCCCCGACACCCTGCTCTCCACGTTTCTGCGCGAGCACCTGCACCTGACCGGTACGCATATCGGATGCGACACGGCGAGCTGCGGGGCGTGTACGGTCCACGTGGGTGGCCGCGCCGTGAAGAGCTGCAACGTGCTGGTCGCCCAGCTGCAAGACGAAGATGTCACAACGGTTGAGGGCATCACGCCCGCAGACGGCTCGCTGCATCCCATGCAGGAGGCGTTCCGCTCCTGTCACGGCCTGCAATGCGGGTTCTGCACGCCGGGCATGGTGATGAGCGCCATCGATCTGGTGATGCACCGTCCCCACGCGACGGAAGCGCAGATCCGGAAGGGTCTGGAAGGCAACCTCTGCCGTTGCACCGGCTACCACAACATCGTTAAGGCCGTGCAGCAGGCCGCCCAGGCGATGGGTCGCTGAGAAGACGAGGAGCGCACGATCATGAATGCAGCGCGAGCGTCGTTCATCGGTCAATCGGTGGAGCGTCGGGAGGATTACCGCTTCATCACGGGCGCCGGGCAATACACCGACGACATCGTCCTGCCGCTGCAGAGCTATGGCTACTTCCTGCGCAGTCCGCACGCCCAGGCCGCGATCCGCTCGATCGATACGTCCGCCGCGCGGAGCGCACCGGGCGTGCTGGCCGTGTTCACCAGCCGCGATCTGGCAGGGGTCGGCGGCCTGCCCTGCGGTTGGTTGATCAAGTCCATCGACGGCAGCCCGATGAAGGAGCCCCGGCATCCTCTCCTGGCGGAGGACAAGGTGCGCTATGTGGGGGATCAGGTCGCGCTGGTGGTCGCCGAGAGCGCCACGCAAGCCAAGTCCGCGGCCGCGCTGGTCGAGGTCGATTACGAGGTGCTGCCGGCCGTGGTCGACACGGCGAGCGCGGCCACGAGCCACAGCGCCGTACACGACATCGCACTCGACAATATCTGCTACACGTGGGCCGTCGGGGACGCCCCCGCCGTGGACACGGCGTTCGCGGCTGCCGCGCACGTTACCCGGCTCTCGCTGATCAACAACCGACTGATCCCCAACGCCATCGAGCCACGCGCTGCCAACGCCGCATACTCTCGCGCCGATGACTCGTACACGCTGTACGTGACCAGCCAGAACCCGCACGTCGCGCGTTTGCTGATGACAGCCTTCGTGCTCGGCTTACCTGAGCACAAAGTACGCGTCATTGCACCGGACGTCGGCGGCGGCTTCGGCTCGAAGATCTTTCTGTACGCCGAAGAGACAGCTCTGGTATGGGCCGCCAAGCGTGTCGGCCGGCCGATCAAGTGGACCGCGGAGCGCAGCGAGTCGTTTCTCGCGGATGCCCACGGCCGCGATCATGTGACGATCGCGGAGTTGGCCCTCGACAAGGCCGGCAAGTTCCTCGCGCTGCGTGTCAACACCACGGCGAACCTGGGAGCTTATCTGTCGACCTTCGGCTCCTGCATTCCGACCATCCTGTATGCGACGCTTCTCGCCGGGCAATACGCCACCCCACACATCTACTGCCGCGTGCAGGCCGTCTTTACCAACACCGCACCGGTGGACGCGTATCGCGGAGCCGGGCGACCCGAGGCGAGCTACCTCCTCGAGCGGATCGTCGAGCGCGCCGCACGCGAGCTCGGCATCGATCCGGTGGAGCTCAGACGCCGCAATTTCATCAGCAAGTTTCCGTATGCCACACCGGTTGGACTCACATATGACACCGGCGACTACGCGGCCACGCTGAACCACGTGCTCGAGCTGGCGGACCCTGGAGGATTCAAGGCGCGCAAGGCAGCCAGTGAGAAGCGCGGGCGGCTCCGCGGCATCGGCTACTCGTGTTATATCGAGGCCTGCGGGATTGCTCCTTCCAACATTGCCGGCGCGCTCGGAGCGCGCGCCGGCCTCTTCGAGGCGGGGGAGGTACGGGTGCATCCGACCGGCAAGGTCACCGTCTTCACCGGCAGCCACAGTCACGGTCAGGGCCATGAGACCACCTTCTCGCAGATCGTCGCCGACAAGCTCGGTATCCCCATCGAGCACATCGAGATCCAGCACGGCGACACCGGCAGGGTGCTGTTCGGCATGGGCACGTACGGCTCGCGCTCGCTCGCCGTGGGCGGCACCGCCATTCTCAAGGCCATCGACAAGGTCATCGCCAAGGGCAGGAAGATCGCCGCGCACCTGTTGGAAACGAGTGCGGAGGACGTAGAGTTCGCGAACGGGGAGTTTCGCATCGCCGGCACCGATCGCAAGAAGGCCTTCGCGGAAGTTGCGCTCGCGGCCTATGTGCCCCACAACTACCCGCTGGATCAGCTCGAGCCCGGGTTGAACGAGAACGCCTTTTACGATCCGCCGAACTTCACTTTCCCGGCCGGCTCGTACGTCTGCGAAGTGGAAGTGGATCCGGACACCGGGCTCGTGGAGGTGGACCGGTTCTGCGCGAGCGACGATTTCGGCAACGTGATCAATCCCATGATCGTCGAAGGCCAGGTGCACGGCGGACTGGCGCAGGGGATCGGACAGGCTCTTCTCGAGGGCTGCCGCTACAGCTCCGAGGGGCAGCTGCTGACCGGCAGCCTCACCGACTACGCCCTGCCCCGCGCCGACGACCTGCCTCGGTTTACGGTGGCGACGGCCAAGGGCACCCCCTGCACGCACAACCCGCTCGGGGTCAAGGGATGCGGTGAAGCCGGCGCAATCGGTTCTCCAGCCGCCGTGATCAACGCCATTCTCGATGCGCTGGCGCCTCTTGGAGTGCACGACATCGACATGCCGGCCACACCCTATCGCGTGTGGCAGGCGATTCAGTCCGCGCGGCGCTGAGGGGAGGACCGCATGGCCACAATCGCCTATCACCGTCCAGGGTCCGTCGCCGAAGCGGCGCGCCTGGCCGCTGCGGATCCGGATGCCCGGGTCATCGCGGGCGGCCAGTCGGTGCTGCCGGCGATGAAGCTGGGCCTGCTCATCCCCTCGGCCTTCATCGACCTCGCAGGCCTCGGTGAGCTGCGCGGCATTCGCGTGGAGGGGGCCAGCGTCCGCATCGGGGCGATGGTCACCCACGCCGCTGTCGCCGAGTCGCGCGAGATCCGGGCGACGCTTGCTGCCTTGAGCGACCTGGCGGAGGGCATCGGGGATGCCCAGGTCCGTAACCGCGGCACCATCGGCGGCTCGGTCGCGAACAGCGATCCGGCGGCGGATTACCCCGCCGCGGTGCTGGCGTTGGATGCCACGATCCGAACCAACCAACGCACCATCGCCGCCGATGCCTTCTTCAAGGGTCTGTTCGAGACGGACCTGAAACCCGGGGAGCTCATCACGGCGATCGAGTTCCCCGTTCCAACCCGCGCCGCCTACGTGAAGTTCCCGCAGCCAGCGTCGCGCTTTGCGCTCGTCGGCGTGTTCGTCGCGCAAACTGGCGGCCGCGTGCGCGTCGCGGTTACCGGGGCCGCTGCGCACGTTTTCCGCCTCGAGGCGCTCGAAGAGGCGCTCGCCAGGCGTTTCGTCCCGGAGGCCTGCGACGCGGTCACGGTGGCCCCGCAGGGCCTCAACGGTGATCTGCATGGCAGCGCCGAATACCGTGCAAGCCTGATTCCAGTACTGGCACGCCGGGCGGTGCAGCGCGTCAGCGGTTAGCCCATCGTGTCCGCGGCGCAGCCGAACCTACCTGCATCCATCGATGAGACGCTCGAGCTGCTGCTCCGGCGGGATTATGTCGCCGACCGCCAACTCGCGACCGCGGTTTTCCTCGGCCTGAAGCTCGAGCGCCCGTTGTTCGTCGAGGGTGAGCCGGGCACGGGTAAGACGGAGATCGCGAAGGTCCTTTCAGGCGTGTTGGGTTCAGAGCTCATCCGCCTGCAGTGCTACGAGGGGCTGGATGTCAACCTCGCCGCCTATGAGTGGAACTACGCGCGGCAGATGCTCGAGATCCGCCTGGGGGAAGCGGCGCACGAGTCCCGCGAGCAGATCGCCGCGAGCCTGTTCGCGGAGCGCTTCCTTATCGCGCGTCCTCTGCTGCGCGCGCTACAGCCCAGGTCCCGCCCGCCCGTACTGCTGATCGATGAGCTCGACCGGGCCGATGAGCCTTTCGAAGCGTACCTGCTGGAAGTCCTGTCGGATTTTCAAATCACGATTCCGGAGCTCTCGACCATCCGCGCCGCGCAGCGGCCGATCGTCGTCATCACCTCGAACCGTACGCGCGAGATTCACGACGCGGTGAAGCGCCGCTGTATCTATCATTGGGTCGATTATCCGGACGCCGCCCGGGAGCTGGAGATCATTCGACGCAAGGTGCCGCAAGCCGCCGAGACTCTCTCCCGGCAGATCGTGGCTTTCGTGCAAGCGTTGCGTACCCTGGATCTGTACAAGCTCCCGGGACTGTCGGAAAGCATCGAGTGGGGCAAAGCGCTGCTGGCCCTCGATCGCCGCACCCTCGACCCACAGACGGTCGATGACACGTTAGGGGTGCTGCTCAAGTACCAGGATGACATCGCGCGGGTCCGGGGCGCCGAGGCAGCTCGCCTGCTGGAGACGGTGCAGGCGCGCTCCGCGCGTGCGGCGGGCGGCTGAGAGGCGCCGCTGCGCAGGTGAACTGAAGTGCTTCCCACTGCGACGTCGCACGCCTCGCCAGCCTTTGCCGCCAATGTCATATATTTCGGGCGCGTCCTGAGGCAGGCCGGGCTGCCGCTGGGAACGGACCGGCAATTGCTCGCCCTCGAGGCGTTGCAGGTTACGGGCGTCGCTTCGCGCAGCGACCTGTATGCGGTGCTCAGAGCCTGCCTCATCGATCGCATCGAGCACCGCGCCTTGTTTGATCAGGCATTCGAGGTGTTCTGGCGCGATCCCGAGCTGCTCGAGCAGATCCTGGCGCGGCTGCTGCCGGCCGCGCAGGGTCCGCACTCGCGCCCGGCACCCGAGCCCGGTCGACGACTGGCCCAGGCGTTGCTCGGAAATTGTTCGCCGGGAGCGGACTTTCCTTCTCCGCCGCTGGCCCTCCATGGGCAACCGGGTTGGTCGGACCAGGAGCGGCTGCGCAAGGCCGATTTCGACTCCATGACGGCGGAAGAATGGACGGCGGCTCAGCGCATGGTGAGAGCGCTGGCGCCCTGGTTCCGGCACATCGCGACTCGCCGTGACGCGCCCGCTGCGTCCGGGTCCCGCATTGATCTCAGAGAGTTGCTGCGCGCGTCGGGCAGGCTGGGGGGCGATGTCGCCGTGCTCGCCCGGAAGAAGCGTCGCACGCGCCCCGCGGCGCTGGTCGCGGTGGTGGACGTTTCCGGGTCCATGTCGCGCTACTCGCGTGTGTTTCTGCACTTCATGCACGCCATGGCCAACAGCGAGGTTGCCTTCAGCGCCTTCGTGTTCGGCACGCGCCTCACCCCCATTACGCGGCAGCTCCGGGCGCATGATCCGGATGAGGCGCTGGCCCGCGTGGTCAGGGAGGTCGAGGATTGGTCCGGCGGAACGCGGATCGGCCCGTGCCTCAGGGAGTTCAACCTGCGTTGGGCACGGCGCCTGCCACTCTCTGAGGCCACAGTTCTGCTCGTGACTGATGGACTCGAGCGCGCGGAAATCGAGCTGTTGTCCGCGGAAGCCTCGCGCCTCGGGCGTTCATGCCGTCGGCTCTTTTGGCTCAATCCACTGTTGCGGTATGACGGATTCGAGCCCAAGGCGCGCGGCGTTCGCGCGCTGCTGCCTCATGTCGACCGCTCACTGCCGATTCACAGCGTCGCATCTCTCGAGCAGGTAGCCCGAGCGCTCAGCGCTACGCAGCCCAGTGCCGCTCCGCGCGGCTCACGCATCGCACCGGATGGCACAGCCGAGGCTGTCACCCCCGCAGCGTGAAATGGCGCCGTAAGGTGAAAGTTGCCGCGGTGCGCTCGTTCATCGCTCCGCAGCGACGAGGTACGTACCGCATCGGGATCAGCATCGTCGCCGCTCGCACGAGGCAGGCTTCGACCGTCACATCATCAAGCCGGCGGATGCGGAGGCACTACGCGCCGTCTTGGACAGCTGCTAGCGGGGATAGCTCCACCGGGGGACTACGCCGGGTTGTCAGGGAGCACACGCGACCCTCAGGACCCGCCCCGGCGCGCGCTCCTCGGCAACGCTCGCAGGGTACAGAGTTGAGAAGCTCAGGACGGTGCAGCTGAGCCTCGCCTCTTACCTCTCGCGCCTCCTCAGCGTCGCGATCCCGTGTCTGCCGGGAGCGTCAGCATTCATAGCCAGCGGGACATATTTCACACCGTGATGGGCGCATTCTCCATGCACAGCAATGCGTATATGGACGAATACGACATCTTCAGCGAGACGCTTTCCAACAAATGATGAAACCTGCCGGAGTGACGCGCCGACCAAGGCGGCGATACATCTAGACGGAATTGCGAACGTCCGCTCCCAGAATGGCTAGGTTAACTCTCTGGTTAGATTTGGCGTCCCCAAGGGCATTCGAACGCCTGCTATCGCGGTGAAAGTCGAACCCCTGGCGAGCGTTTGGGAGCTGTGGCGGCATCCCGATCGGTGTCAACACCGATCTTGAAAACTTAGGATCTGGCCGCCGTTCGACACCAAGGAAAGCGCTGCGCCACCGCCCGAGCCGCTTGCGTCAGGCACGCGGTGGCATTTCACTTCTCAACCGCGCTACCTCGCGCGGGAGGACGAGTTGCACGAGTGATTCGAACAGCACAGGGCGGCGGCGCCGTGGGAGCAGCGCGCCGTCCGTATGGCGCACGCCAGCAAGCGCCGGTCACTCGCTCTGGATCGAGCGCAGATACTGCACCAGCAGATCGATCAGCTGATCCGCCTCGGCGCCTCCCTTCGAGTCATGGGCACCATTGGCACCGGCGGTGCGGAAGGCCTGACCCCAGACCGGCATATCGCGTGTCCCATGCGGTGGCACCGCGGTGCGGCCATCGATGATCCTGCGAATCTGCGCTTCCGGAAACCGCCCTCCCTGGCGATGTGCGATTTGAGTGAGGTCGGGTACTTCGACCCGCAGGCTGGACGCGACTGGGCCGCCCCCATGACCTTCGAGGCCGTGGCAGCTAGCACAATACGTCCGATAGAGCTCGGGTCCGTTATAGCCTGAGAGATCTTCTGCCTTTACCCCTGCACCGCTGCCACTCGCGACGGTGACGGCAAGAAAGACAGAGAAAAGCAGGATGGGACGCGCCACTGCTGTAATCCCCACGCAGGTGTGCATAAGTTGAGATTGCTCCTGTCGCGAATCCACAAGTCGTCTGGGTCAGTCGATCAGAGCACACAGCGCGGCCGGCGATGAGCCGCTAGACAGCAAAACTAACTTTGCAATGACTGCACGCCGGGACTGGTCGGAATGCTGCGGGGCTAATCGTTTGCAGGCACCGACCGTTGAAGCCCAGGCCCGTCGCCGGATCCCACTTCTGCCGGAGCAGCGGCCGCACTTTCGCCGCGGCCAAGCAGTTCGAACCACAACTGCCGAATATTCTGCTGCGTTTCTGTCGCGACGAAACAATAGTCGCCGTCGGCGCCGTAGAACGATGCACCCGTGGAGCCTCGAACCCGATGCAATGCCTCATTGATTAAATTGAGGCACGAGATCACCTGTTCAGGGCTCTGAAGCCGGGTGTGGTGCTGGATGTCCGAAAGCCGATAGGCTTCCAACCGGTCCTGCGCAAAGCTGGTGCCCTTACGGCCCAGCTCGAAGAACACATTGACGGCGGGGAACACGCCTTGAATCAAGGACAGTACGGCTGCCAATTCATCGTGCCTGCAGCCTGCGAGTTGCGGAATCTCGCGCTGGGAATCGGTTGCCGGTACCTGGAAGCCAAGTGAGGTGGCGATCTCGTGTTCGATCCACCGGCGGACCTCCGCCGGGGCTCTTCGGATCTGCTCAGAACTCAATGTAATACCGGTCATGACCACACCCACATCGCCAACGATTCTAATCGGTGCTGCTGCAATTGATGCTCCCGGAAAATACGGATTGCCAGCTTCGAGGCCGAGGGTTCCACCATGCGCCATAGGAGGCATGACTGGAAGGCGTCCGAGCGATTCTGGCCCGCTGCGACTTCGGTGCCGATCAGGGCACGCTATTCGGCGCAGAGTCTCATGTGTAGACAGGCTGACGCGCGAGAGACCCACACACACTTCCCCTCGAAGCATTGCCCCACCGATCATCAAATTCCAGCGACGGAAATGCTGGCGGAACTGACCGCAACGCCGTAATCCGCGAGCGGGCTCGACGAACGAGCGGGCACACGGCAACCGGATTGCGGAATCGCTTGCAGAGTTCCTGGAAAGTGCCACGTCGAACTGCTCGGCGGGAATCAGATTGACTCGGCGCCTGCGACTGCACAGAAAGAGTGCTGCGCAGCAGGTCGCTGATCGGCGGCGGCTCATTCCACACGTACGCGCTGCAGCACAATCTGAATATCATTCGGATAGATACGCATTGCTGCCGGCACTGTGTCGTGGCGCAATGCAGCTTCGGGCCGGCAACTCCGATCACTGCTGGGGCCGCGCTCGTGCTGCAGAATGCCCGTGGCCACACCAACCTCACGTGCCCTTCGCAAGCCTGTCGATTCGGAATCGCCTCAAGCTGATGACCTTTTGCGCGTGGTGCATTCCTTATACGCAGAGCTGCATCACGCTGAACTCGGCCCGCAAAGCCTGACTCTGCAGAGCGCGCTGGACCGCGACCTCGGGTTCGACAGTCTCACTCGCGTTGAGCTCCTGCTGCGGCTCGAGCAGCAGCTCGGAGTGCATCTGCCCGAGAGCACGCTGGCGACAGCCGAGACAGTCGCTGACCTGCTACGCGCCGTACAGACTGCCGGGGCGGCCCGCGGGGGCAATGGGCTCCGGCTCGCCCCGGTGAGCGTACCGGTGCTCGCTCCGCGCCCTCGCCTCGGCGTGCCGAGCGCTGCGGCGACGCTGGTTGAAGTGCTGGAGTCACGCGTGCAGTCGAATGCCGCTGCGACACACGCCGTCGTGCTCGGCGATGGGCCGCCAGAGATCCTCACCTATGCGCAGCTTCAGCATGGCGCGCAGATTGTGGCCGGCGGACTCCTGCGCGCCGGCGTGCAACCCGGTGCCACTGTTGCACTCATGCTGCCGACGAGTACGGCGTACCTGCACGGCTTCCTCGGAGTGCTGCTCGCCGGCGCCATCCCGGTTCCCATCTATCCGCCGACCCGCCCCTCGCAGCTCGAGGAGCATGTTCAGCGCCACGGCGGCATTCTCGGCAATGCCGGCGCCGATGCGCTGATTACGTTTCAAGAGGCGCGCGTCGTGGCTCAGCTGCTGCGAGCGCGCGTGCCGACACTGAGGAAGGTGCTGTCGATCGCCGAGCTCCTGCAAGGTGAGCGCCTGGAGATGACGCCGCATGCGCCATCGGCAGACTCGGTCGCCATGCTGCAGTACACCTCTGGCAGCACGGGTGCACCGAAAGGTGTCGTGCTGACGCACGCCAATCTGCTCGCGAACATTCGCGCCATGGGGAGAGTCGTCAGAGCCTCCGACTCCGATGTCTTCGTGAGCTGGTTACCCCTCTACCACGACATGGGTTTGATTGGGGCTTGGCTCGGCTCGCTGTATTACGGGTGCCTGTTCGTCGTCATGCCACCCACCTCGTTCCTGACGCGGCCGGTGCGCTGGCTGCGGGCGATCCACGACCATCGGGCGACCCTGTCAGCCTCCCCGAACTTCGGCTACGAGCTGTGCGCACGTCGGTTGCGCGATGAAGATCTGCAGGGGCTCGACCTCTCCTCGTGGCGCGTCGCCTTCAATGGCGCCGAGCCGGTATCCGCAGATACCCTGGAGCGATTCCGCCGCCGCCTCGCGCCCTGCGGGTTTCGGCCGGCTGCCATGACCCCGGTATACGGGCTGGCCGAAGCCGCGGTCGGACTGACATTCCCACCGCTCGACCGGGGACCAATCACGGATTGCATCCATCGCCACGAGATGATGCGCAGCGGCCGGGCATTGCCGGTGGCGACGGATCACCCCCACGCATTGCATTTCGTCTCCTGTGGCCGGCCGCTTCCCGGCTACGAGGTGCGACTCGTCGGCGAAGGCGGGGCAGAAGTGCCCGAACGGGTGGAAGGGACGGTGGAATTCCGTGGCCCTTCTGCGACCGCAGGCTATTACCGAAACCCCGGCGCGACGGGCCGGCTGCTCCACGGGGAGTGGCTCGATACCGGCGATCGCGGCTATATGGCGGGTGGCGAGCTCTACATCACCGGCCGCGTCAAGGACATCATCATTCGGCGCGGCCAGCATATTTATCCTGAGGAGGTCGAGCGGGGGATCGGCGAACTGGAAGGAGTGCGCAAAGGCTGTGTGGTGGCGTTTGGGACCAAAGAGCCGGCCACGGCAACTGAAAAGCTCATCGTGCTTGCGGAAACCCGTTACACAGATCCGACGCAGCGCGCAGAGCTCACGGCACGCATCAACCAGCGCATCGTGGACAGCCTCGGCGAGCCGCCGGAAGAGATCCTGCTCGCCCCGCCCCACACCGTCCTCAAGACCTCGAGCGGCAAGCTGCGGCGCGCGGCGACTCGCGCTGCCTACGAGGAGGGTTCCCTCGGACGTGCGCGTGCCAGTCCTGCCTTGCAGATAGTGCACCTCACGATTCAAGGTGTGCGGCCTCAGCTGCGGCGGATCGCCCGGCGCACCGCACGCATCGCCTACGGGGTGTACGCCTGGCTCGCAGTCGTGGTCGTTTTTGTGGCCATCGGGTTGCCCGGCTTGCTGCTTGCAGATCGGCGGCGGATCTGGCGCCTGAATCATCGTGCGGCAGGCTGGCTCATCCGCGCCTTGGGCATCCCTTTCTCAGTGACCTGGGAAGCCGACGTCGACCTCTCTGCGCCTCACATCATCGTGACCAACCACTGCAGCTACGTCGACAGCATCTTCATCGGCGCGGTTTTGCCCGAGCTGCACCTGTTCGTCGCAAAGACCGAGCTGCAACGCGTGCCCGTGTTGCGCGCATGGCTGCGCAAGATCGGGAGCATTTTCATCGAGCGCTTCGAGCCGACGCAGAGCGTTGCGGAGGTCGGTCGGCTGCAGCACGAGCTCGCACGGGGAAATTCGATCGTGATGTTTCCCGAGGGCACCTTCACACGAGAAACCGGGCTGCGGCCATTTCATCTCGGCGCATTCGAGGTCGCCGTGGCATCAGGCGTGCCGGTCATACCTCTGACGCTGCGAGGCACGCGCTCGGTGCTTCGCGATGGTCAGTGGCTGCTGCGGCGCACGCCCGTCAGCGCCGTTGTCGGACAGGCGCTGACCGCTGCGCCTGCCGATGACCGCTTCGCCACCGCCGTTCGCCTGCGGGATATGGCTCGCGAGCAGATTCGCACCCATTGCGGCGAACCCGATTTGCTGTAGCGGTGCTGTCTCCATGAGCGCGCATTGGGAACACTTTCCACACGATGCCGATGTCGGCGTGCGAGGAGTCGGCGCCACGAAAGCGCAGGCTTTCGAGCAGGCGGCACTGGCACTGACCGCCGTTGTGACCGACTTGCAATCGATCGAGCCGCAGCAGGCCATCGAAGTGGAGTGTGAGGCGCCCGATGACGAGCTGCTGCTTGCGGATTGGCTGAACAGCCTGATCTACGAGATGGCCGCCCGGAGGATGCTCTTCAGCCGTTTCTCAGTTCAGGTTGATGACCATCACCTGCGCAGCCAGGCGTGGGGAGTCTGTTGATCCGGCGCGTCACCACCCCGCCGTCGAGATCAAGGGCGCCACTTACACCTCGCTGCGTGTCGCACAGGAGGACGGCGAGTGGGTGGCGCAAACGGTGGTGGATGTCTGAGCCATGGACCTGAATCTATTCACACGACGCTCCGAGCACGAATGGGAAATTCCCCAGCATGAGGACATGCGCGTGCCTGCCGTGATCTTCGCGAGCGAAGCGCTCATACACGACATGGACCAAAAGGTGTACGAGCAAGCGGTCAACGTGGCGAAGCTTCCCGGGATCGTGAAAGCCTCATACGCCATGCCGGATGCACACTGGGGGTACGGCTTCCCCATCGGCGGAGTCGCTGCATTCGATCCCGACCAGGGGGGCGTGATCTCCGCCGGAGGGGTCGGCTTCGACATCTCCTGCGGCGTTCGTTGCCTTCACACGGGCTTGACGCGCGCTGACATCACCCCGCTGCAGAAGGATCTGGCCGACGCTTTGTACTACCGGATCCCGGCCGGCGTCGGCAGCACCGGGGCGATTCGCCTTGGCGCTGCCGAGATGGATGCGATGCTCGTCGGCGGTGCGCGCTGGGCGGTTGAGAATGGCTGGGGGCTGGCTGCGGACCTCGAGCGCATCGAGGAGAGCGGACAGATGTTGCACGCCAAGCCGGACGAGGTTTCACAGCACGCCAAGCAACGACAGCGCGACGAGATGGGTACTCTCGGCAGCGGAAACCACTACCTGGAAGTACAGGAAGTCACGGCCGTATTTGAGCCTTCGATCGCACAGGTGTTCGGACTCAAGATCGGTGACATCGTCGTCATGATCCATTGCGGATCGCGTGGGCTCGGCCACCAGATAGGCACCGAGTTCCTGAAGCGGATGGCAATGTCAGCGCAGCAGCACGGCATCCGTTTGCCCGACCGGGAGCTGGCGTGCGCGCCGATCAATTCAGATCTCGGCAGGAGCTATCTCGGAGCGATGCGTGCCGGGATCAATTGCGCGCTCGCGAATCGCCAGATTCTGACGCACCTCGTGCGGCAGGTGTTCGCGGACCTGCTGCCGCAGGCCGTGCTGCCTGTGCTGTACGATGTCTCGCACAACACTTGCAAGGTGGAAGAACACCGTACGAACGGTGAGCCTTGCAAGCTCTATGTGCATCGCAAAGGTGCGACTCGGGCCTTCGGACCCGGTCACCCTGATCTGCTGGAGCCGTTGCGTGCCGTGGGTCAACCGGTACTGATCGGCGGCTCAATGGGCACCGGATCCTACGTCCTGGCAGGCACAACGGAGTCCGAATCCCGCGCGTTCGGCTCCGCCTGTCACGGGGCCGGCCGCGCCATGAGCCGACACCAGGCGTCGCGCACCTGGAAGGGTCGGCAGGTTATCGATGAATTGGCCGCGCGGGGCATCATCATCCGAAGCCCCTCGATGCGGGGCGTGGCCGAGGAGGCGCCCGATGCCTACAAGGACGTCTCCTCGGTCGTCGATGCGGCCGAAGCAGCGGGTCTCGCGCACAAGGTCGCGCGGCTCGAACCGCTTGTTTGTGTCAAAGGATAGTGACATGCGGTGGTCAACATCCTGAGTTGACCGATGCGGCGCAGGGCAAAGAGGCGTACCGCAGCAAGTGCGATCGCTCCCCGATGCCCTGGCGCGAGCTGCAGCCATCAGTGAACTGCGATTTGTTTCGGCTTCGTCTGTTCAGTCTTGGTCTTGGGGATGTGCACCGTGAGCACTCCCTCTTTGCTTTCGCAACGCACGGCATCGGCGTTGATATTCTCCGGGAGCGAGAAGGTGCGGCTGAAGCTCCCGTAGTAGCGCTCAACGCGGTGGAATTTCTCCTTCTTCTCCTCCTTTTCCTGTTTGCGCTCACCTGCGATCGTGATGGTTCCATCACTCAGCGTGACTTTCACTTCTTCCTTCTTCAATCCGGGCAGTTCGGCGCGGATCGTGTACTCCTTTTCCGTTTCGCTGATGTCTGCCGATGGCGACCATTTGAACGCCGGGCCAACACCGCCACCCTCCGTGGACAGCCGGGGCCAGCGGCCGAAGCGGGGCATCATACGGTCAAAGACGTTATCGACGTCTGCAAAAGGATCCCAACGAACAATGCTCATGGCAGCCTCCGTGGGGTATATGGAGTCGAAATTTTGGGCCACCTGCCGTAGCCCATGGGATCCGAGCTAATACCTAGGGCGGTAGGCTGCATCCGTATACGTACAAGCAGTCTGTCCCTGATCTCCGTCGTGTTCTTCCTGGCGTGCTGCACGGCCGTATCGGATCGAGCTGAGCAACTTCGTAGGTTATGAGGGCGCCAAATCGCCAACCTAGTGCCTAACCCTCAATAGGTAGCGGTACGCATAGATTGTCAGGAGGGGAAATGCGAGCGTCTAATCTCTAAGCAGGCGCTGAGTCAGTCCGCTCCGCGAGCGGCCAAATCAACGAAACCAGGAGATTGCCTATGAACAAGAACCAAGTGGCGGGCACATGGCACCAAATTCGCGGCAAAGTGAAGGAGCAGTGGGGCAAGCTCACCGACGATGACCTCAAGCAGCTCGAAGGGCACGCAGAGCAACTCGTCGGCAAGCTGCAGCAGTTATATGGCTTGGGCCGCGAGCAGGCGGAGCGTCAGGTGAAGGAGTTCCGTAAACGGATCAATTGGAACTAGGTCAGAGCAGCCAGCGAATCAGGTGCTTCCCATCTCGAGTGCTAATTGCGGTTTGTGCTCTCCGGTAACGTCGGACCTTGCGAGGCATTAAGAGATCATTCGCATGGACCTTCACCAGGCAATCTATACGCGCCGCGCGACGCGCGAGTTCACGAGCGAGCCGGTCGACAGAACAACCGTTCTCCGCTTGATCGACGCGGCGATTCAGGCGCCGAGCGCCGTGAACGAGCAGCCCTGGTCGTTCACAGTCGTGCAGAACAAGGCAGTGCTCGCGCGGATCTCAAGCGAGTCCAAGGCTCATGTTCTGCGGGCGCCGCCCAAAGATATCCCCTCAGAGCATCTGCGGGAGCTCTTGCAAGCTCCCGACTTCGATATCTTCTACGGTGCTCCGGCGCTCATCCTCATCTCGAGTGTGCTGCGAAACCAGTGGGCCATTGAGAACTGCGCACTGGCTGCCGAAAACCTCATGCTGGCCGCATGTGCCGAGGGTCTCGGTACGTGCTGGATCGGGTTCGCCCAAATGTGGCTCGCAACACCCGCCGGGAAAGAAGCGCTGCAGGCGCCTGCGAGCTGTCTGCCGGTGGCGCCAATCATCATCGGCCATTCGAAATCTCCTCCCGCCCCCGTCCCGAGGAAGCCCGCCGATGTCCACTGGATCTGATCGAGCCATCGCACGCGCACCCGAAACGGGCAGCGATCTTTTCGAGCCCGTGCAACTGGGTCCGTTACGTCTCGCGAACCGTATCGTGATGGCA
>Ga0306920_100001163_pt1 | contig 32560 bp, 23 predicted proteins | sample flu12Cox44000170_FD_204666 | JGI IMG/M metagenome (GOLD analysis project Ga0306920, IMG submission 204666) | Lab enrichment of tropical soil microbial communities from Luquillo Experimental Forest, Puerto Rico - flux4day.12C.oxic.44.000.170 (v2)... | ecosystem: Environmental > Terrestrial >...
TCCAAACTCGCCGGCTGCAATGGCTGGAGTCCGGACAGGGGATGAATTAGTGAGCGTTGACAGCATTCCTGCGCCATTTACAGGCGAGAGTTCAGTCTGGGGAAAAAGTGAGTTCCACACGGTTCGGTTGAGCCGGGCCGGGGTACCTTTTGGAGCCACGTTGGCGAGTGCTCCGGTCGAGGAGATCCTTGCTAATCTACCCATCGAAAGGGAATTCTTGCGCAATGCAGCATTATGGCCTGAAGGGCGTCAAGCTTCGAACGTCGGGCTTTTCATGTCCGGTATGACAGTGCACCGCGAGGGTCCCAGCTTCATCGTGGATACGGTTCTCCGTGGGTCACCGGCATATTGGGCTGATCTGCATCCTGGTGATCGGTTTGATACATCTGGTTGGATATCACCCGAGTGGCTGGAGTCCGCCAGCGAAAGATTAACTGTAAATCTGAGAGTTCTGTTTGACGGCGGAACCGTCACACGAGCGGTCCGTTTTGCTTCACTGACAGAGATAATGGATGCATTGAGCACCCGTTGACGAATGCCGAGTAAGTGGAGGGCGTCAATGGGTGGATTACGGCATTGGGTCACAGTCTTGCTGATTGCCAGCATGACGGCGCCTTGTGCATTTGCCGGAGCTCAACCAGCGAGGAAGAAGCCACCTCAGCCCGATTGGCTACGCTTTGTCAATGAAGCGTACACACTTTCGCCCAATTTTTCTCCGGAGGAGAAAGCCGATCTTCTGCTGGACATGTTGGATGTTCCGGCGCTATCACAGGAGCAAAAAGAGCGGTGGAGTCTGGAGATATTTTCGCTCGCGACTAAGGACATTCGTCCCAGTCACTACCGGGCAGCGATGCAGAAGAACGCTTTGGTCGCTCTGTGTAAGGTGAATCCAGAGAAAGCTGCCGCTCTTTACACTACGCAAGACACTCCTGAGATGTGGCATCAAGATGTGTTGATGGAGGACTACCGCGCGTTCGGCGCTCGCACGTTGTTTCCGGCCCTGTGGGCGCAATCGCGCATGGCCTCAATACCAACCATTCGTAGCATAGCAAATTGGATCGGCTCGACTGGCGAATACCCCTTTGCTGCCGTAGCCATCATTATCCAGGACATCCCAAAATCACACGACCAGGAAGCTGAGACTTTGGCTTCCGACGCCATCGCATCGTATCGTACGACCGAGAGCTTTCTGAATAAAGCTTCGGAGTTCACGAACTTTATTCTGGCTATTCACAAAAGAGTTCGACCCACATTAATCCGACAGGCGATAGAAGCCGAGCTGGCGTCGCTGGATGCCCTTGAGAAATCGGACGAGCATGCCCATGTCGTTATACGCGCTGCAAGCTCGCAACAGACCGTCCAGTTCAGCAAACTAGCCGACTACGTGGTCTATCGGCTCTTGCCGATCATGGAACTTATCGATCCCGCATGGGCGCAGTCCGTGAGAGATAAGTACGCCGTGGTTCGTAATGTTCCATCGCAATCCGCCAAAGAACCCATAGCTTTGACCGCAGTAGTCGCCCTACCTGGCGAAGCTTCGAATTCGACGGAAACGGCCGCAGCTATGGATGAGCACAGACTTATGCAAGTCAGTATGTTCGCGAGTTCGAATCCTGCGAAGGCCGAGGCCATCGCCGAAACCATTCAGGATCCCGGACCCAGGGCGGTCGCGCTGGCGACGGTTGCGCCTGAGTTTCGGACATCGGACCCGCAGAAATACGAAGGCTGGCTTAAGCAATCGAATAATCAACTACAGAGCCTGCCGCCCGGAATAACAAAACTGAAGCTGATGTTGGCACTTGCTCGGGACTCCATGCTGGCTGGAGACCAGAAACGTGCGATGGAACTCTTTCAGAAAGCGTTCGATTTGGGGGAGGAACTCTTCGCAGAGGACCTCAGATCGAACCCAGGCAAAATGGCCTACGAAGGTACAGGGGAAGAAGAGTTGGCCAAGCTTTCTGAAGTGTTCGCCAAGTACCCGGACACCCGTGTCGCCACCATGGCCAGGGTTCGCTCCACCAGGGATGATGTTCTGAAGGCCAGGCTTCTGGTAGCAGCAGCGAAGGGCGCCGCCCCTGCCAGCGCATCGTAAACGTATCCTCAGCCCTGGTTCACCAGCGATCCTACCTTCATTTGGCGCGAGGGATGTGTTCTCCGTTGCTTCGCCAGAAACCTATGCTGGGCTGCGAGGCACGAGAAATTACCATCACGGAAACTCCTTGTGACGCGAGCAAAGAGCAGATCCCTCGCCGCGCTCGTGATGACAAATCAGGATGGCGGATGGTGTGAACAGGAGAGCAGAACTGACGACCGATAACTTGCCTACCCCTCGCTCACCAGCGAGCCAACCTTCTCTCCCATAACAACGCGCGCGATGTTTCCGTGCTGATTCAAGTTGAAGATGACGATGGGCAGATTATTTTCGCGGCAGAGGGCGATGGCGGTGGCGTCCATCACGCGCAAACCAAGTCGCAACACGTCCATGTAGCTAATTTGCTCAAACATCGTCGCATCCTTCACCACGATTGGATCAGCGGTATAGATACCGTCAACCTTGGTCGCCTTGAGGATTGCGTCTGCCTTGATCTCCATGGCGCGCAAGGAAGCGGCTGTGTCTGTGGAGAAATACGGGTTCCCAGTGCCGGCCGCGAACACCACGACACGCCCCTTCTCCAGATGGCGAATTGCCCGACGGCGGATGAACGGCTCGGCCACCTGGTTCATCTCGATCGCGCTCATGACGCGCGTCCAGACGCCCTGCTTTTCCAGCGCATCCTGTAGGGCGAGCGCGTTTATAACGGTCGCCAGCATACCCATGTGATCGGCTGAGACGCGGTCCATGGTCTTGGCCTGCTCGGCGACGCCGCGGAAGAAATTGCCTCCTCCCACGACGATGGCGATCTCGACCCCAAGGGCGTGAACCTCGGCGATCTCGGCCGCGATTTCGTGGACACGAGTGTTGTCCACGCCGAAACCCTGGCCGGCGGCCAGCGCCTCGCCCGAGAGTTTCAGGAGAATTCGTTTGTACGCGGGATCGGGCATGCTTCGAGCAAAAATCCCCAGTCTGCATTCCAGTGTAGCAGGGGCACGTCTCTGGCTGCCCTGCACTACGATTTCCACCGTACTCACACCGCTGGGAACGCGGAACGCACGTTAGCAACAAATGCATGCGCTGGAGACTGGTCCACAATTTCCATATTTTTAAAGGGCTGTGCCGTGTACAATGATGCTTCTCCCCAAGTTAAAACGCCATTCGGGAAACCACGGTCTGGGTACTAGAGGACATGGGTTTTTCTGGTCGTCAGAGGTGTAAATGGCTCCCGCTGCTGCTATTCGCGTGGCTTGTTAGCGGCGCGGCAGGGCAGTCTCCGCTTGATGGCGCTGCGCAGAATGCGCCGGCCGCAGTTGACTCGCCGCCGAGCGACGCCGCAGCACCTGCTGATGAAGTGGGCGCATCGGCTGTGCCGGATGTGCCCACTGGATCCAGTAGCCCGCAGCAGGATGCCGCTCTGAAACCTGCCCCTCCCCGTGAACGGCCTTCCCAGCGTTTTCAGTGGAAACCCGCGTTAGCACAGTACTGGCTCGAAATTTCCGTTCAGCACGCGTGGCGCTTTGCGCATGAGGATGGCACGCGAGACGCTACCGCGAATGGCCCGTGGTTCAACGATTGGATCCACTCCATCGGCGAGACCCGCGGCTGGGACGATGGCGACGGCTGGCATGCCAGCTATGTCGGGCACGTTCTAAACGGCGGCATCTACGGATTCATCGAGCAGAACAATGACCCGCTCTATCGCCATGTGGAGTGGGGCGATGGCCGCATTTACTGGAAGAGCCGGCTGCGCGCCTTCGCCTTTTCAGCCGTGGCCAGCACGCAATGGACGCTGGGGCCGATGAGCGAAGCCTCGCTGGGCAATGTGCAATTGCATGCCTCACCGGGCTTCATTGATCTCGTCAACACGCCCGGGCTGGGCACGTTCGAGATGATGGGCGAGGACCTGCTCGACCGCTACATCATCATTCCGGTCGAAAACCATGTCGCTAATCCCTGGATTCTGCTGACCGTTCGCAGCCTGGGAAACCCTGCACGCAGCTTCGCCAACCTGATGGCATTCAAGTTCGGCTGGACGCGCGAGAACCGGCCTGGCATTTTCGGCGAGAACCACAAGCTCCGCAAACAGCTTGTTTCGGACTACCAGCAGGGCCTGACGAGCGCTCCCTTTGGCCCCCACACCACCGCCGAGCGCGCGGCCATGAATGCTGCCGTGGAAAAGCCCCATCCGGACGAGGCCCCGCTCGAGATACAGGCGTATGCCCTCTACGAGGGATTCCTGAACGGCCATAATTGCTTCGGAGGCGGAGGTCAGGCTGCCGCGCGCATCAGTCCGGCCTGGCAGATCGTTAGCGAAGTCGATGGCTGCATGGTGGTCGGTACGCCTTATGACCACAGCGCCGATTCGCTGACCTTCTCCGCCGGCCCCCGCTGGACGCCCCGCGCCACGAGCCGCTTGTCGCCCTTTGCCCAGGTGCTGGTCGGCGGACGAAGGATGACCTACGAGGTCCAGAACTCCCAATTGGAGAACGAACTCCTGAATGCCTGGAATGACGGCAACGGCGGCACACTCCACCACTTCCCCAAGCGCAGCGACTATCAGGTCCAGTACCAGGCGTTAGGTTTCAACCTCACTGTAGGCGGAGGACTGGACGTCGCCTTCAACCGAGCTTTTGCCTGGCGCATGCTTGACTTGAACTACTCGCATGCCTGGCTGCCGGAGGTACACGGCATCAATGCGTCGAATGCGCTGCAGGTGCGGACGGGCGTGGTGCTCAGGATTGGGAACTGGTAGGGAAGCTTGGCGAGTGTGAAGAAAAATGGCGGGAGCTTGTCCCGCCGCCCAGCGTTCGCCTGAAGTTGATTTGCCTTATTCGCCCGTCTGTTCCGGAGCCTTGGTGACCGCAACTGTCTCGCCTACGTCACCGACTTTGAAGCGGGCGAAGCGCTTGACCGAGATGTTCTCACCCAAATTGCCGATGACAGACGCAATCAGTTGCGAGACGGTCATGGTCTGGTCCTTGATGAAGGGCTGCTCGTAAAGGCAGACCTCCTCGTAGAACTTGGCCATCTTGCCCTCGACGATCTTCTCGATAACCGCGGCGGGCTTGCCGGTCTCGGCAGCCTGGGCGCGGTAAATCTCCTTCTCTTTCTCGTAGGCTTCCGCTGTCACGTCTTCCTTGCGGATGAAGCGCGGATCGCTCGCTGCAATGTGCATGGCGATGTCGTGCACCAAGTTCTTGAACTCATCAGTGCGGGCCACGAAGTCGCTCTCGCAGTTCACTTCCACCAGCACCCCGATCTTCCCTCCGGCATGGATGTAGCTGGCGACGGAGCCCTCGCTGGTCACACGAGCGGCTTTTTTGGCGGCCGTAGCCACGCCCTTCTTGCGAAGAATGACGATGGCCTGCTCGACGTCGCCCTTGGCTTCGGTCAGGGCCTGCTTACAGGCCATCATGGGAGCGTTCGTCTTGTCGCGAAGCTCTTTCACCTGTGCTGCATTGATGTTCACGGTTGTGGTGCTCATTGCTTGGTAGTCCTTATCTCTGCGTAAATGGCTCTTGGCTCTTAGCTCTTGGCCAGAATCGCAAGTTCAGATCGAAACCCTGGCTAGGATTCCGGACCAATAACAGATTTGGATGATGCCGGGCAGTTCACGGTCTTCGATCTCACCGCATGCCGGTCTGGCTAGCAGCCAAAAGCCAAGAGCCAATAGCCCCCGTCACACAAAACCCGCACCGGATGCCAGCGCGGGTCACGAAACCATTCGAACCTACGACTACGGCCTAAGCGCGCGAACTGTCAGCGGCTGCGCGACGTCCGCCTTTGCCCAACACCTCTTCCATGCTGACCTCTTCTTCCATGCTGACCTCTTCCAGGTCGCCGGCATCGAGACCTACGGCTTCTGCCACTTCGCCCTCGGCTGGGCTCGCCGCGCCTTGTTCCGCGCCTTCGGTGTAACCGACAGCGGCGGCGATCTCCGCGCCCTGCTTGTCGGTCGCAGCCTGCGAACCTTCGACGACAGAGTCAGCGATCTTCGAGGCGAAGAGACGAATAGCGCGCAGTGCGTCGTCGTTGCCCGGAATGACGTAATCGACTTCCGTCGGATCGCAGTTGGTGTCAACCACGGCCACTACCGGAATACCCAGCTTGCGCGCTTCCTTTACTGCGATCTGCTCCTTGTTTGAGTCGATCACAAAGACGACATCGGGCAGCCGGTTCAGGTTCTTGATACCGGCCAGGTTGGCCTGGAGGTGCTTGCGCTCGCGTTCCAGCTTGACGACTTCCTTCTTCGGCAGCAGCTCGTAGCGGCCGTCTGTGGCCATGTCATCGAGCTCCTTCAGCCGTTTCACCGACTTCTGCACGGTCACCCAGTTGGTCAGCAGGCCACCGAGCCAGCGCTGGTTGACGTAGAACATCCCGCAGCGGTTCGCCTCTTCGGCGATGGCATCCTGCGCCTGGCGCTTGGTGCCGACGAACAGCACCAGCTTGCCTTGCGTTGCCATGTCCTGCACGAACTTGGACGCTTCCTTGAACATCTTGAGCGTCTTCTGCAGGTCGATGATGTAAATTCCGTTGCGCTCACCGAAGATATATTCCTTCATCTTCGGATTCCAGCGCTTCGTCTGGTGCCCGAAGTGAACCCCTGCTTCGAGCAACTCCTTCATGGTGATATTTGCCAAGCTTCCTCCGATTGGCGTGCATCCCTCGCGACGACGTCAATCCGGTCGGTCGGTCGGGATTACATTCCCGTACCCCGCCCCGTTTTTGGGTGCGGGAAAATTCGTTCCGGTGATTGTTACCCCTGTCTCGCCCCCGGAACCACAAGGCGAGTGGCTAGTTGTCAGTGTTCAGTTGTCAGTGAAGCCAGGTGCAGATGCAAACTGCACAATCGTCTGACAACTGGCAACCGACAACTGACAACTATCTCTTCGAGAACTGAAATCTCTTACGCGCACCCTTCTGGCCGTACTTCTTGCGCTCTTTGCCGCGGGCATCGCGACGCAGGAAACCTTCAGACTTCAGCTTGGCGCGCAGTTCAGAATTGAATTCCTGAAGTGCGCGGGCCACGCCCATGCGAACCGCGCCGGCCTGTCCGTTCACGCCGCCGCCATCGGTGGTGACCACGACGTTGAAGCTGCCCGCAGTCTCGGTTGCCACCAGCGGAGACTTCGCCGTGATGCGCTGGGCTTCGGTCACGAAGTACTGATCGAACGGCCTGCCGTTAACTGTGAAATCGCCGCTGCCGGGGCGCAGAAACACCCGCGCCACACTCGTCTTGCGACGTCCCGTACCGTAATACTGAACCAGTTCTGCCATCATTCTCTCTAAAGCTGCCAGCTTCGAGCCGCCAGCTACCAGCTATGAATCTCGGGTGCCCCATTCCGGCTTCTTTTGCCGGGGTGGAGGCCTTCACCAACCCAGGTACTTCGAGTGCCCCACACATTCCTGATCTGGAATATATGGGAGTCAAGACCTAAACCACCGCCGCTACCGTTTCCGGCTTCTGCGCTACGTGCGGATGCTTGTCGCCCTTGTACACCTTCAACTTCCTGGCCATCGCGCGGCCGAGCTTGGTGTGGGGCAGCATGCCGACGATCGCTTCTTCGACCACCTGTTCCGGCTTGCGCTCAAAGCGCTTTTTATACTCCTCAGCGCGAATGCCGCCCGGAAAGCCGGTGTAGCGGTAATAAACCTTGCTGTCGGCCTTCAGGCCGGTGATACGCACCTTATCGGCATTGATCACGATGACGTGATCGCCTGTGTCGATGAACGGCGTGTACTTGGGGCTGTCCTTGCCGCTGAGGATGCGCGCCACGCGGCTCGCTACCCGGCCCAGGGTCTGGCCGGAGGCGTCGACGACATACCATTTGCGCGCAATTTCCCCCTTGGGGAAATACGTTGACATCTTGCAATCTCCCAGATGTATGAAAACCGCGAAAGAGCCGCTGAGTTCGTTGGCGCTGAACGCGCAGAGAACCTCTAGACGGGCAGACGCAGGACTACGAAAGAGCTAGCAAAACCATAAGCATAGCCGACAAACGCGGGCTCTGTCAAACAAACTGCGGAAAAGCAAGGAGTTCCATCGCGCCCAAAAGCGGCCCGAGGTGACGTGTGCAGCCCACTAATCTCTCGCTATTGTAAACCAGTTCACCTACTCTGGATGGCAGCTCCGCAAAGGATCTAGGTTCATTGCGCGTTCCCTTTCATCACCGAACCCGCCTACTGTTTGGGCACATCCGCGTACACACACGCGTCGTTGGTGCTAATGCTCTTGCCTTGCAGGAAGGTCACGTCGTTCGTGAAGTACGGTATCTTGTCGAAACTCACAAACAGGTCTGACGGTGGAATCACGTCCTGCGCCGGTGGTTTCGGCAAGGTGAAGCTGAACCCAAAGCAGTGCATGATGTCCGGATTTCTGTTATCGACCGGGCAATCAATGTCGTGGGTTCCCCAGGAGCACTCATTTTCTACGGAGTTACAGTCGGCCAGGCCGATCTTGCAACAGCTACTTCCTCTCATCTCACAGTAGCTTTTCGGCTTGCAGAAATTTGGCTTCGTTGCTGTGAAGATGGGCTCCTGCTTGCTCATGTCGAGCGTCACCGATACCACGCCTTCCACCTTCTTGTTATCGACGAACTTGTCGCTGACAGTGATAAAGCTGGTGTCCGTCGGTGTGAAGGTTGGGTAATTGCCGATAGGGTTCACGTAAATAGCCGTGATGTTCAGGTCCTCCTTCTTCATGTCGCCGATGTACATGTCGTAGATTTGGCTGGTTGTGGGGGTGACGTACAGGAAGTAAACGTAGTACGTGTGCCCGGCGAGAAACGTGGTGGGGGAGTACTCTACGGGCCCCCACGTCTCGCAATGGTTGCCCTCCACCTTAACGCACCTCGGGCAATTCCCCTGGGATTCGCAACTCTGGGTGATATCTATGTAGTAAGCGCCGCGGTTCATGGTCAGGGTGCTGCGCTGGCCGTTGGCTTGTCCCATCAGGCGAATCTGTGGAAGGTACGTACTCTTCTCCTGCATCTCCTCCGAGGTCAGGTACTCGCGGTACAACGGTACACCTCGGCAAGACTGGCTGGTGCAGCCTGTCCACCAATGTGCCTTCAGGTCTTTGGGATCGAAGCACTGGTCCAGCGCGCAGTCCGCAAACATGCCTGTGGTCACCCACTCGTAGGGACTGGTGCGCGCGGTACCCACATCGGTGTCGGCGCTGATCGGCAGGATACCAATATCCGAGAGGCACTCCGCTCTGTCGTTCTTGGCGGGAGCGGAACGGAAGAATGGGTCTTCATTAATGGAGATGGAAGGCCGCTTGATGTACTTGGTTTCGTTGCCCACCTGGACCTTGAGAGCGCCGATCAGCCCAGTCAGGGTACCGTCGTCGTCGTTCAGCACGGTCTGCCGGTCAATGTGATTGAAATTGCGAAACATGGTGTCGGAGCGCGTGCAGTACCTGTCTTGGACCGCCGTCTGGTTCTGCTGGAACGGATTTGTATCCCCAATCTTGACCTTGCTGAACTGCGGTTCCACCACGAAGTGCCGGATATCCACGTTCTTGAACCACAGGTTCAACGAGTGAAACGCCGGCGGATAGTAGAAGCCATTGGGTTGCTTCCATGCGATCGCGGCATTCGGGAGATAGCAGATTTTGTTCTCATCGTTGTATAGCACCCCCAGATTGCGGGCCAGCGGTACCGAGCTGTTCCTGCAACTCCCGCCGTCATGCGAGCAGTCGTCGATGGCGGAGGCGCTGATGTCGAAATAGGCGTTGTTCAGCTGGTGGGACGGGCCGTCATAGATGTTCAGCAACTTCTGGCCGGGAAATACCGGCAGGTTGAAGCTCACGCCCCCGGCTGCATATTCGCAATGATTTGCGTCGTCGGTCTCGCACTGTATTTTATCTTTTGTCTTCGCGTTGAATGGGCCAACGTCCATCGCGTACGGGTTCTGGCTGGGAGGCTGGCTGTGCCCAACGAAAACGCTGTGCCGCGCCAGCAGCCATTCGCCCACGCTGACATCGGAGTGCGTGTAACCGCCTCCGGTGATGAAGTTCAAGCCGCCGCTTTGGATGTCGGTGAGTGCGCTGTTCGTTACGAGGTCCCAACCTTTGCGCAGCCACACTGCCGCGAAGTTCGTCTGTGCGAAGTTGAATGACGTGGTGTAGTGATCGAGTTGGGTTACGACACAGTTGCCGAAGTAGTCGGTGGCGGGGCAGGGAGGGTTGGCAAGGTTGCCGGCACAGTCTTTCTTGTCACATGACGTCGGTGTGTGCTGCTCCGAAAGCACCGGGTAGTACACCTGGAAGGGCTGCTTATCAAGAACCCGGGCATCGGGTCCGTTCGGAGCCGAGGATTTCACCGCGGACAGCCCCCGATCTGCACTGCCCGGAGGCTGAACACCCAGGCAGTCAGCGGTGGTGGTAATCATCTGGAACGAGCTCATCGCGCCCACGCAGGAATTCCCCACAAACTTGTACAGTGGACTGAGGCCCGCGCGGCCATAGTTGCTCTGCGGGTCTTCTTTCACAATCTGCTGCGAGGCGTAGCTCTCCCAGTACTCGTATTGCGAGGGACCGCTGTTGCCGGCAGGAAGCCACCAATAGCAGGCTCCGCAGGTGGCCGCTCCGGCAGCAAAGTTGTATTCGAAATCGTTCCAGCCATTCGTGATCCAAAAAATGGTGGGATGGTTGTAGTCGGAGCGATACGGCATATAGTCCCCGGGAGCGGTGAGTGGGTTTTCGGCCTGATTGCTTGCCAGAATTCCCGGGGCCTGGTGGGGATTGTGCGTCTTGTCGTTGATTGCGGCGCGGGCGAAGATGCCAATGTTGGCGTAGAACTTGTTGTTCGTCTCGGTTGCATCCTCCAGGTAAAAGCCGTGGCCCACCGACTTCTCACCCACGTTGCGCGCAATGTACATTCCCTCCGTCGCGTGTACCGTCACCCAACGCGTCATGGAGTCGTGAACGGAACAATCCTTCAGGAAGTTGAGCGGGCCTTTATCGTTCTGCTCGGCCTGGGGGATCTTGCGAAGCATGTGGAAGTGAACCGAATACCGCCCCTTCTGTCCGCCCTGGCCCAGCAGGTAGAACTCCACCCCCTGCACCCGGTAGCTGGCGAAGCCCTGCCGAACAATCGTGTGCCCGCCGTAGTAGTAGCCGGTGTCGGGGAACTTCTCCGAAGGCTTGGTCCCCTCAGAGACAATCTTGATGTTGCGGCTTAGCAGTGCGACCGCCGCGCGCGTGTCTACCGCGCGCTTGATATCCGGCGTGTTGGGGTCGTCCTTGGGGCCGATATACGCAGGCACGTCGTTGAAGGGATAAACGGATGTATTGTGGTCCACCTCTAGCGCTTTGTTGAGGGTGATCTCCCGGGTGTTCGGATCAACGCTGGTGATGGTCCGTTCCTCGAGGTGTGAAGGCAGGAAATCCGTCGGCGTGATGACAATGACGTCGTTCGGCGCCCAGTCCACGTTGTTGCTTACCTTGATCTTCGTTCTGTGATCCGACAGCGACGTGAGGCGCGCCCAACTGGCGCCTGTGAACGCGGGATTACATTCGTTGCGCGGCACATTCGGCGAGCACACCCCCTGCTCCGTGATATAGCTCACGCCTTTCGACCCGAACAGTTGCAGCGATCCGCCGTACGACACGGCGAGCACTTTGTGACCGAAGTACGCCTTCCGGTTGGCATCCCTGTCCTGCTTGTCCTGGATTTCGTACTTGTAGAAGCAGTCCTGGCCATTCATGTACTGACTGTCGGTTTTGCAGGATGCGTTCTTCTCGCTCGGTGGCCCCTGACCATGTTCCATGTGGTCTGCCATGGTGGGGTTGGAATCCCATACAGTCTTAGGAATACCGCAGGGGCCGTGAGTCGCATCGTCTTTGCCGGCGCACTCGATGCCCGCATCAGCCGAACTTCCCCAAAGGTGAATGGTTAGCTTCTTCTGATAGGGCAGGACATCATCCAGCTTTCTTCGCTGCGGCAGGAAGCCTTTCTGCGTCGAAACAGCGGTAAGCTTGCTATTGTTTTCTACCAGGATGGACTCGGCGTAGAAGTCAATGTCGTAGTCGTCGTGGAACTTGAGTTCGCCGCCCTTATAGATATTGACGTTATGGAAGTAGTAATTGCCGTTGCCCGAGTCGGGTACAACATTGCACTCCCCGACGACTTCGAGGTTGGTCATGTAGTGCTCGGGATCGCCGAACGGCTTAAGTGTTTCGGGCCCATTCTCCCCGCAGGTCTTGGTCTCGTCCGCCCAACTCGTACCTATGCCCAGGCACAGGAACAAAACTGCGAACGTCCCAATCAACGAAGGCTTCACTCGCGCAGATGTGCTTTTCACGCTGGTCCTCCATGGGCTATGCCCTTACCATTTTTGAGGTGAGTCGGTGAGTACGGAAGAGGTGTACGGGCAGCCCGTGGCCGAACCCACTGACCAGCTGGTTGAGTCTTGGAGAAGATAGAGCGCGTTAGATGCAGGCGATTTTATAACCTTTATGTCGCGAGACAAGTAGCAGACAAATTAATAACTGAAGAGTATAAGGTCGCTGGTATGCCCCGCTCATTTTGTGCTGCCGATCTCGGAACTCTTGCCGGGAGTACTATTACCACGAAGCCGAACGCAGGCTCGACCCGTACCTCGGAAACCCGGATGATCCTTGGAGGTGTGTTGCCATGGCTGTGGCAGAGAATCTGCTTGCCCCGATAAAAGACACCGAGCGCCGCGAAGTAGGTGGCGTGGTCATGGACATCGCTTCCGTGGGAGAATGCAGGGTCAAACGTGTGATATACCCGGCGGGCTTTCGCTGGTCAAAACACATGAAGCCCCTGGTGAACACCGATGTGTGTATGCACGCCCACGTGGGATTTCTGGCCCACGGGGAGATTCACATGGAGTTTCCGGACGGGTGTGTCCTGGAATTTCGCGCTCCACAAGTCGTCGCGATTGAACCCGGCCACGATGGCTGGGTGGTCGGAGACCAGCCCGCGGTGCTGATCGAATTCGATTTCGCCGGCGATACTGCCAGTCGAGTGGGGCTTGCGGCAGTTCATTCGCACGAATGAGGGACGGCCTGGCCGAGGGCGGCTTTGACGATAATTATCAACGTGCCGCACAGCTAACGCTGGCCCTTTCAAAGCAATGGGCCGGAAATTCCAAGCAATTGTTGCCCGGCCAGACGAACGTCTACCTTTTCTCGATTCTCATCCTTATTCCTTGCTTGGGCCGCAGCGTAAAGCCCGGAGCCGGCTGCACCGAAGTGTCGTCAACTCTCACGAGACGGAATCTTCGCGCGATCATCGCCAGAATCAACACCGCCTCGGTCATGGCAAATGATGCGCCGATACACTGCCTGGGGCCGCCGCCAAAGGGGAAATAGGCAAACCGCGGCAGGTTCTGGCACGCCGGCCTGCTCCAGCGATCGGGATCAAATTTCTGCGGTTCCGCAAAGAACCTTACGTCCCGATGCATAATCCACTGGCTCATGACGATGGTGGCGCCGCCAGGAATGCGATAGCCATCCACCTCGAAGTCGTTGATGGCGGTTCGCGCCACACTCCACGCCGGCGGGTACAACCGCAGGGTCTCCTTGATGACATCTTCGGTGAAGCGCAGCGACGGCAGATCGGACATGCTTGGCAGCTTGCCTGCCAACACAAGATCCACTTCCTCGTGCAGCTTTGCTTCCGCTTCAGGGCTCCGGCTCAGCAGATAGAATGCCCATGAGATCGCCAGTGCTGTAGTCTCATGTCCAGCGAGCAGGAAGGTCAGCACCTCATCGCGAAGCTGCTCGTCGCTCATGCGGCTGCCGTCGTCGTCGCGAGCGTTCATCAACAACGAAAGCAGGTCGCGCCCATTGGGATCGATGCCGCTTGCATGCCGCTGGCGAATAATTTCGTACACCGCGGCGTTCATTTCGCTGACCGCGCGCCGGACATCACGCATGCCGGGAAGCGGGAGGCGGCGGAATGCGGGAGGCCAAAGCAACCTTCCGCCGATGCTATTGCGCATGATGGTGTTGAGCGAGCGCGAAACTCTGTCGGTGCTAACGGTCTCCACTTCGAACAGCGCCCGCACGACGACCCGCAACGTCGCAGCCATCATTTCTTCGTGAATATTAACGACGGTCCCGGGCTCCCAACTCGCGAGCATTCGCGCCGCGGAGCCGGCCATGCACTGCGCGTAAGCAGCGATGCGCTCCCGTGAAAACGCCGGCTGAATCAGCCGGCGCTGGCGCTTCCAGTCCTCGCCCTCAGCGGTAAGCAGGCCCTCGCCCAGCAGCCAGCGGGTGTTTCGCACCACCCGGTCTTTAAGAAAATTCTGCGGATTGCGCACCAGCACGTACTCGATGAGGTCGGGACGGTTCAGGAAGTAAACGTTCATCCAAAGGGCGCGATAGTAGAAGATGTCGCCATACAAGGCGGCCCAGCGATGGAAGGTCTCTAAAGGGGCACGGCCGGCCAAGGGAACGTTGCCGACGAGAAAGTGCGGTTTGGGACCCGGCGGTCGACGCATGCTGGCTGGATTTGCCTGAGGTTCCACCACCAATGACCCCCTGTGATAACTGTGACGTCGCTACGCGACCTAAGAAAATCCTTCCACTTGACCCAGCACTCCAGCTTCCCGCCGCCCGGATCAGCGCAAAACCGGCGCTGATCCCAGGGGGCCCGGCTGCGTGCTGCGCTAGACTGAGCCGCGCCTACGGCGCTACTTTTTGCTGGCGATCTTCCACTGGCAGCACAAGAGTTGTGGGGTACCCGAGAATCTTGAGCTCAACTAAACAGCAATTCCTTGGCGCGCTGCGAGGCCTTGACGACCGCCTTGATCAGCGTCACTCGCAGGCCGCCCTCTTCCAATTCTAGGATGCCATCCACGGTACATCCCGCAGGCGTTGCCACGGCGTCCTTCAGCAGCGCGGGATGATCGCCGGTTTCCAGCATCATCTTGGCGGAGCCCATCACCGTCTGCCCGGCCAGCTTCATGGCGATTTCCCGCGGCAGGCCCATCTTGACGCCGCCCTCGGCAAGCGACTCCAGGATCATGAAAATGTAAGCCGGGCCGCTGGCAGAGAGGCCGGTCACCGCGTCCATGTGCTTCTCGTCCACGCGCACCGTCTCGCCGACGGTCTCGAACAACTGGTGTACGACTTCGAGGTCGGCCGGCTTAACAGCCTTGCCGCAGCAGAATGCGGTCATGCCGGCACCCACCATGGAAGGCGTGTTAGGCATGGCACGAATTACCGGTACGCCGGCAGGCACCCGCTGCTCGATGTACGAAGTCGGCACCGAAGCTGCGATCGAGATGATCAACTGCTCAGGACGCAGGTCGCCTTTGACTTCGCTTACGACTTCGCCGAGAGTCTGTGGCTTTACGCTGACCAGGATGACGTCGGCATGGCGAATAGCGGCGCGGTTATCGGTAGAAACTTGGATCCCATACTTTGCTGCCAGCGCCGTCGCCCGCTCGGCGTGGTTCACCGTGGCGGCAATGTTTTCCGGCCGCAGCAACTTCTGCCGGCAGAAGGCCTGCATCAGGATGCTGCCCATCTTTCCGAGCCCAAGAATGGCAAGCCGTTGCGGACGCGTGCTCTCTGACAAACGGTTGTTCCTGAATGTTGGAATTCCGGAGTTCCGGTTGGCATCAATTGTAAATTGCGCAGCCGCAGCCCCGGAAAACCTGCTGGTGAAAAAGCGCTGTAGCCAGAAGGTATCGCCCGGATTTTGGTGGCCCATTGACGGAGGTCTGGAGGGGCCGGAGGGCCAGCAGGATGTTGCCGACGGGAAAGTGCTCAGTACATCGCTAATACATCATGATAGTAGTTGATAATTGCGCGCCGCGGTTTTTCCTTCAGTCCTTTCAAGGGGACCTTCTGCTCGACCGTCATGTTCCCGGCCGGCCGGACTGATCCCAGCAACACGACACTGCCATCAGCAAGCTCCAGGTAAATGGGAACAAGCATGCGAAAGTTGCTGTCCACGCCGGACTGGGTCAGTTTCAGGGCAAGCACAATTTCGCCACTGGGTCCCGTTTCGAATGAGTAATCGAAGGCGTACGTGGGCAGCGCCGTTCCGTAGACGTACTCGTTGAAGAACCAGTCCATTTTGTGATTGCCGCCAAGATCCATCTGCGGAGACATATGCCTTTCGACAACGGCTTTGAAGTTCTCCGTCGTTGCCGCCCGCCCGGAATAGGTGGTTACAAAATCGTGCATAGTCTCCTTGAATCGCTGATCGTGCTCTTTGCGGTCATACATCATCATGCGAATCATGTGCAGGATGTAAGCGCCCTTGGGATAAACCAGATTGCGGTAAACACTGAATCCCTGGCGGCTGTTACTCAGCCGGATGCCCATGGTCACCGGCCCAACGTCAATGGGCCGGAAGCCTTCCTTGTTCTTCTCCACCAGGGCCCTGCGCTGGTCGCTCCAAAACTTCGAGAACTTCTGCGGCTCCTTGTTGTAGATGAACTGCAGGTATAACGATGCCGACATGTGGGCGAAGCCTTCGCTCATCCATTGATCGCGATAGCAAAGGAAGCCGACATCATGTCCCCACCACTGGTGCGCAACCTCATGTGGAGCGACCACGGTGAAATAGCCGGTTGGGTCGTCCATTCCCAGGAAATGCCGTTGGGTGTCATCGTACAAGTAGGTAATAGGAAGGTAAACAAGTTCGGGCCACGCCTGCCCATAGTTGGCTGCAGTCTGCTGCGTCATGGCTAGCCGTTTGTAAGGAAGGTCGCCAAAGTAGTCCGAGTAGATGCGGACCGCGAATACACCTTCAGCGAGCGCCTTCTTGTTGAGCTGAGTAGTGTTCAAGTTACCGACACCGGCCTGGTCCTCGACGCCGGCGGTCATGCTTGGCGGGGCAACATTGGCGTAGGCTTCGACGAGCATATCCGGCTTGTCGAGCTTTGCCTCTTCCCGTTTGAAGTCGCCAAAATTAAAGCCTGCCACCGTGATTGGCACTTCGCTCTTCCAAACCGAAACCGAGTGGCTGCCGTCCGTGGTTTCGCTGAGCTTGGTTCCCGTCGCGGCAATCTTCATGCCCTTGGGAATGCGAAATGTCATGTCATAATTGGTGTACTCGCCCAGCAGCCCATAGGCAGAGTTCGGATACCAATCCTCGCGCGCTGCCGGATAATAATTCCCATTTCCTTCGGCAACCACAGCATCTTTGCCGCTGTATGTGACTGTCAGGGAATAGTGCTCGCCTTTACCAAGACTCTTCTGAAGAACTACCCAGAATTGCGGGTCCTCCGCCTTGTCTTCCTGGATGAAGTTGAGCGATTCTCCGCTCTGTCCAGTCACGCCGGACACGCGCAGGGTACGGAACAACATGAACGGCACGGCTGCAACTCCAGGCACCTGCGCAGTTAGCGAGACTGTGGCTTTCCCGTCGATCTTGCCGCTTTTGTCGATGGTGGTATCGAGCTGCTGATGATCAATAAGAATGACGCCGTTTTTTTGCGAGCTGCCGGCCGTGCCATTCGCGTATTCAGACGCAAGGTGAAATGCGGCCCAGATGCCGCTCCTCCTGTCGCTATAAGTCTCCAGGGTCACTTCCTCTGGCCGTATGTCAGGGACACCATGCGGATCGATCGCGAACAACGTTTTTCCGTCATATTGCTTGCCGTGCACGAAGGCGACGAAAAGACCACCCGGCTCGGGACTTAACACATCCTGTAATATTCGCGCGTCGAGGTTGTAGTGCAGGTCCTTGCGCATGGCTTTTTGGCCATTGCGCAACAGATCGAGATCACACCCGCCGTTTGCAGGCTTCGCCGCACGCTTCAATTCGTTATAGGTATCGTCGGTAAAGCGCAGCACCATGTGATCGTAGGTCTCGCTGTACTCCTTCTCTTTCGTCAATACCGAAAGACTGGCCTGCTCCGATGGCAGCGGAGGATCCAGCAGCAGGCGGCCTTCGCCAACGAAGACTGCTCCTGTTACCTTGTCGTTGACCGGCTTGGTAAAACACAGGGTACCCGATTTCAGTTGAAAGGTTGCAGCATCGCGTTTCAGCGTGATGCCATCGGCTGCGATACTTTCGCCCGAAAGAGTAATGGTTCGCAGCTGCTGGTAGTTTCCGTCTGCATTTGGAGTGACCTGAGCGATGGCGAAGCAAGCTCCTAGCACCACTAGAAGAATGACAACTGAAAATCGGAGCTCATGGACGAAATGGCGCATGAGCGGACGGTAGCACCAATCCACTCGCCACACAATGGCACAGTAGTCTCATATCTTAATTGTTGAAAGAGAGTAACAATACGGGGACTCATTCAGTGATAGACTTCGTCCGCAAACTGGCGCAAAATCCTGGCGTATTCTTCCGGCCGCTCCATGGCGGCATAGTGGCCTGCCTTCTCGATAACATACAGTTTGCTGGCGCGAATGTGATGGTGCATCAATTCAGCTTCCGCTCGAACTTCATCGCCTCCTACAATTACTATTGCGGGGACGTTGATCGTACCCAGAGTTTCGACGGAATCCAGCCGATCGGCCATGCCACGCTGCACACCGGCGATATCTTGCGGGGACATCTTCTGCATCATGTGGCGGGCTGCATCCACGATGTCGGGCCGATTCGAGAGGGTGGCGGGGCTCAGCAGCTTGTGGAGCATATCTTCGATGAAGCCCGCTGTTCCGTCCCGTAGCACCTGGTCAGCAATGCGCAAGCGGTTGGCACGGCCCTCAGCATTTTCCGGTCCGGCGCGGGTGTTGGATAGCACGATGGCCGCAACCTGTTCCCGGTAGCGCCTCCAGAACTCGAACAGGGCATAGCCTCCAACGGATGCTCCGACGAAGATAGCCTTGGTCACACCTTCTTCGCGGCAAAGGCGATGCAGGTCTTCAGCCAGCCTCTGCATCGTCACTGGGCCGTCGCCCGCCTCAGAATCGCCATGCGTGCGTAGGTCAGGCGTGATCACCCGGTATTGTCCGCTGAGGGCAGGAACCACTGGGTCCCAGAAGTGATGGTTCAGCGGAAAGGGATGCAACAGCACGAGGTCCAAACCGGAGCCCGCCACTTCATACTGGAGAACAGCGTCATTGCTTCGCAGGATAGGCACGGCGTTTTCCTTGTTAGGGGCAGAGCGGCGCTTCGGCGCCGCGTTAAACCAAGCACCTTTTACTACGGGGCCGACGTAATGGCCGCTCTGATGAGGCCTGAAGTGAGTACGTGAGAACCTGTCGTCCCTACGGGACTCCGGATCTGTTTTCCCACTGCAACCCAGCACTCCGCCTTCGGCTGTGTGCTGGGCTATCATCCGGGTCGCCCCTAAAGGGGCTCAGAGCGTTGTTTGTTCCACCAGCGTTCGCAAACCGGAGTTCTCACGCAGACACTGAAGACCCGCACTACCCGTTCACACCAAAATCTAGACTGGTCGAATGAGCGGCTCAAGATAACCGTCTTCCGATGCGCAACAAGATCCGCAGCCTGAATAGGTTATAATAGATGAGTTACCTTGGAGATTTGGAGCTGTTTGCCACCGCGGCACGTCAACGGCTATTCGGGTTTTCCCCGCCAGAGCTCGTAATCGGAGTCAGATCAATGGCACAAGTTTGTGATATTTGCGGCAAGAAGCCGCGTTCGGGCAACAACATCAGCCATGCGCACAACGTGACGAAGCGGCGCTGGAACATCAACCTGCGGCCGGTTCACGCCAAGACCGCGCAGGGCAACAAGCGTATGCGCGTCTGCACCGGATGCCTGCGCAGCGGCAAGGTTGTCAAGGCGTAAGCTTCGACCTCGTCGAAGCCACCCATTCGTCGAATACCCATGCGGCGGAGTCTCAAGCTCCGCTGCATTCTTTTGTTCCTGCGACATATAGAATGTGTTGGCTGGCTCACGCCGCAGTGCCTCATGGTGTCGCGCCGAACATTTCTGATGATCACAGGCGGCGCATTGCTTTTGCCGCGACAACTCCGGGCTGCTGACTCGACTCCTGACTTCCCGCCCATGCTCGACCACATCCTTCTCGGTTGCAGTGATCTCCACCAAGGCATTGCCTTTGTCGAGCAGCGGACGGGCGTGCGACCCGCTATCGGCGGCGTGCATCCCGGACGGGGCACGCGTAATGCTCTGCTCTCGCTGGGCGAATTGCACTATCTGGAAGTAATCGCCCCCGATCCCGCACAGTCGAGCCTGCCGGCATCGGTGCCGTCGTTGCTAAATACATTGAGGCATCTGGCGGTGCCGCGCATCGTCCAATGGGCCGCGCACACCAGCGACGTCGAAGCACTCGCCGCGAAGTTGCGCGAGGCGGGAATCGCCTTTCAAGGCCCGACGCCGGGCTCCCGCAAACGGCCCGATGGCCGCGTTTTGAATTGGCAGACACTGAACCTCGACGACAACCGCAGCGGTTTGCTGCCGTTTTTCATTCAATGGGGTGCGGGCTCACTTCACCCATCAATCGATGCTCCCGCCGGTTGCAAGCTGAAAAGCTTCGCCGCAGGCGATGCGGACTCCTCCGAGCTAGGCGCGCTTTTTCGTCGCTTAGGGCTGCAGGTGCATGTTGAGAATGCTGCAGGGCCTCTGCTTAAGGCGCTGATCGTTGGGCCAAATGGTCAGCTCGACTTAACTTCTCGTGTAGCGTGAAGCTTTCGAGATATCGCCCAGTCGTTCACTTGGGCGCGGTTGGGGGCCGTCTCGGATAACGATGCTCCAGGTCGTAGAACTGGCGGGCCGGATGGTCGGAACGCGCACCCGGTCGCGGCTGCTCGTGCTGGACGGCCACGACAGCTCGCGCCTGTGTTAGCGCGGCGGTTGTCGTGTAGATAGCTTCATCGAAAGTGCTGCCAGTATTTGCCCTGGCGACGGCGATCGCTGGAAAAGCCTTGCCTGGCGCGTACGCCACTCCCACGTAATCGCCGACCATGCGGCCCAGCTTGGTGTTCGCCAGCCAGTCCAGTGTCATGGGACCAGCCAGAATGCCAGGTGCCGTCCAGGTTGCTTCGCCGTCCGGTGAAGTTACATACGCGACATTCAGCTGGCAGGTGATCTCGGTGCAAGCTGTGTTGGGATAGTAGTGATAGACCAAGGCAAGATGCGCGGAGGTCCCGCCGGTGGACGGATCGGCAGCGATGGCGGGGAGAAAGTGATCCACTGTACTGTCAACCGCATCGATGGGAATGCGCGCGGGAGCCGTCCACGCCGTGCCATCCGATGATTTGCTGATCACGATGTCGTTCGAGGAACATCCGCTGCGGAAACGGCAGTCCGGCCAGACTACGTACACCATCCCGTTGCCGTCCTGCGCAGACATTGGGAGTGCGTCATTGCGGAGATTACCGGCAACCGTGTGATCGCTGATGGTCGCGATAATTGTGCTGGAGCTCCAGCTTCCGCCGCCATCCGTAGAACGAAAAGCGATCATGTGTCCGCCGCTGTCGTCGGATGCGGGCACGACGACGATGCCGTTCGGCTGAACGACGGGAACGCCGCCAATGCCTTTCGCGCTGTCGCCAGTATTTGCTGCCCTCCAGGTTTGGCCGCCGTCGCTTGAGGTACTCATCCAGATGAGGCCGTCTGTACTGGGATCATCCCAGGTGACATAGCAATGGCCATAAAACGAGCTCGTCTGAGTGTTGTCGCAGGTAATCCAAGTTTTATCCGCGTCAGGCGTATTGCTCACTGCAACCGGCCCGCTCCAGGTCATGCCATCTTGCGACCGGCTTACAACCACAGTGCTCGTCTGGACGATCGCCAGCGACACGATGAGCCAGGTGCCATGCGCCCGGTCAAAAGCTACGGCCGGGTCGCTCACCGCGCTGTACGTTCCGCCTGCAAAAATGGTGATTCCCGTAAGCCGCCCGTTTTGCCAGGTCACGCCACCATCGGTGGAGGTTGCGAAGCCAATGTCGGAAGCCCCGCCATCGAAAAAGCGTCCCATCTGGAAAACCGCTACGAGTGTCGAGCCGAAAGCGGCGACGGCTGGCTCGACCTCGGTGGCATGTTGGCTGGATGGATTCGAAAAGGTATCGGTGCTGAGCCTTTGCAGCAGTGGAGGCGGGTTATTGGAACCGCCCCCGGTACCGCCCGAGTTTGATTCTGAGTTAGACCCCGATCCGCATGCCAGCATTGCGAATAATAAAGACGCAGCACTTCCTAAAGCAGTGCATTTTGAGGCGAACCGAGCTAGCAACCCCATCCCCATACCGTCGCTCAACCGAACCCCGACGTCCGACCGTGGCTGTTACTTTACGACGAATGGCTACATCGATCGCAGCAAAATATGAACGAAAAGGGAGGAGCCACGATTTCGTAGAGAAGGGTTTCGCTTTGCCCTCTCCTAGACGCTGGACAAGAGGGCCGCGGGATCAGCAGCCGGCCAGTTCGCCAACTTGCCTGAAAGCGAGTGCTCAAAGAATTGGTCCACAGCGTCCAAGATCTCCGCCTCAGTCCGCGATTCGTAAACCGATTTGCGAAGCTGGGCTCCGTGAGCCACGCCGTGGGTGAACCAGGAGGCGAACTGCTTCATCTTGCCCGCAGCGCCCGGCATCCGCTCTTCGACCAGCATGCCAAAGTAGGTGCGGATCATTTCGTAGCGGTCGGCCTCGCTGGGCTGATCGTAGCGTCCAGTCAAAGCGTACTGTTCGATCTGGCGAAAGATCCACGGGTTCGAAGCGGCGGTACGGCCGACCATGACCGCGTCACATCCCGTCTGTGCGACCATTGCCGCGGCATCCTCCGGCGAGCGTATATCGCCATTCCCAATCACAGGGATCGAAATGGCGTCTTTCAGCGCGGCGATCCAATCCCAGCGCGCCTGCCCGCTGTAGCCCTGCTCTCGAGTACGAGCATGGAGGGCGACACCGGCCAGCCCACACTCCTGCGCCATCTTGGCCAGCTGTATGTGCACCACTTCTTTGTCGTTCCATCCGGCGCGAAATTTCACCGTGAACGGAATCTTTACCGCCGCCCGCACCGACTCGAAGATGCTCTTGATGAGCGGCAAATTGCGCAGCAGGCCCGATCCGCCGTTGCACTTCACCACTTTCTTAGCGGGGCAGCCGAGGTTCAGGTCCACCAGGTCGAAGCCGAGGTCTTCGACCACGCGCGCGGCATCGGCCAAAGTGGCGGGGTCGCTGCCGAACAACTGGGCCGAAATGGGGTGCTCGTTGCCGTAGAAGGTGAGGTACTGCTTTGCCTTCTTATCTTTGTGGCGCACGATGCCGTCGGCCGAGGTGAACTCGGTCATCATCAGGCCACAGCCACCAAGGTTGCGGATAAACCGGCGAAAGACCGTGTCCGTCACTCCTGCCATCGGCGCAAGCACCGTTGCCGGGCAGACTTCCACGCCGCCTAGCGAGACGGAGGCAGGTATGCGAGCATCGGGCGGTGCGGTGCGCTCAGCCGGGTTGTCGAAAAACTTGTGCACGTTACGATTCTAAACCGGAGTGAGGAGGTTCGAGTGGATTAAGGCGCTTCGTAGTAACCAGCAGATTGAGTACCTTCAATCATGGCCACTTAGATACCGAAGGCATTGGCGATTTCCCAATCATGTGTCAATAAATACTCATTTGCTAGCAATCTACATTGACTCCTCTGACTCACAGTCCCTAACATTCATAGGAGACTGTAATATCCAATCAGGATGATCGATACCACCATCTCGCACTACCGAGTTGTGGAGTTGCTCGGCGGCGGCGGTATGGGCCTGGTGTACAAGGCCGAGGACCTTGAACTGGGGCGGTTTGTAGCACTTAAGTTCCTTCCTGACGAGTTCGCCCAGGACTCGTGTGCGCTGGAACGCTTTCGCCTCGAAGCCCGCGCTGCGTCGGCGCTTAATCACCCGAATATCTGCACCATTTACGAAATTGGCGACGACAACGGCCGGCCGTTCATCGCGATGGAGTTCCTCGATGGATCGACGCTAAAGCACCTTATTGATGGCCAGCCCATGGACGTCGATCGCATCATCAGCATCGGGATTGACGTTGCGGATGGGCTTGATGCGGCCCACAGCGACGGCATCGTTCATCGTGACATCAAGCCGGCAAATATCTTTGTCACGAAGCGCGGCCACGCGAAGATCCTCGATTTCGGGCTGGCGAAGATTCAGCCAAGCCATCCTATGTTCGCCGACCGCGCGACGATCGCTCCGGGCGAGGTGGTGAATCGGCTTACGATTCCCGGGCGGCTTCTGGGGACAGTGGCCTACATGTCGCCGGAGCAGGCGCGCGGGCGGGAGTTGGACACGCGCACGGACCTGTTCTCGTTTGGCGTGGTTCTGTACGAGATGACGACCGGGGTCCTGCCGTTCCGCGGGACTTCCGCCGACGTTTTCGACGCGCTCTTCCGTCGCGCTCCGGTGCCGCCCCTGCGGCTGAATCCGGATTTGCCTGTCGCGCTGGAAGACATTATCTACAAGTGCCTGGAAAAAGAACCGGAGCTGCGCTACCAGCATGCCTCCGATCTCCGCGCCGATCTGAAACGGCTGAAACGCACCACCGAGTCACAGCACTCGATGATTGTGCCCTCGGAAGCCGAGGAAGCCGAGCGGGCCGGCGAGGAACGCAGGCTCAAGTATTCGCTGTCGGGTGAAAGGAAGTCCGAGGTCCAGCCTGCGAGGCGCTCCTGGAAGCTGCTGCCCATCATGCTCGCCACGCTGTTATTAGCGGCCGTTATTGGTGGAGTGTGGTACTGGTGGACACACCGGGGACCGCAATTCAGGCAAAAAGACACCGTGGTCATCGCCGATTTTACGAACACTACCGGTGAGAGCGTTTTTGACGGCACTCTGAAACAAGCACTGGCGATTCAACTGGAGCAGTCGCCATACCTCAACGTACTGCCCGAACAGAAGGTGCGCTCGACGCTGAAGCTGATGGATCGCCCAGCCGACACTCGTCTGAATAACGATACAGCGCGCGAGGTGTGTTTGCGGAGCAACAGCAAGGCCATGATGACAGGCTCCATCAGCACAGTGGGGAACCACTATCTGATAGGATTGCGTGCCATTGATTGCGGGACAGGCGACACCCTGGCCAGCGCCAAGGCGGAGGCCGACAATCGCGATTCCGTGTTGAAGCGGCTGGGTGAAGCTGGAGATGAACTGCGCGGCAAGCTGGGCGAGTCGCTCGCGTCGGTGCAGCAGAACAGCAAGCCGCTTGACCAGGCGACGACTCCCTCGCTGGAAGCTCTGAAGGCATTCACCGAGGGCCGCCATATGCAGTGGACCAAGGGCGATGCCGCTTCCATTCCCTTCCACAAGAAAGCGGTGGAATTGGACCCGAATTTCGCCCGGGCCTATGCCGCACTTGGAATGGCTTACAACAATGTCGGCGAATACAGCGCCGCAGCCGAAAACTTCACGAAAGCGTTTCACTTACGCGATCGCGTGAGTGAGCGGGAGCGCTTCTACATCGAAGCCGGCTACTATAGTTTCGCAACTGGGGAATTGCTGAAGGCCGATGAGGTGTATCGGCAGTGGATTGCTGTCCATCCTGACGACTACGTCCCATACGCCAACCTCCCGGTCAACCTGATCCCGTTGGGCGAATACGAGAAGTCGCTGGAAGCAGGCCGCCAGGCAGCGCGGCTCAGGCCCGAGTCGGGCGCGGGGCCGCAGCAAATGTTAGCCAGTTACATTGCTCTGGACCGCACCGATGAGGCCAAAGCGATTTACGAGCAGGCCATCACCAGCTTTCCCGATCTTGACTTCCTGCACGAGGAACGCTACCAGATCGGCTTCCTGCAGGGAGATGAACCGGCAATGCAGCAGCAGGTGGAATGGGCGACAGGGCAACGCGCTCCCTTACAGACGCTGTGGGCGGAAGTCAATACCGCCGCCTACTATGGCCAACTTGAGCAGGCCCGCCGGCTTGCAGCTGCTGCCGCACAACGCGCCGTGGCTGCCGAAATTAACGACCAGGCCGCTCTAATGAGAGCGGAAATGGCCCTGTATGAGACGGAATTCGGGAACAGCGATGCCGGGGCTTTTCAGGCGGCACAGGCGGTACATGGTGCCATTGGCCGGGACCACATGGTGGCTGCGGGATTGGCGTTCGCGCGAGCCGGCGACATCGCTGAGGCGCAGAAAATTGCGGACAAGCTGAACCAGCAGTTTCCGCTGGATACCATCGTGCAGAACTACTGGCTGCCCTCCATTCGGGGCGCTATAGCGTTGCAGCGCAACAATCCCAAGCAGGCGATTGCGGCATTGGAGGCAGCGCTGCCCTATGAACTAGGCAGCCAGGGATACCTGTTCCTGTACCCGGTTTACCTGCGCGGGATCGCATATCTGAAGGCGCACCAGGGAGAACAGGCCACTGCCGAGTTCAACAAGATTCTGCAGCATCGGGGGATTGTGAAGAATTCCCCAATCGCCTCACTGGCTGTACTGCAACTCGCGCGGGCCCAGGCCATGAGCGGTGAAACCAAAGCCGCGCGCAAAAGCTACCAGGACTTCTTCGCCCTGTGGAACAATGCCGACCCGAACATTCCGATCCTGAAAGAAGCTCAGGCAGAATACAAAAAGCTTCCATAGACTGCTCAAGGTCGAGAGCTGTTCTGTAGTCCCAAAGGAAATATCTATCGAGAATTTCGCCAGCACAGGAGGTTTGTCTCCAAATGTCGAATAGAGCCAACCGGCAACCAGCTGATACTTCCGGAGCGAATCGGCTTTCGCGCCGGGAATTTGCGCGCCTCGCAGCCCTGACCGCAACCACGGCTGCAATGGCTCCTGGGATGTTGGCGCAGGAGGCGCCCGCGCCCAAACCGGCTGCTTCGCCCGACAAGCCTCCGCAATCGAAGGCTGTCGTGTCTCCGGAGTTGCAGCAGGAAGGCGAACTGAAGTTTCAGTGGATCATGCAGCGCTATGGCGACCGTCTCAGCGCTGCCGAGAAGCAAGATATTCATCGCCTGGTGATGGAAGGGCAGAAGCCGCTGGCGGCATTGCGAGCGTTCCCAGTCGATAACGCCGACATGCCTGCGCTGGTGTTGAAGTTTACCGATGCCGAAATTGGCGGCAACGGAGGGCGTGAATGATCAGCGAAGACACTCTGTACCTCACTGTTCTGGAGTTGGCAGAGCGCATCCGGAGCCGGCAGGTGTCTCCTGTGGAGCTCACGCAGGCCTATCTGGATCGCAGCCGGAAATACGGGCCTGCGCTAAATGCCTACGCTACTCTCACGCCTGATCTTGCCCTGCAACAGGCAAAACAGGCGGAAACAGAGATTCAGCAGGGGCATTATCGCGGGCCCCTGCACGGGATCCCTTATGCTGCGAAAGATCTGCTGGCTGTCAAGGGATATCCCACAACGTGGGGCGCCAAGCCATATGCCAACCAGCGTTTCGATTACAATGCGACCGTCATCCAGAGGCTTGACGATGCCGGTGCGGTATTGCTTGGAAAGGCGGCGATGATTGAGCTGGCGGGGGGCATGGGTTACCGTTTCACCTCGGCCTCGGCCACTGGAGCCGCCAAGAATCCCTGGAAGACGGACTGCTGGACCTGCGGGTCGTCGAGCGGCTCGGGAGCAATTGTTGCGTCTGCGATGGCAGCTTTTGCCATCGGCACCGAAACCTGGGGCTCGATTCTGTGCCCTTCGGCGTTCTGCGGCATTTCCGGACTACGGCCCACGTTCGGGCGGGTGAGCCGTTACGGCGCAATGGCGCTGGCTTACTCAATGGACAAGATCGGCCCCATGTGCCGTTCGGCACAGGATTGTTCTGTCGTACTCGCAGCCATTAGCGGACATGATGGCCGGGACGCTGGTTCCCTGGCCGATGCGCAAGCGAGATTTGCGTATGCGGCCCCAGCGAAGCCATTGCGCATCGGACGCATGGTAAATGCCTGGGACAAAGTAGACCCCGAAGTGGCCGCAGCTTTTGATCAGGCGGTGGACATTTTGCGCGCCAGCAGCGCAAGCATAAGCGACGTTGAGCTGCCGCAGGGCCCGTGGGAGGCTGCCGGAAATGTCACGATCAACGTCGAGGTGGCCAGCGCGTTCGCAAAGTTGATCGAATCCGGCGGCGCGGCGCAATTGACGGACCCGCTGGGCCGCATCGGTGGCTACGTTGCTCAAACTACGCGCGCCGACGATTACCTGCGGGCACAGCAGATTCGACGCGTTCTGCAACAGAAGATGGATGAAATTTTCGCGAGGTCTGACGTGCTGATCGCGCCATCGCAGCCGATCCCCGCGCCCACACTCGATACGAATCTCGAGACTGAGTTGTCGTTCGCCGATCCTGTGGGTGGCCTGGGAAATATCTGTGGACTGCCGGCAGCCAGCGTTCCTTGCGGCTTCACCAAGTCCGGCCTGCCCATCGGTATTCAGTTCATGAGTCAGATCTTGAACGATTCGGCAGTGATTGCTACGGCTAACGCTTTTCAGGACAAAACGGAATGGAACAGGAGGCAGCCTCCGCTGGGCTGAGGACGCCTCCAAAGCCGAATATAAGCGTGTTCCTCGCCCGCTGCTGTTGCTTCTGCTAGGCTGTTGCATTCATGCGCTGACAACGCAGCGCTCTGGAGTTCTATTATGACCGAAGGTACAGCCACCACTCTGCGCTCCTTGGACGAAGCGCTCGCCCGCTATGTCCGCCCAGACACATTTCCCCTCGCCATCCGCATGCTGGAGCCCGGAGAAGCTATTCCCGAGGGCGTGAAGGTTCCCAGCAAGTCCATGGGCGAGCACTGGATCGTATGCCAGTCGATCGGCGTGGCCCGGCGTTATGGATGGAGTATCGCCGTGGGCAGAGACGACGTGATCTGTCCATTGGCCGCGATTGCCTTCGGATTCCGCAGACCGAATGACGAGTACCTGAAAGGCTTCGTTTCGGTAGGTATGTATTGCAAGGATGAGCAGGCGGCCGCCAATCTCGAAGCCAGCACATGGAGGTTTGAACCTGGAACCTATGAGTACGTCTGCATCTCGCCGCTCAACCGCGCCACCTTTGAACCGCATGTCGTCGCGGTGTACGCCAACAGCGCACAAATTATGCGGCTGGTGCATGCGTCCTTGTATAAGCGAGGCGGACGGCTGCAATCCACGACTGGAGGGCGCCTGGATTGCGCCGAAATCGTCATTCAAACGCTGACCACCAACGAGCCCAAGGTGATCCTTCCGTGTAACGGCGACCGCGTCTTTGGTATGGCGCAGGACAACGAAATGGCCTTCGCCTTTCCCTGGAGCTATGCCCAGGACATGATCGAGGGATTGGAAGGGACTCATAAAGGTGGAACGCGATACCCCATCACCGTGGCCATGCGTGACACCGTAACCATGCCAAAGTCCTACCAGGAGCTGATGAGAATGTTATCGCAGCAGGAAGAAGGTTCTACAACCCGGAAGCCAGCATGAAATCTTGTCCGAAGAAACAGGTTCGAAAAAGGGCAATACGTGGGCACGGCTGCAACGTTGCTGATAATCGTCTACACTGGATAAAATTCCCTGAAGTCATGAGGAGCGAATGGGCGATCAAGCAGCGCAATATGCGCTACTCGTTATTGCCGCAACACCGTTTGTTTACTACGCTATTGCTCTTTTCAGTTCCTGGCGTTTCTTCCTTTCCAGCGATAGTGACATATCGAAGCGCAACCAGTTCACTCCACCCGTCAGCATTCTGAAACCAGTCCGCGGCCTCGACCACGAGGCGTATGAGAACTTCGCCAGCTTCTGCAGGCTGGATTATCCGGAGTACGAGATCCTGTTTTGTGTGGGCGATCGAACAGACCCTGTCGTACCTGTCATCGAAAAGTTGACGGCCGATTTTCCCGCCTGCAACATACGCCTGCTATACGGCTCAGGACGCGATGCTACCAACGACAAGGTTGCCAAGCTTGCCCGGTTGGTTCAAGAAGCCCGATATGACGTGCTGGTTATTAACGACAGCGATGTGCGCGCTGAGCGCGGTTATCTTCGCAAAGTAGTCGCCCCTCTAGCCGACAAAGGCGTGGGCGCCGTTACCTGCTTCTACGTACCGATGGAAGAAACATCGGCTGTACAAAAGCTCCAGTCGGTGGGTATGCTATCCGACTTCTATCCCGGAATTTTGGTTGCGTGGCAATTGGACGGCGTGAAATTCGCGCTGGGTCCGACGATTGCCACGACGCGCGCCCGTATCGCAGCGTTCGGAGGATTTGAGGCCATTGAGAACCGCCCGGGGGACGATCTGCTGGTGGGGCGGTTGATTGCAGATCAAGGTTATGAAGTCAAGCTCCTGCACTACTCAGTGCAGACTGTCGCCGACTATCAATCCATGCGCGACCTGGTAGCCAAGCGCCTGCGCTGGATGGTGGTGATGCGTCACATGCGACCATGGGGGCACATTGGCCTGATCTTTACGTTTGGATTGCCATGGTGCGTCGTTGCTATGTTGGCAGCGCCGGCGGCACTGGCCGGTTTCGGCTACACTGCAGCCTATTTTGTGTTCAGGCTAGGCATGACATGGTTGATTGGAAGCTGGGGCCTGCGGCAGCGGTTTCATCTCCGTTATTTCGTGCTGATTCCCTTGTGGGATGCTCTGGCCGCGGCTATTTGGTTGACAAGCTTCACACGCAACACCATTCGCTGGCGCGACCACGACTACTACATTCGCAAAGGCGAACTGGTGCCGGTCACCAGCGCAGCCGCGAAATAGGCGAGCGTGCGCCGGTGCTAGCTCCCGGTGACCTTCCGGCGTCTTCTCCCATACCAGTACAGGATCCCGCCGCTGCTTAACAGGACCACGCTCAGTGCCACCACCTTCACGACCGCCAGCATTTTGTTGGGCTCGCCAGGGTCGGGAACCAGCGAGCCTATGATCACAAGACCAGTCGCAGTGAAGCCTACAAGGGCAACCGCAATCGCGACCCGCTTGCCACCGGGAACGAGGACCACTTCCGGCGCGGCTGGCTCACGCTGCAGGCTGATAAGCGACGCAAACATAAAAAGAAACGCCACGAAGCTGGTAATGATGGTCATGCTCACCAGCACCTGGTAAGCTCCGTGCACCGTGCTGCCTGCCTGCCCCAGGACAACAAACACCACGGTGCAGAGTGCCTGAACGATCAGTGAGATGTGTGGCGTCCCCCATTTTGGATGGACTCGGGCGAACGCCGCCGGAAGATAGCGATCGATGCCCACCACGAACGGAAGGCGCGCCAGCGCCGCCAGATAGGCGCCGACAGCTCCCAGGTTTGCGACGCAGATCAGCAGTGCTATGGCCGGAGCCAGGCCGCGCCATCCCAGTCGCTCGGCGCCGCTGGAGATAGCCTGGAGTATCCCTTCGAGGCTGTTCAGCTTCTCCGGCGGCAATGTAATCAGCATGGCCACTGTTCCCATGATGTAGCCGCACGAGACCAGGAGCCCGGCTGCAATCAGGGCGCGCGGAATCGTGCGCCTCGGATCCTTGATCTCTCCGCCCATCAGGGAGGCGGATTCCGCTCCGCTGAAGGCGTACAGAATGGTTGCCCAAACTCCAAAGTTGGCAACTGTCAATGAAGGTTTAAGCGAGTGCGCGTTGAAGCTGGTTGCGGAACCGAACTTCTCCCACGCCATTAGACCCATAATGCAGAGAAAGGCCACGGGGAGCCATGTCCCCACCGCGCCAACATTGCTTAGCCACTTGCCGATGTTCAGCCCTACGAGGTTCATCGCCAGCGCGAGGGCGAGTCCCGCTACTGAAAACGTGATGAAGAACGTCGGGCTGGCTTGCAGCGCCTTCCAGCGGTCGCCCCCGAGATACAGTGCATTGCTTGCAGCAAAATAAAGGACCGCGGGAAAGTAAGGCAGGTTGCTGGTCCAGTAAATCCATCCCGTAAGGAAGCCGGCGAAATCACCGAATGCCTGCTTGCTCCAGACATACATGCCGCCTTCTTCCGGATAGCGGGATGACAACTCCATAACGCAGAGCGCCAACGGAAGGAAGATGGTAGATACTCCCAGAAGCCAGATCACGATTGTGCTGGGACCGGCTGCGGCGGCCACTGGCAGCCAACGCAGACTAAGAGTGGCAACCACGTAGAACAGCACCAGATCGCGTAATCCCAGAACACGCCGCGGATGCGATTGGGTCGCCGGCTCCCCTTTTGGTTGGGTGTGCTCCGTCGCGTGCTGGAGTTGTGATGTCCTGCTCATTCGGGATTTGGTCGACTATCAGGACAAGGAAACACGGCGCACTCGGCACGTCAACAGTTTTGCTCGAGTGCCTGCTATGATTTTGCCTCGCCTCCCGGCACGCCGGAAATGATGGATTCTTCTCTTCGCGACATTCTTCGCTCTTACGATGCAGCCGCTCCGCTGGAGCAGGCGTGCACGATTCCAGCTACGTGGTACACCGATGAAGGCGTTGCTGACCTGGAGCGCCGAAAGGTCTTTGGAGGAACGTGGCAAGTCGTCGCGCGAACCGATCAGCTTGAAACACCCGGACAGTTTGTGACCGCTGAAGTTGCCGGTGAGCCCATCGTAGTGGTTCGAGGGACCGACGGGGAACTGCGGGCGTTTTACAACGTTTGCCGGCACCACGCCGCGGCCGTAGTAACGCAGGAACAAGGCACAGCCAGCATCTT